>ENA-ORUR01000678-ORUR01000678.1-human-gut-metagenome-genome-assembly--contig:-NODE-678-length-10950-cov-4.95365_pt1 | contig 10950 bp, 11 predicted proteins | sample MGYA00242086_ERZ509223 | MGnify/ENA primary metagenome ERZ509223 (study PRJEB26280, sample SAMEA2338820) | human gut metagenome | biome: human gut; feature: human-associated habitat; material: faeces... | reverse complement strand
GCGCTTCTATCAGAGTATTATAGTACTCTTATTATTAGTACTTAAATCGCTATTTGATGAATTATGTAACAAATTGTAAATGTATATGATCAAATATATCAATTAGGCTATATCAATAATGCATTATTCTTTATTTTTCTGCAATTCTATAAAAAATATATTTTTTAAATTATTTTTTAATTAAAGACTTAATTTATTTAATTATCATATAATTAATAAAAATCTTTTCTTTTAAATACAAATTATTTGCGTAGGCTAATAAATTAAATCGATCAATAACCAATATTTGATAGGTTGTAGCTATTAAGTTAACTAACTTCGATCGGTATAAACGTTTTTACTCTTATTTTTATATATTTATGATTGATTTAAATGAAATGTTTAGTTAACAATTTTCTATTGGAGTGTAATTAATGAAATCTAATATGATTAGTGGTCATGTTGGTATTTTTTTAAGAAAAGCACGTAAAGAAAAAAATATGACAGGAAAGCAGTTGGCAAGATTAATGAATGTTAGCCAACAACAAATTTCACGATATGAAATAGGAGCTACTGCAATTACCGTTGATCAATTAGCAAATTTTTTATTAATTTTAGATAAAAAATGGGTAGATGTATTTAAATATCTTGAAAATGAATTTTCCGATGAGAGAGAAATAAACAAAGTCGATAATAAAAAGAAATATATTTTATGGAAAGGTTGTCAAACAAAAAACTTCATAAATAACTTTTAATTACATTAAAAATTAATAAATCACATAAAATAATTATCATTGCAATTATTTTATTAATTATATTTTATAAAAAGCACAATTAAAGGTGTTTTTTATACTATGTAATTGTTTTTTATAAATCAAAATTAGAGAGAATAATATGTTAAATAAAAAAATAGCATCGGTGATGCTATCAACAATTATTGCTGCTTCTTTTGCTACGGCTGCTAATGCAGATACTCGTGTTGCACAAGCAACCGCGACTTGGCAAGCAACTGCAATTAAAGATACAACCAGTATGTTAGTTGTCACTCCATTAAAAAGTCTGACTTTTAATTATGCTGAAGGCCAAAAATCATTTAACCAACAAAATGGTGCATTTGATATTGCTATTCAAGGCCAATCTGGCGCAACCGATTTTAAATTATCATCAAAACTGATTGCTAATACGTTAGCAAGAACAACTGATGATTCAACATTAACAGTTGGTGTTAAATGGAATGGGGAAGACCTTTCTAAAACAACTGATGTCGTGTTAATTGATACATCAAAAGGGTTAACCTCAGGTTTAGATAATTTAGCTGCTGATGGTATTTACAATGGCTCTGAGCGCGCTACAGATCGTGGTGAATTCACTTTTGTAATTGCCAGTGCACAAGCAGCAGGAGCAACAGCCGATTTTAAATCACTGGCTGATGGTGTCTGGGATGGTGATGTGAAAGTGCAATTTACTGCCACTTGGGATGGTGACTTTTCTACCGTTAAACCTAATCCAGAACCTTAATTCTCCTTTATTGGCTAATTGATATTACGATAAAGATACTATAGGGAAGTAATATCTTTATCGTTATTTATTTTTAGAAACTGACTATTATGAATAAGATAAAATTAATCCTTTTTTTATTATTGTGGTTTCCATTAAAAAATAGTTTTGCAGTAAATGTAGGTAATATAACAGAGATAATATCTTCTGATGAAAGTACTCTTGCTAAAGAAATTGAAAATACAGTAAATACGGCAAGATTAGTCAATTTGACAATAGAAAAATTAGACTCACCACTTGAAAATGGGAAAATTATTCCGGTTACTGATCCCAATGAAATTTTATCAACACCGGCTAATCTGATTCTTCCCGGTCATGCAAGTGATGTATTTAAAATCATTTATCAAGGGCCTAAGGATGATAAAGAGCGTTATTATCGATTAAATTGGAAAGATGATCCTATTGCTGAAAATGGTATAACACAAAGCTCAAAATCAGCGACAGCAACAACATCTGCAACTATTAGTACAATTTTAGTGGTTGCACCCAGAATTGAGAATTTTAATTATCAGTATCATGATAATAAAGTTTCTAATATCGGTAATAGTTCATTTCGTGTTGTGGCTTCAGGCCCTTGTCTAGCAGAAAAACAACAATATGGTGTGGAGGGGATGTGTCGCGAGCGTTATTACCTTATGCCACATTTAGCCGTTAAATTACAACTTGTCGATCTCACAAATAAAAAATCTAGCGTAGGCATTTGGCACAAAGGAGAGTTCATTGTTGTCAAATAAAAAATAAAGAATGGGCTAAATCATGCGTAAGAGTATTATCGCTTTATCAATATTAGGTATTATTTTTTCGAATACGATTAATGCTAATGAAATAAAAAGAATTAAAGTGGGCGGATATATTATTCCTCCGGCATTTGTTAATGCTTTAGAGGAAGGTATGTCGGTGCCCGTTTTCTTACGACTTAATGATGCAAATAAACAAAACCAAAGTGAAAAGAAAATTGCAGATGCGATTATTGTTATCGATAATGATAAAATAAAACTATCAAGTATTCAATTAATCGAAAATAATCAAGGCGCAACACTAAATCAGTTATTAGTTGATAAAATTGAAAATAAAAAAAATGCTATCTTTAATGAAAATAATAGTATAACTATTGATAGTAATGCTGCTCTTCAATTAAATGTCTCTTCATTTAATTTATCATTAGATGTTGATAAGTCAGCTTTTGCACCCAAAGAACATGCTAGACAATCCATATTAGGAAATTCATCTGTTAATTCATTTTCTGCTGTGGCCAACTATGATTTGGGCGTCTTTCAAAGTCGTGTTAAAAACGCCCAAGATTCATCCAGTAGCTACTTTAATTTAGACACATTATTAGCTAAAGCTGAACACCATTTTAATATTAATGCATCTGCCTACAGTATAGGTAAATCCAATTCCAATATTGAACTCTATAGAGCAATGTATGAACGTGATTTTAATGGATTGCGTTTTGCTATCGGGTTAATGAGCACTTGGAATTTACAGTCCTTAGCCAGCTTAACAGTATTGAGCAGCAGTAAAATTTATGCAGCATCAATCGGGAATAATTCATCAAGTAGGGTGGTGAATAAACAGCAATCATTAACTCCGATTTATGCTTTTTTAAATAGTCCAGGTGAAGTTCGTATTTATCGGCAAGGTAAATTATTAAATATTCAAAATTTCCCGATGGGTAATTTTGAAGTTGATACCAGCATGTTGCCTTATGGTATTTATGAAGTAACGATTGAAACCGTTATTGATGGCAAGGTAGTGACAACACAACATCAAACCATTAATAAGTCTTTTGGCACCGCTAACGGTAATTTTGACCAATTAAATTGGGAAATTTATGGTGGCTATATTGATTTTGATAAACGTCATTATATCAAAGAGGGTGGCTCTTATAACCAAACTCCCGAAAAAAGTTATTTAATCGGTAGCTCTTTTGCTTATAACTTTCCTGTGTTATCCGGTATTCGTTTTCAAATGTCTAACTATGGATTTGATAAATTTATTGTACAGGAGACGAATATCAGTGTAGCGGTAAATAACTATCTTTCTATTGCTTGGCAAGGAATGTTAGAGAATCATGGTAGTCACCGTAATATTAGTACGCTTTCTATTAATATCCCAGAAGGCTATGGTTCATTATGGGCATCTAAAGAGAAAACTATCGTAAGAGGTGATTTACCGCTATATGAGGCTGACAGTTACTCTTATGGAGGAACTATTAATTTCGATAAGATAATGGATAGAACGGGTTCATTTACTATCAGCAATACCAAAGATAAGCGAGTTGGTAGTGATTCTATTAATTATGAATATGCAAATACATTATTTTCGGGACGTTATGGCACGGTAGGATTAAGAGCTGGGGTTCAGCGTTATCATTATGATAATCAAAATAGCACTAATGAAAAATTTATTAATCTTGATTTCTCTTTACCTCTTTCAACGTGGTTAAGTACTGGGATCTCTTCAACCAATGGCAATGTAAAAGCCAATATTTATGTGAATAAGAATTTTGAAAACTCCGTGATCACTAATGCGGGCGTTTCTGTTTCTAAGTTAGTACATGATAAAGATAATGGTGAATCTGACTTCTCAACACTAGGTTACGCTTCTTATGATACGAAGTATAATTCTGGTACGGTGACCATTAATCGCCCTGATAATAAACGACTCAATGGTAATTTAACTTCTCGTGGCTCTATAGCTTATAGTGAAGGGATGATCACACCCAGTGGTCAACAAGGTAAATCTGGCATTATTATCAATTCAGACATTAAAGGTAGTGGCAGTATGCTCGCTAAAGTTAACGGGCAAAATTACCCGATTAGTGGAAAAAATACCTTTATTCCATTATCTCCTTATTCAGATTATGACATCCAATTAATGAATGATGGCAAATCGAAAGACAGCTTTGACATTATTTCTGGCCGAAATAAATCCGTCACATTGTATCCAGGAAATATTGCCTTTTATCAACCGGAAGTGAGGCAATTAGTCACGGTTTTCGGACGTCTGAAATCCCCTAATGGTGAACTTTTAAAATATGCTTCAATTCGAAACCATATTGGTCGAACTAAAACAGATCAAAATGGTGAGTTTTCAATGGATGTAGATGTCCGTTATCCGGTGATCTCGTTACTACAAGAAGATCAGCAAACAATCTGTGAAGCAGACTTAGATCTTAAAGGGGCACAAGGAGCAATGTGGGTTGGAGAGGTAACTTGTCAACCTCAGTCTAGTTTCGTAAAAAGATAACGAGAACTTTATTATGAATAGCAAAATATTTTTTTTACTCGTAGCACCTTGTCTTTTAAATTTATCGCTGTCTACAACCAGTCAAGCCGCTACGGTAACTAATAGTTACGTTTTTATTGAGAATAATGTAGATAATGAATATTTTATTACCCCAAGAACAACCGATCCGCGTTTTTCGGGTGCCAATAAATATACGCGTTATTCAAAATCTTCACAGCTCAGTTTAGGTTATATGGGGTATACCAATACATCCATTCAGGCCAATCAATATGTCGATATTTGGCTAGAAAATTCTCAAATAGATAAGCCATTTGTGGGTAATCGATGTATGAGGCGTTATTGTACAGATGATAGTGGCTATTGGCCTGCGCAATATATAGGTAAAGACGGGGCTTATAAAATAGTTCAGACTAATACTAACGGTGAATCGGCTTATGCTCGGGGGATATTTAGTGATTCGGCATACCTGTATTTTCGCCAATTGCCTGTAGGCACTATAGAGACATATAGTTATAGAGCCTGTATGACAAAAACAGACTATGATCCAAGCAAAGGCGGATCTTGCCAAAATGTTGGTGGCAGAATGCTTGCATCACATGAATTCAATATCACTAAGTCAGGGCATATCACGTTAACTTCAACAGGTGCTTTACAAGAAATATTTATTGATAGTAACGGTAATCCCACGATTGGCTTAGGCTCTCAGTTTTGCCGAGTGGGTATTGTATCAAACCAAAATGGTATTATTTGTCAGGTGATTGATCATGAAACTACTGGGGATATATTTACCAATATTAGGCTTAATTTAAAAATTAATAATACACTGATCCCTTTTACGCCAGCGGCAAATACAATAAAAATTGGCCCTGATGATGGCAGTAATAACTGGTATAATTATAATACAACATATCCCGCTAATTATTATTTTAAAGTTAATAATAAAAATGTTTCTATCTTTTTATCTAATACCTTTTTAAAAAGACTCGTCTCTAGTAATGTCGACTTTAAAAATAGCCAAGACTTTTTTACCTTTTCATTTACCAATACAGCAGTGCCTCAATCTGGGTATTATGAGTTCACCCCCTCAAATACACTTATTCTGAAACCGAGAGATTATGGCATAAGCATTATTCCTGCTGATTTTAACCCTCATCAATCTAAAACGGGAAAAGTGGGTAATGAAGAGCCACCCATTGAGTTTAATTATATTGTTACCACCAGTGGCCCTAGACAAGCAGACTCTATTACTGCATCTGTAGAAGGACCACAAACAACATTAAAAGGGCAATCCTATTGTTTATTCTCCTCCAGTGATAACCGACTTAATGTGCCTTTTCCGGCTTATCTCTCATTTAAAAATAGTGATGGCACGGATGCAAAATATAGAGCGAGTTGTGATAGTCATGAAATTTCATTAAAAAATGCGTTATGGACAGAAACACCATGGGATAGACCTGATGAAGACTTAGGCTCTTTTTATAGAACGAACCTAGATTTATCTTTTCCAATGAATGATGCTAACTCATTTTTCACTTTGGATGGTATTGATTGGCTAGGAACAGTCTCAGCCAGTGGAACGGTAACGGTTAAGGCTATATGGACTGGGCCTGATATTAACTAAAGTTGATTATTTTTATGTTATGGCGACTGATAAGAACGTACTGGTTTTTTATTTAAGTCGCTTTCTATTATAACGAATACTGAAATTTTAATATGAAACTAATATCTTGGTTTAAAATACTTTGCGGGATGTTGTTAGTCTTCTTTTATCACCATGCATATGCACTTTATATTAGTGCAGATATTTCCTCTATGGAGTCGGGGGAACCCTTCTTTTCTAAGCCCTATATTAATGATACTAAAAAAACCAATTTATATACATTTAGTGTTTACCAAATTGATAGGCCGGGTTATCAAGAGCAGGGCACACCTATTCAGAATGGAGAAATTCTTTTTACTCCCCTTAAAAAAATTCTATTACCCGGGGAGCAGGAATTTTTTAAAATTTTCTATCGAGGAGAGGCGGATGAGAAAGAACGTTATTATAAAATTATTATTAGTGAAACGCCACTTGATATAAGAAATGATGAAGGGCAAAAAAAACAACCACTGTTCTACCCCACAGTAAGTTTAGAAACCTATTTTGTTGTTAGACCTAAAGATCCAGATTTCAAATATGATTTAAATATTAACCAAGGAATATTAAAAAATACAGGCAATACTTATTTTAGGGTTTTGTTACATCAAAATTGTGATGGTGATGATGACTCAGAGCCTTATGTATTTTATTTATTACCCAATCAACAAATTAAAGATCTGCGCATAAGTCAAAAAAGTCGTAAGTATATTGTTATCTTTGATAAATATTACTCTATAGGGAATTGTGAGTAATTGATTGAAAATCGCTTTACCCATAGTGTTCCTACTGAAATTTAATATCATTATGTAAAATTTATATGCTAAAAAAGAATGTCATTTTTTATTTATGATACATGATATTGGGTATCGCTTAATCTGTTGCAACGAGTATACAGCCATCTGAACAGCCACAAGCGACTTTATGTCCTTCAAGGGCGACAGGGATACCTTTAATTTTCATTAAATTATCCCCTTCAATAATAGTGCCTGTTTTTTTACACGCAGGGCAATAAACAGGATCACCTACACAGGCAATCCCTTGGGTTTGTTTAGCAATAGAGGAGCCGGTAAGCACGGTACCTCCGGTATTGTTGTATCATTTTCTAAAATAATCTTTCTGCCGTTTACCAAACTACGCATGGTGTTCTTTCTCCTGATCAAGCTTTGCTAAAATTTGTTCGACCTGTTGCTCAAAATCAGCAGGAAGTGGATTTTTGCCAAAATACACTTTGGGTTTTTTACGGTGATAATCGAATGGAATAATGGCATCACGCCCTTCGCGCATATAAGTATTGATAAAATTAATGAAGCGCTGGTCGTGATAGTCAGTACTGGTATTGTACACTGAATAAACATAGACATTAGGGAAAAACAATTCAGAAACTAAAGTTTGTTTTGACTTATCTAACCCGAATAATTGAAAGGTAAGTGTTTTACCAATTTTACCGATACCAATTTCAGGATAGCGGGCAATAAATACCTTATTTTTGCGCCAAGTATAAACCAGATTTCTTTCACGATTAAAAACGAGTATTGGATTTTTTTTGAAAAAAGATTGATAGCCACCCAAGCCAAGTAAGACGAAAGACATGATGAACATAGTAAGAAAAAATAGCGTGTCTTGATAGGGTGTTGATGTAATATATCGACTATAATAAGCATTAAAGTAATCTAGAATTGTCACACTGTCTTGATAGAAGAAAAGGGAATATTCATTTTTAACAAAAGGAGGTATTTTAGGATCGTTTGGGTTTTCCAAATATAAGTTACCATATTTTTTTTCATAATAAGGAATATCGTCTTTAAAAGTTGTATATTGATTATAGTGGTCCATAAAAACAAAATGAAATACCATAATAAAGACAATAATTCCGGTAATAAACCCAGGGAAAGCAAACGCATCACGTCGGCGTATTTCTTTATCAACCAGAATGCACTGTTGTTTATCTACGGTCTCTAAAAAATCGAGCTCAGGCATGGGCCAATCTTCGTTATAGCGCTCACCTTGCTCCCCCAATGGTTGAGGCTTTAAGCGATGTGGGTGTTTAGCGGGATTGAAAAAAATACTCATTAGATATTCTCACTGCTTATAAAGCCGAGTAACAGAAGAGCCGGTAAGCACGCTACTGCCAGTATTTGTTGTATCATTTTCTAAAATAATCTTTCTGCCGTTTACCAAACTACGCATGATGTTCTTTCTCCTGATCAAACTTTGTCAAAATCTGTTCGACCTGTTGCTCAAAATCAGCAGGAAGAGGGTTTTTCGCAAAGCAGAATAGTGGTGCTCGTGCATAATAGTCACTTGTGCAGACTGCATCACGCCCTTGTTGCATATAGGCATTAAGAAAAGTAATAAAGCGGTGATCTTCAGTATCACTACTTAATAAAAAACCTGTGTAATGAGAGACATTGGGACGATATATATGTATTCCTAGCTCACCAGTTTCAGGATGTATATAGAATAATTTAAATGCTAACATTTTACCGGCATAACCGAATTGAGCATCTTTATAACGGGTTGCCATCACAATGCCATCTACATAAGAATATAAGATCTGTCGTTTTCTATCAGCCACCAAATAGGTCATTGGCACAAAGAAAGCAAGGGAGCTTAAGATATATAACGAGCCAGGGAAAAAAATTAGCCAACCAATCAAGGTTGTTATTTTAAAGTCATCACGTTTATATATGTCATCATTATAATAATAGAATAAATATTCTAGCCATCCTATTTGTTTTTTACCAAAATAAGGTCTATATTCCTCCACTAACTCTTTATAAAAAGTAGTTAAGTTTTGAGAGTTTCCATATTCTGACTCTATATTTTGAACGTTTTCTTCAAAAGTAAATCTTTTAGCACTATGATTCTCATAAAAAATAAACAATGTATAAAACATTAACATAAATATTACTAAAAACATTGGAAATATGTTTGATAATCTACTATTTACTTGTGCTGATTTAATTTTACATGTGTGTTCATTTATACTTTGTAAAAAAATCAGATCTTTTGGCGGTAAAGGGTCATCATAGTGATGGCATTCATCTATTAAAGGGGAGGTCTCTAGCTGTTCAGGGTGTTGTGATACTGTAAAAGGATTACTCATTTCATACCTACATTATCAACTAATGGGAGCTTTTGCTCAAGCAACAAGTTTACCGTTGATGAACCTGTGATGACGTTGGTAGGGCCATGATGATCATGGTCTGTATCCGAATCACCTATAAGAATAATGGTAGGCATAAAAGAGGCACCTTATCGGACAATAGTCACTTTCCCATCAATAATAGAAAGGTAAGGATTATAAAAATAATTTCTTCCTTCAGAGTTGATTAATTCAATAGGGGATAATCGGCTAAAACCAACCTCATAGCGAAAGACTCGATTGTCGTTATAAGTAACAAAAGTATATTCATCCCAATTAATAGTATTGGGTTTATATCCTTGTTCTAATCGTTCTTGAAAATTAAGCGATTTCCAAAAGATATCAGGAGAGCCATTATCGGCATAGGCCATTTCTTCCCAGGATATTTTCCCCATAGTTTTTAATTTATCTAGATTTTTATCGATAAATGCTTGTCGTAGTTCGCCATAAAAAGCACGAATTTTAGGAATATCGTCTTCAGTAACGGGAGTTGCTTTTTCCCATTGCCATTGGGGGAGGCCTTGTATATTAAATTGGTTTTTTGCTTCTAAAACATCAAATTCACTTTTTCGACTGGGACCACCAAAATAGATATGCTCACTGTTATTTTGATATTTATCAGAGACCACCATTTTCCCATCGCTACTTCCGTTTAATCTAAGTCCCGATATTAAGGTGTTATCGCCGTTTGCAGATAATTTCTTAAGTTCGACTTCACACCACATATCAGGGGTAAGTTTTTCTTCACCAGTAAAAACCGATCCATTAAACATAATTATACCTAAGGTATTTTTCCCATTTTCAAGCACACTAGAGATATTTTGACCGGCGGAATAATGACCTTCACGAAATTTATTATTATCCATTACTAACATTTCATTAATTTTTACACCACAAACTGCTTTATTTGAGGATAAATTAATAACATAAATATCATTTATGGTATTTTTTGCCATAGTGACGCCACTAAAATTTAACACCATGATGGAAAATGTTGCATAAAATAAATTTTTTAATAAGGAATGATATTTCATATTTTGATCCATCAAATTTCAACGTGAGAATAAAGATGTATAAGGCTAAAGGGCGTTATTTTATTAAAATTTAACCAACTTTAACGGATGCGTTACCGATAAGTACCCCACCACAACTAATAGTGTCCCCTGCTCGGGCAGCGGGTTTCCCGTCGATAAATACACTGTTTGAGCCACTGATTATCGTTCTAGAATGTTCTCCATGAGGGGCTAACGTATCTCCTAGCCGAGCAACCGCTTTACCATCAACTTTTACTGTTGATGAATCTGTGATGACTTTGGTAGGGCCATGATTATCATGGCCTGTATCCGAATCACCTATAAGAATAATGGTAGGCATAAAA
>ENA-ORUR01000677-ORUR01000677.1-human-gut-metagenome-genome-assembly--contig:-NODE-677-length-10978-cov-21.0017_pt1 | contig 10978 bp, 9 predicted proteins | sample MGYA00242086_ERZ509223 | MGnify/ENA primary metagenome ERZ509223 (study PRJEB26280, sample SAMEA2338820) | human gut metagenome | biome: human gut; feature: human-associated habitat; material: faeces... | reverse complement strand
TCGACGACAAGCACCTGACCATTTACCGGGTGGCGAAAGAGTCGGGCTATGGCTACACTACCCTTCACAAGTCATTTAACAAGCAGCAATCAAATGCGACGTCAATCAACTTGCGCGATCTCGACGCGATCGCCCGGGCCAAGCACGTGGCGATGTGGCAGGTTCTGCGTGAGCTGGAGAATGATTATCTCAGCGATGACGATGATGACTAAACTAAATACGAAGGCTGGTTTAACCGCTGAGCAAGTCCTATTGTTTTGATTTCGCTTGATGTTGAAGGAGTTTTTAGTTAGCCAAAAACCAGCAACTTATTTTACTCAGAAAGGGGTAAAATCATGGATTACAACAACTTTAACGATATGGATGATCTTTTTAGAGAATTAATGAACGGCTTGGGCGGCTTCAATTCCGAAAACCGCCGCTACTTGATCAACGGCCGGCAGGTAACCCCGGAAGAATTCGCTGAATACCAGAAGACTGGACAGCTGCCAGGACAAGGCCAGGCCAAGAATTTCCAGGGCAAGCAAAAGAAGGCCAACGGCATTTTGGAAAAGTTAGGCCGGAACCTGACCGCTGAAGCCCGGGAAGGCAAGCTCGACCCGGTCATCGGCCGGAACAAGGAAATCCAGGAAACGGCGGAAATCCTCTCCCGCCGGACCAAGAACAACCCAGTCCTGGTCGGGGACGCCGGGGTCGGCAAGACCGCGGTCGTTGAAGGCTTAGCCCAGGCAATTGTCCACGGGGACGTGCCGGAAGCAATCAAGAACAAGGAAATTATTTCCATCGACATCTCCAGCCTGGAAGCCGGGACCCAGTACCGGGGCTCCTTTGAGCAGAACATCCAGGACCTGGTCAAGGAAGTCAAGGACAGAGGCAATGTCATCCTCTTCTTTGACGAAATCCACCAGATCCTCGGTGCCGGCGGCATGGGCGACGGCAATGGTTCCAAAGGGATGAGCGACATCTTGAAGCCGGCTTTGTCCAGAGGTGAAATCACCGTAATCGGGGCCACCACCCAGGATGAATACCGGAACACCATAATGAAGGACACCGCTTTGGCCCGCCGCTTCAACGAAGTAACTGTCAATGCTCCGAGTCCAGCTGAAACCTTCAAGATCTTGAAGGGAATCCGGTCCTTATACGAAAAGCACCACAATGTGGAACTGCCAGACGACGTCTTGAGGGCCGCCATCGACTACTCAGTCCAGTACATTCCGCAGCGGTCCCTGCCTGACAAGGCCATCGACCTTTTGGACATGACCGCCGCTCACCTAGCTGCCCAACACCCGGTGACTGACGCCAAGACCATTGAAAAGCAGATCAAGGAAGAAAAGCAGGCCCAGGAAAAGGCCGCTGAAAAGGAAGACTACGAAGCCGCCCTTGACCACAAGGCCAAGGCTGAAAAGCTGGAAAAGCAGCTGAGTGAAAACCACAAGGAAAGAAAGACCGTGGCTACCCCGGCTGACGTGGCCGCTGCTGTTGAACGCCTGACCGGGATTCCGGTTTCCAAGATGGGCGCCAGCGACATCGAACGCCTGAAGGGGCTCAGCAGCCGCTTAAAGGCCAAGGTCATCGGCCAGGATGAAGCCGTTGAAGCAGTAGCCAAGGCTATCCGCCGCAACCGGGCTGGCTTTGACGAAGGCAATCGGCCAATCGGCTCCTTCCTCTTCGTTGGCCCGACCGGGGTCGGCAAGACGGAACTGGCCAAGCAGCTGGCCTTGGACATGTTTGGCTCTAAGGATGCCATCATCCGCCTGGACATGTCTGAATACTCCGACCGGACAGCCGTTTCCAAGCTGATCGGGACCACGGCCGGCTACGTGGGCTACGATGACAACTCCAACACCTTGACGGAAAAGGTTCGCCGCAACCCTTACTCAATCATCCTTTTGGACGAAATTGAAAAGGCTGACCCGCAGGTCATCACCTTGCTCTTGCAGGTCCTTGACGACGGCCGCTTAACTGACGGGCAAGGCAACACGGTCAACTTCAAGAACACCATCATTATCGCTACCTCTAACGCCGGCTTCGGTAATGAACAGCTGATGGGCGACGCTAAGAAGGACGAGAAGCTGATGGACCGGCTGGCTCCTTACTTCAGACCGGAATTCCTCAACCGCTTCAACGCGGTCATCGAATTCAAACACCTAACCAAGGAAGACTTGAAGAAAATCGTTAACTTGATGCTGGCTGACGTAAACAAGACTCTGGCCAAGAAGGGCATCAGCCTGACTGTCAGTGAAAGCGCCAAGGACTACTTGATTGAACAAGGCTACGACGAAGCTATGGGGGCACGGCCGCTGAGAAGAGTCATCGAACAGGAAATCCGTGACAAAGTAACTGATTACTACCTGGACCACCTGGACGTCAAGAAGCTGAAGGCGGACATGGTCGACGGGGCCCTGGTTATCAGTGAAGATAAGTAATAGTATTCTGTTAAAGATCTTGCACAATCGTAAAAAAGGCAGTCAAATGACTGCCTTTTTTACTTTGTCCGGATTTTTGCATTATAATAAACAGGTAATATAAAATTGCTTACGGAAGGTTGCCTTATGCAAGATAAATTCTACGCTTTTAGTGAGGAAGCCAGGGAAGTTTACGAGCGCTCCCCTTTCCCAACCTTGATCTACCAGTTGATCGACGGTCAATACCAAGTGGCGGGAAGATCCAGCCGGAAAACCTCTGGGATGCCATCACCCACCAAATCAAGCTGGGCGTCTTCTGGAAGGACAGACAGCGGAACTTCCCGGGGGCTAACCAACACTTTTTGGACTACTACGGCTTGACTCTGCCGGCTATACTTACGGGATCGCCAATAACAGCGACGAGATCAAGAGCATGATCCGCCTGGCCGACCACAACCTTTACCAGGTTAAAAAGAACTGCCGCAAGGACATCTGCGGCAGTCCCTTCCAGCCGAATTTTTTTGAATATGAGTAAAAAGAAACAGCGTGAAAGCTTAATTTGCTTTCACGCTGTATTTTTTTGTGGCAGGTAACGGCCGGCAAAGGTCAGGGCAGCCTTAGCAAAAGCAGTATTGCTAATAATGCTTGGGGCCGCGTTCAAGCCGTCAAAGAGGGCCGGGATGATCGTAAAGTAAACCACAAACTTGTAAACTGCCGGATCATTATTGAAAAACTTGCTGGTCAAGCCGCAGAAGATCAAGGCGATGGCCAGGGGGTAGAGGAACATCAAAACCGGAGTTGACCAGGCGATGATGGTGGTCAAGACAAAGTTGGCAATGGCAAATGAAAGCAGGCAGTTAAAGGTCAGGAAAGTCCGGTAGGAAATTTTTGGAAAACGCTTGTGGAAGTCCTGGGCAAAGGCAACTACCAGGCCGATGGCCGTGGACATCCAGGTGATGGTAGCCAAGGTCGCCAGGAGGGCTTCCCCGAAAGTGCCCAGGTAGTTTCCTTGCCTTCCTTGATCTTGAAGCCTTGATGGCCGTAACAACCGTAATCCCGAAGGTCAAAGCTGCCAGGGCGTCCAGGGTGTTGTAGCCCTGCAGGAAGCCGTTGGTCAAAGGAGCAGCGAGGTAGTCGGCGCTAGCTTGCGTGCTGCTGGTTGCCCCCATTGGCTTGATAGCGGCAATTAAAAAGATGATAAAAAGCAGGGCCAGGAAAGACGGGTTAAGGATTTTGCCAACCCGGTCGGTGATCTTCCCTTCGCTCAAAGAGCAGTAGTAAACGATACCGAAGAAAACAGCTGAATAGATCAGCAAGGCCCAAGGCTGCATCCCCTTTGAGAAGTGGTCAGAGAACATGGAGAAAGGCACGGTTGCCGTCCGCGGAGTCGCGAAGAGCGGCCCTAAGGTCAGGTGAACCAGGATCAAGAAGGTCAGGGCAAACTTTTTCCCCAGCGGCCGGGCTAAACCAAAGATCCCGTCAGCCCGGGTAACGGCCAAGGCCAATAAGGCGGCCAGAGGGATCAGAGTCCCGGAAATGATGAAGCCGATGGCGGCGAAAAGCCAGTTTTTACCGGCCATTTGTCCCAGGTGAACCGGGAAGATCAGGTTCCCGGCCCCGAAAAACATGCCAAAAATCAAAGAGGCGATGATCAGATACTGTTTGCTAGTTAACTTTTCCATGATAAATCTCCTTGCAATCACTAATGATGTCCGGAGATCAGCGCTAATCCCAAGTTGCTAAAAAACGAGTAAAAAAAAGTCCTTGCAGAAACAATTATTTCTACAAGGACGCTTGCGCGTGTTACCACCTTTGCTTCACCGCTTTGTCACCAAAACGGCCTTACCCCGTGCTGGCCCATCGGCCAAGACGTTGTCGCTGTAAAGGGCGAACCCATTTGACACTTCGCAAAGACGTCGCGCCAACCACTCAGAGCCTACTTTCGCCTTGGACCCGTCTGCCGCTTTCCCAGCTGACCGCGGCTCTCTGGAAGACTTCCGTCCGGGGCTACTCTGCTCTTTTCAGTGTTTCAACTCGTTTTTTAACTTGTTTATGATCTAATACTTTTCTCAGTTAAACGCAAGCTTTTTGCCGAATTTTTAAAAAAATCTGAACAGGGCCACGCTGGCCACCCCGGTGACCACGATCCACATCAGGCTCTTGGTGAAATAGGCCACTAGAAGTGTCGGCAGAGTTGCCGTCAGATACTGCCAGTCAACCTTGGGCAGCTGCCCCTGCCTGGCCGTAAAGAGGCTGCCGAACCAGAGAGTGGTCATGATGACGATCGGCACGAACTGCAGGAATTCCACCATCCACTTGGGCAGGCAGAATTTTTTCAAAATCAGGAAAGGCAGGATCCGCAAAAGGGTTACCCCGCCGCCGCAGACCAGAAAAGTTATCAGTAATTTACTCGAAAAAGACATGCTTGATCACCATCCCCACTAAACAACCAACTACCGTCACCACAATCGTAGCCACGCTGGCCGGCAAGAAGATAAGACCTAAGTAGGTTAGGACCATCGTTACCCCGATCATGACCAGCTGCAGCTCGATTTTGACCGACTGGTCGGTGATCAGCTGCAGGTACAAAAGGCCCAGGAACATGGCGACCACCGCGTAGTCCAGGCCCAGGGCCTTGGTGTCGGTGATCACGCTGCCGATTAAAGCCCCGAAGAGGCTGGACAGGCACCAGGCAGCATAGGCCACCAGGTTGGCCGCGTTCAGCCATTCGTATTTCAGCTTGCCCTTGGTGTAGTTGAGCTTGGTGATTGCCAAGGCAAAAGTCTCATCAGTTACCAGGCTGCCCAGCCAGAGATTTTTGATCAATTTCTCGTCCTTGAATTTCGGGGCCAGGGTCATCGTCATCAAAAGCATCCGGGCACTCATCAAATTAGTGGCCGCGAAGATTGAAAACAGACTGCTCCCGGCCGGAAGCATGCTAACCAGGGCGAACTCACCCGAAGCCGTGTACACCAGCAAGGACATGATAAAAGTCTCCAAAGGACTAAAGCCATTGGTATGCGCGATAATGCCAAAAGCGGTGCCAATCCCCACGTAGCCGAGCACGGTCGGCAGGGTATCCTTGACCCCGGTTTTGGCGTCTAATACATTATTCAATTGTTTTTCCCCCATGTTAATGATCAAATCATCGTTTTGGTTTTAACACAGTTTTCCTTGCTCTGACGGGCTTTTTCGGCAATATGCATAAAAAGTTCTAAAGATTTCTTTGCAATTTGCCCCGGCGGGGACTGGGCACGACCTGCAGGCAGGTGGCCAGGATAATCAAGACCCCGCCCGCCATCTTCATGATGCCAAAGTCGCTGCCCAGAAGGGTAACCGACAGAATCGTCGCTACCAGCGGCTCAAAGGCCTCCAGCATGCTGGCCAGGCCGGCTGAGATGTACATAACGCTGGAAAGGTAGAGCGAGTAAGCGAAAACCGTACCGGCGATCACGATGTAGATCACCAGGCTCCATTCCTTAACCGTAACTCCAGTGGCGGGCATCACGGCCAGGGCCGGACTGAGGATAATCCCGCCCAGTAGCATCCCCCAGGCCAAAATAGTGATGGTCCCGTACTTTTTAAAAAGCTTGGCCGGCATGGCAATGGCCAGAGCCTGGGTCAAGGCACTGAAGAAGCCCCAGACCAGGGTTTTAGGCGTCACCGCCAAGTGGCTGAAATTTCCGTTGGTCACCAAAACCACCGTCCCAACCACCGCTAGCAAGACCGCGATCAGATCGATTCTCCGGGGCATTTGCTGGGTTTTAGCCGCCATAAAGCAAATGATCAAGACCGGGGCCAGGAAGACCAGGACAGTGGCCGTCGGCGCGTTTGAGGCCGCTACCGTGTAGAAGTAGGTAAACTGGGCCCCGGTGATGCCCAGCATGGAGAAAAGGGCCGCGTAGAGAAGGTTGCGGTGATTTTTGAAAATAGCAAAGGTCACCTTCCCCTTGTGGACCAGGGAAATGAGCAAAAGGCTCGCCCCGGCCAGCCATGACCGGACGTCAACTAGCCAGAAGGTATTGATATTTGGGCTTTGGTAGAGCATTTCCGCCGCCGTCCCCGAGGTCCCCCATAAGGCAGCCCCGGTAATTGCCAACAGGATTCCCAAATGCTTGTCTTTCATTTCTTCACCGTCATCGTTTCACGTGTAACATTCCATTTCTGCCTGGAAAGACAGATCCTTTTACATTATGACAGTTTTATGAGATTTTTGTTAGTCCCTTCCTGAAAAAAGGCAAAAGAAAAAGCAGCGAAAACGCTGCTTGCTTCTTTTCTTCTACTGCTTCTCTTCTTCCGCCTTGTCGATCAGGTACTTGAAGAGACGGTTCATGATGGCTGCTTCCGGGGCAGGGTTAGCGTGCATTTCTTCCGGGTGCCACTGCACGGCGATCACCTTGCCGTCAGTGCTTTCCAAAGCTTCCGTCACCCCGTCGCTGGCGCTGGCTGATTTGGTCAAGTCCGGAGCCACTTCCTTGATCAGCTGGTGGTGGAAGGAGTTGGTCATGAGGCTGCTTTCCCCCATGATCTTTTCCAGGGTTGTCCCGCTCTTGATCTTGACCACGTGGGTGCCCACGTCAGGCCGGGTAGCCTGCATGTGCTTTAAAGTGTTGCCTGGCCGCAAAGACAGGTCCTGCCACATGCTGCCGCCGTGGGCCACGTTGATGATCTGGGCGCCCCGGCAGATGCCCAGGACCGGTTTGCCGGTTTCTTCCGCCCGCTTCAAGAGGGCCATGTCGAAGGCATCCCGGTCTGGCCAGGTTTCCCCGCTCTTTTGGTCAATCTCTTCCCCGTACAAGTGGGGGTCAAGGTCATGGCCGCCAGACAGGATCAAGCCGTCAACTAAGTCCAGCTGCTTAAAGGCCATTTCTTCTCCGCCAGCGGTAAAAGGAATTACCAAAGGAATCCCGCCGTTCTTGAGGACTGAGTCCACGTAAGCAGCGTTGACGTAGGTCCGGGGCTCGCCCATGAAGGGGCCGGACTGGATCGTAACTTCTGAAGCTGAAATACCGATAACTGCTTTTGCCATCTTATTCTCCCATGTCTACAAACTTCTCCACCGCCAAAGCGATGCCGTCCTGATTGTTGCTGGCCGTGACGTAGTCAGCCGCGGCCTTGATCTCGTCGATCGCGTTGCCCATGGCCACCTTGAAGACCCCAGGCAACTGGAAGTCAGAGAGGTCATTGTTGTTGTCGCCAAAAACCATGGCTTCTTCCGGCTGGATGTTCAAAAGGTCCAGCAAAGTGGTTAGGGCCTGGCCTTTGGAGGTGCCAGCAGTATTGAATTCCAGGCACTGGCCGCCGGAAGCAGAGATTTCGAATTCCTGCTCAGTTGCCGGACTGAGGCCAGCCCGGAACTTCTTCATCTTGCTAGGCAAAGAAACAAACTCGCCCTTGATGAATTCGTAGTGCTGGCCGGGCACCATCCGCTTGACCCCCATGTTCCGAGCCTTGGCCAGAAAGCCAACACCGAAGGCACTGCCCTTTGGGGCTACATAGAAATCCTTGGTGTCCATGAAGTAAGGGCCAAAAATCCCCGTCTGCTTCAAGGCCAGAATGTGCTCCACGTTTTCATCAGTCAAGGGGCTGGCGCTTAGGACTTCCCCGTCCATCCGCTGGATCAGGCCGCCATTGTAGCAAATAGCAAAGTTGTCTGCCGGATCCAGCTTGAAGGGTTCAAAGACCTTCAAGACGCCAGGCAGGGGCCGGCCGGACAGGGGCACCACAAGAATTCCTTTTTCCCGGGCCTTTTTTAAAGTCGCCAGGGTCTTAGGGCTGACCTTCTTTCTGGAAGTCAGCAAGGTTCCGTCCAAGTCCACCGCGATCAATTTAATCTTCATAGATGTTTCCTTTCATCTTTGCAACTATTTTACGGCAAAAGGCGGCCAGCGCCTAATTTCACGCTTAGTTTTCCTTGTGCTTGGAATTTTGGCTGTTGTTTGGCCCCGGCTTGACCTGCTGCTTGAGCAGGTACTCCTGGATAATCCTGACCACCTGCTTATTCTGCGGCAGGCTGGAGTGCTGGGCTTCTGCCCCGGTAACAGTCATCGTGGTATAGCTCTTGACCTGGTTCTGGAAGATGTACTTGCCGGCTTCCACGCTGCTTTCCGGCACTATCCCGTCGGATTCGTAGTTTTTCCCGCCGGACAGGGAGTAGACGATCATATTTTTCGGCAGGCGCTTGCGGTACTTGATAAAGTCTGTCATCATTTGCGTCTTGTACTTGATGCTCTTTTCACTGAAGTTGTAAGGCGAGCCCAAGGTCATCAAGCGCTTGATTGTGATTTCATCTGAATAGTCGCTGTAGTAGTGTTCCAGCCAGTAGGTCCAGATCAGGCCCCCGTTTGAGTGGCCAAAAGCCTTGAAGTTGTTAAACTTGTAAGTTTTGGCAATTTCGTAAAAGGCATCGTCCAGCCAGCCGGCCTGCTTCTTGATATTGCTGTAACCGTCATGGTTATTTTGGAAGCCAATCACGATAAAGGGCTCATTGTCCTCCTTTTTTATTGAACCAGAATAAGTCAAGGTCCCGTCTTCACTGATTTCCACCTTAAGCAAACTGTGCTTATAAGGGGTATTCTTGTTGAGCAGGTCCACCAGTTCATTGAAGCGGTTGACGGTAGCACTGGAGCCGGGAACCATGATCAGAGGTGACAGTTGCGAGCGCTGGCGTTCAGCGTGCTCCTTGTTGGTCTTTTTCATCCAGGAATAGCCCGGAACGGCCAGCAAAATAATGATCGTCAAGGCAACGACGATCAGTTTCCAGTTGCGGCTCTTAAACATGACGGTCATCCTCCATTTCATAGTCCTTCAGCAGGATCTTGGTCCGGTTGTCCAGCTTGACGGCTGGAATCATCATGACCACGTCCAGGCAGAAGAGGAAGATGGTGAAAATCAAGGTCGGCCAGTTGCCGTTAGTGGCAAAAAACGGCACCAGAGGGCCTGGCGTCCCCGTCAAGACCGTGTAGACCGGAGTCGGCACGATATGCAGGAAAATCGCCAAAGCCGCGATCAGCATGTTCACGACTGGCACCAGGACCAGCTCAAGGGCATAGATCGGGTTGAGAATCACCGGCAAGCCGACCAAAAAGCCCCGAGACGAACTGAACAAAAGCGGCCAGAGGTTCATCTTAGCCACTGTTTCCGACTCCTTCCGCCGGCCCCAGATCAAGATGGCCACGGCTAAAGCTAAAATTGCCCCGCAGCCGCCCATCACCCCGTAAATCGAGATCATGGACCCGCCCAGGTAAGGATAAGGCACCTTCCAGACTGCCCCCCGCCGCAAGACATAGGTCAAGTTGGCAATCGCGGCGGCTGATCCAGCCATGTTGCTCAAATCGAGAATCGGGGCTTCCAGGCCCAGCCAGCTCAAAAATGAAGCCAAGGCCATGGCCGGCACCGTCAAAAGCAGGTTGTTGGAATTTTCAACCGGTGACACGATGCTGGTCAGGCTAAAGTCGGCCTTGACCTTGCTGATAACCACATAGAGAATCCCGCCGATAGCGATTCCCCCGATTATAGTAACCAGGGTCGGCTTCAGAGCCTTGATCGCCCGGTCCTGGACCAGTTTGGTGTGCTCATAGTTGACAGACTCATAATCGGCCCCTAACCAATGGAAAACCTGTCCTACCCCATAACCCAGCAAGAGGGCAAAGGAGGTGTACTGGAAGCCCAAATAGCCCCCTGTAAGCAAAGAAATCCGTCCGGTCAAGCCCAGCTGAAAGAGATAGATCATGACCAAGAGACTGGTCAGAGCACTGATCCCGGCCATCGTCGCATCTTTACGGTAGATTTTAGCCGTAAAGGAAGCTGAGAAATAAACCGTGAACAGACAAAAAAGACCGAAGATAACTTCAACCACGCATTGTGACAGGTTGGTCCCGATGTCCCAGAAGCGGTCACTCATGATTTTGTCAAAATCAAATATATTATAGATAAAACTTTCCGGCGCAAAGACGCTGTACTGCAAGACCTGGAAAAAGGCCCCGACCGTCGCGATCGGCATCAGAACGGCAAAGGTCCGCTGGGCCACTCTGAAAAAGGAGCGGCGGCGCAGCCAGATGCACCACTTGGCTAATTTGTCCATTTACTCTTCCCCCCACAAAAACTATATCAATTATACAAATTTCCTTAGTACTTGAGCAAACTTTTGCCGCAAAAAACCGGACCAATTTCTGGTCCGGTTTAAAAAGTAACAAGAAATGTATTTATTCAACACTTGTAGCTGTCTCAGTTGCCAATGTGGGGTTAACCAGCATTACCAAACCGATGATGAGTGTTAGTAATCCCATGGTAGCTGCCTGCTTTCTATGATGTCTGTGTTTAAAATTATAAGCTATGTTTTCATTCTAAAGGCCAAGGAGAAGAATTGCGAGTCATCTGCCTATCCTTAAGAAATACTTTAGAAAAGTAAGTATCTTGTAACTTAAAAGAAAACAAACTGCAATTAGCCTGTAACAAAGGCAAAAAATATAAAAGCCAAGGAAAGCAAAAAAGAGCCAGACTTCCGTCTGACTCTTGCTTCGCGCGGCAGCTTCCTATCCTCGCAGGCAGTTTCCCACCAACTACTTTCGGCG
>ENA-ORUR01000676-ORUR01000676.1-human-gut-metagenome-genome-assembly--contig:-NODE-676-length-11011-cov-6.5617_pt1 | contig 11011 bp, 11 predicted proteins | sample MGYA00242086_ERZ509223 | MGnify/ENA primary metagenome ERZ509223 (study PRJEB26280, sample SAMEA2338820) | human gut metagenome | biome: human gut; feature: human-associated habitat; material: faeces... | reverse complement strand
ATAAAAATGCCTTAACCATGCGGGTTAAAGCACCATTGAACTTGTATGAAAGTTCCCAAAATGGAGATGGTGGGAATTGAACCCACGTCCGAGCATATTGCCATCCTAATCTCTACACTCATAGATCAATTATTTAAAATTCGCTTGTTAAAACGCCATTAATCGAGGCACACATAACAAACTAGCTTGATGATTCTCTTTTACTAAATACAAACGGAAATTAGTAACGTAAGTCCACTAAATATGAAACCCGGTAACAAGTCATGGACGAACCTGGCCGGATTTACGCATGCTTACCGGTTAGGCAGCGTATGCGTAAGCTTTTGAATTATTGTTTGCAGTTATAATTTAAAACTGAGCGTTTTTACGAAGACGCAACCTTCGAAGTGCAATTAAGATTCAACCTATACCCGTCGAATCCGAAAACATCCCCAAAATGTATTTCTAAACAATTATATCAGTAATATAAGCGAAATTCAAAATCTTCAAAGAATATTCATAGACTTTAAAGACAATTAATTATAAGGTAATACTAATAGTGAAAAGGAGGAGAAGACACTATGCAAATTCTAATGGTAGAAGATAATCACTCCGTATGTGAAATGATGGCAATGTTTTTTAAAAAAGAAAAATGGACATTTGAATTTGCGTACGATGGCGAAGAAGCGGTTGAAAAGTTTCGTGAAAATCATGATCAGTGGGATTTAGTACTATTGGACTTAAACCTTCCAAAGAAAGATGGCATGCAGGTAGCTGCAGATATTCGTCAGATTTCACCAGTTGTGCCGATTATTATGTTGACTGCTCGTGATTCTGAAAGTGATCAAGTGCTTGGATTGGAAATGGGAGCAGATGATTATGTTACCAAGCCTTTCAGTCCATTAACCCTAATTGCACGGATAAAAGCTCTTCATCGCCGTATTCAGATGGGAAATGTTCAACCGTCAGCTGATGCAACAACTGATGATTTTGATATTCAAACGAAGCATTTTAAATTAAACACTAAAACTCGGGAAGCCTATTTGAATGGTCAACCAATTAAAAATTTGACACCTAAGGAATTCGATCTGTTAAAAGCACTGGCTTCCAAACCAAAACAAGTGTTTAGCAGAGAACAGCTCCTGCAATTAGTGTGGAATTATGAATATTATGGAGATGAGCGCACTGTGGATGCTCATATTAAAAAACTCCGTCAAAAGATTGAGAAAGTTGGCCCCAAGGTTATTCAGACTGTTTGGGGAGTAGGCTATAAGTTTGACGACAGTGAGGTTGACTGACCATGAAATTAATGTGGCGACAACTGCTTAGCTTTGTTGCTCTGATTGGGGTATTGGCAACAATTTTAACAGTATCTTTTGTCAGTGTTACTAACAGAACAATGTATGATCATACTTGGTACCAACTAAGCCAGTATGCGGACAGTTTGATCCAAGATGATGAAGTTTTAATTGATCGTCGTACCAACCAAATTGTGGGCTTTCAACAACAAGCAATTGATTCAAAATCTAAATTGTTATCACGTCAGAATGTATATTTTGCTGTCTTAGATGCCAAAGGGCGAACTCGATATGACAACAGTCAAGGGTATTCACCACAAATTAGTCCATCTGATTGGAAAAAATTACGAAAAGGTAAAACCATTAAAAAACAAATTGCCTCTCCGGACGTTAAAGTTTTGCAAAAGAAGCACCAGAACATGCCAATTCCCCAAATGATTGGCATGATTAAGCCTTACTTTTTCAACCACAAGCTGGTAGCAGTGGTAACCATTAGCACCTTTTCATCAACTGCAAGGCAGATTTACCAGCTTATTATGCAAAAGATGCTTTTTGCAACAGTTGCAGCCATGCTTATTGCGGTTTTTACTAGTTTGTTTCTTGTTCGTTCGATTACCAAGCGAATTGATAAGATCAATCAAGCCACAAATGAAATCGCTAAGGGTAATTATGATATCCATTTATCAAATCGTGGTAAAGATGAATTAGATGATTTGAGTAATAACTTTAATAAGATGGCGGATTCATTGCAGGCTTCTCAAGATGAAATTCAACAACAAGAAGAACGACGTAAAGAGTTTCTGGCGGATGCGGCTCACGAAATGAGAACACCATTAACTACTATTAATGGATTATTAGAGGGGTTGGTGTATGATGCTATTCCTGAAGAAGACCGTAAACACAGCATTGAATTAATGCAACATGATACGAAACGATTGATAAGGTTAGTTAATGACAATCTCAGCTATGAAAAAATTCGAACTAATCAAATTAAAATGGATCGCCGAATTTTTGATGCAAGTGAAGTTCTAAGTAATCTAAAGGATCAACTTGAAACAAATGCTCGGGAGCAGGGTGACGTAATTGAAGTGGAAACGCCACGGCCATTGCGAGTTTATGCGGATCATGATCGATTTGTGCAAGTCATGTTTAATGTGATTCAAAATGCTGTTCAGTTCACTAAAAATGGACATATTAAAGTCACCGGTGAACGGCTTCCTCAGGGAGCCCAATTTAAGGTCTCTGATACAGGGATTGGAATGACAGAAGACCAATTAAACAAAATCTGGGAACGCTTTTACAAGGCAGATCGTTCAAGAATGAATACAAAATATGGCGAATCTGGTATCGGATTATCATTAGTGCGCCAACTTGTAGAGTTACATCATGGAACGATTAAAGTTCAAAGTAAAATTAATAAAGGAACAACGTTTATCATTTATTTCCCTGATCGCTCCGATAATAGTAATAAAACAGCAAAATAAATAATGAAAACGCTTGTCAATAATGCGCTTTCATAGTATCCTAATGAAGTTATAACTTAAGAGAGGGAGTTGAATAACTTATGGGATACGTGATTGCCTTAATACCAGCACTTTGCTGGGGTGTTATGCCTTTGATCTCAACTAAAGTCGGGGGGTCATCTAGTAACCAAGTATTTGGGATTGGATTAGGTGCACTGATTGTTTCAACGATTAGTATGGTAATTATTCGCCCATCAATTGGCTTAATTCCATTCTTAGTAGCTGTACTATCAGGAGCCTGTTGGTCCGTCGGTCAATTTGGCCAATTTGCGTCAATGAAAAAGATTGGTGTTTCAAATACGATGCCTTTATCGACTGCTTTTCAGTTAATTGGTAATACTTTAATTGGTGTGTGTATCTTCCATGAATGGCAGGGTTCTAAACAACTTATTTTAGGATTTTTTGCTTTGGCGTTAGTTATTATCGGCGCTATGTTGACATCCATTACAGATAAATCTTCTGGCAAGTTGGTTGCGGCTAAGGATGTTGTGTTCTTACTATTGACAACTATTGGTTATGTTATTTATTCTGCTTTTCCGCTCTTTCCAATTTTGGCGCATGCAGATTCTGTAGCTATTTATTTGCCAGAGACCATTGGTATTTTATTAGGAGTAACGGTCTATCAATTAATTACTGAAGGCCCAAAGGTATTTAAACAACGTGGACAATATGCAAATATTCTGTCCGGACTACTATGGGGAATTGCCGGCTTGAGCTATATTTTTGGTGCTCGAGCAATTGGAATTACGGTTGCATTTATCTTTAGTCAGTTGAATGTTATTCTTTCAACTCTTGGTGGCATCTATGTTCTGCATGAACAAAAATCACCATTTGAAATGCGGTACACCATGATTGGTTTGCTATTAGTAGTTATAGGTGCTGTAATGACTGCGTTTGCATAGTTATAAGAATTAAATATTAAATACAGAAATGGCCAAAAAAGACATCTCCCTTGGCCATTTTTATATTGCTATGTTATTTTATGATTTCCGATTGATAATGGATGAACGATAAAGCTGGTACGCAGTCCATAAACAAACAATTACAATTAACCATGTTAGCACCCGCATTGGCAAACTCTTAACAAAGGTGGCAGCAATATAAACACCCAGGATTCCACCAATTAGGAATCCAAAAACGCCACGATAAGAAACCCGACCTTCGCGAATGAAGTTAAAACTAGCCACTGGCATTAATAATGCACAAGAAAGCATCATAATTGGGAATGCTGCAATTGGTTTCATTCCAAGCAGGTAAACAAGCACCATACAAGGAGCATAAAGGCCAACACCAGCAGTCATTAATACACCAAGAATAAAATTACCAACAATGCCGATTACTAAAGGCCAGCCATGTAAACCGTACGCACTATTATTAGTGGCAATTAATCCGATCCAGCCCATTTTGTTCGCTAACATTAGTAAAGAAGTAATCGTTAATGCAAATGCCATGACCTTTTGAATAAGAGCTGTTTCCCAGTGGACAACAATTTTACTACCAGAGTAAGCTCCCACCACAGCGGCAATCACCATTGGAATTAGTGTTCCCAATTCAACTGGCACTGCTGTAAGGAAAAAGAATGATTCAGTCATGGTAGGAATTGCTTGGATAGCATTCAAGGTTCCAGGTAGATAACGTTCGTCAGGCATAAATTTAGTTACTCTGTATAAAGGAGTGGTAGTACCAAAATTACCAATCCCAAGTGTGTCACCAAAGTCGCTAAGTAAGCCGATAAAGAATCCAATAATATTAAATTTAAAAACACGACTAGTAGGGTCTTTACGGGCATGGGAAATAATTTCAAAGGCTAACCAGACAATAGCGGCAAAAACAATTGCCAAAATTATTTTTAAAATCATAATATATTCCTCAAGATTAAATTAATTCTATTTAGTATAGTATGCTTATGAAATTTAAGCAATAAGAGTAGATGTTAATAAAAATAACAATAAATAATAAATTTTCTAAATTCGTATTGAAAAGGCATTCATAAACAGATATGATTTGGTATGTATAGTTTATTATGATACAAGAAAGAGGTTATACACATGGCACAAGTTTCATTAGATAGCAGTGCTTTAAAGAATTTTGTTCACCCAAATGAGTTGGGTGAAATGCAAGCAATGGTGAATGCTGCTGACGAAGAATTGCGTAAGGGTACCGGTGCGGGTGCTGATTTTCGTGACTGGCTTCATTTACCAAGTAATTATGATAAGGAAGAATTTGACCGTATTAAAAAAGCGGCAGCTAAAATTAAGCAAGATTCTGATATTCTAGTTGTTATTGGAATTGGTGGATCATATCTTGGAGCGCGGATGGCAATTGATTTCTTGCATAACAGTTTCTACCAAGCTCAATCTGCTGAAGATCGTAAAAATCCATTAGTAGTATTCGCTGGTAATTCCTTAAGCTCTTCATATGTTTATGACTTAATTAACTTAATTGGAGACAAAGACTTTTCAGTCAACGTGATTTCCAAGTCAGGAACAACCACAGAACCATCCATCGCTTTCAGAATTTTTAAGCAAAAGCTGATTGATAAATATGGGGAAGATGAAGCAAACAAGCGGATCTATGCTACTACTGACAAAAAACGTGGAGCACTTAAGAGTGAAGCGGATGCTGCTGGTTGGGAAACCTTTGTGATTCCTGATGGTGTTGGTGGTCGTTACTCCGTATTAACTGCTGTTGGTTTGTTGCCTATTGCAGCATCCGGTGCAGACATTGATAAATTGATGGAAGGTGCTGCTGCCTCTGAAAAGGCCTACGTTGATCCAGATCTTTCAAAGAACGAAGCATATCAATATGCAGCTTACCGTAATATTCTTTATCGTAAGGGCTTCACAACTGAATTATTGGAAAACTATGAGCCAAATATGACAATGTTTGCGGAATGGTGGAAGCAACTTGCTGGTGAATCTGAAGGTAAGGATCAAAAGGGAATTTATCCTTCAAGTGCCAACTTCACTACTGACTTACATTCACTTGGTCAATATATCCAAGAGGGACGTCGTTTCTTAATGGAAACAGTCGTTAAGCTGGACAATCCAAACCATGATATGACGATTCCAGATGCTCAAAGCAATTTAGATGGTTTGGAATATCTTCAAGGAAAGAACATGGATTGGGTTAATACCAAAGCTTACGAAGCAGTTGTTGCTGCTCATACTACTGGTGGCGTTCCAGTTATGACAGTTCACATTGATAAGGAAGACGAATACACATTAGGTTACTTAATTTACTTCTTTGAAGTAGCAATTGCTATTTCTGGGTACTTAAACGGTATCAATCCATTTAACCAACCAGGAGTTGAAGCATATAAGACTAATATGTTTGGACTTTTGGGCAAGCCAGGTTTTGAAGAAGTTGGCGACAAGCTTCGCAAAGAAATGGCTGATAATCAATAATTAATATTAATTAGTCTCATCACCACAAACCAATGGTGGTGCGCTTTTTTGATTAATTTTGGTAAACGCTTTCCAATTTGAGTTAAAACTGGGATAATATTTTTGAAAACGATTACAAATATGAGGTGAATAAGATGTTATTAGGGAGTATCGAAGGCGGAGGAACAAAATTTGTTTGTGCTGTTGGTAATGAAGATTATCGAATTGAGGATATGACAGTGTTTCCAACCACTACACCTGAAGAAACATTGCAAAAGTCGATTGATTATTTTAAAAAATTCCCAGAATTAAAATCATTATCAATTTCCTCATTTGGACCAATTGAAATTCGTCGTAATTCTCCAAAGTACGGTTATATTACCGATACTCCTAAGAAGGGATGGAGTAATACAAACGTTGTTGGAACTTTACAAAAGGCGCTAAATATTCCTGTTTTTTGGACCACTGATGTTAACGGATCGGCTTATGGTGAATACGTGTTATCCACGTTGTTTAATCAGAAAATAGATTCATTAGTATACTACACAATCGGTACAGGTGTTGGTGCCGGGGCAGTTGTGGATGGTAAGTTTATCGGCACAATGGGACATCCTGAAATGGGACATATCCGCTTAAAACGTCATCCAGACGACCTTGATTTCAAGGGTATTTGCCCGTTCCACGGAGATTGTCTAGAAGGTTTGGTAGCTGGACCTACTTTTGAAGCGCGGCTTGGTAAAAGTGGACGGGTAGTGCCATTGACAGACCATGTTTGGGATATTATGGCATACTATGTTGCCCAAGCGGCTTTAAATACTACTTTAATGCTACGTCCAAATAAGATTATTTTCGGTGGTGGAGTAACCAGCGAAGAATTTCTAAAAAAGGTGCGACATGAATTTGGTAAGTTAATGAATGATTATATTGACTGTGGTTCACTGGAAGACTACATCACCATGCCACTTGCTAAGAATAATACTTCAGCTACCATTGGTAATTTTGCATTAGCACTGAAAAACTATGAAAGCTAATGAAGAAAGACATTAATCAGAACATTCAACAACTGAAAAGTCGACTGACAGGATGGTGTGTATTAGCAATTGTGCTAGAAATTATTGCCAAGTTTGCACCGTTACCATTTATTCAAATAATTGCATGGTTGGCGGTTGCTTACTGTATTCTGTTACTTTTTATGTTGGCATACGTATTAGTAATCAAATACAAAAATTAAGGAGTGAGACGATGATTCTTCATTGCCTCACTCCTTGTTTAGTTTGATTTTTCAGGCTTTTTAGAGTACAGGTTATTAACGGCTTGAACATCTGTATTTTGAATTGAGAAAAATGATCCAGACGGTTGCATCACTGATTGGGCGTTATTGTGGCTTAGCCCAATTGCATGACCAAGCTCATGCTCAGCAGTGTTAACGATCCTCTCATGTGAGTAATTATATACAGGATTTAATAAATACGCCTTATTTAAATAGATATGTCCGCCGGTAAAGTACCCACTCATTGTGCTGACGCTCATCTCTGTTAATCCTGCTGCTTGGTTATTTTGATTATTGGAAGTTGTAGCAACAATATCAGCTTGTTGACGATTCTTCACGATTCGAAATTTAAAAGCTCCAGTGTTGTTCCAAGCTTGGACTGCTTCTTCCATTGCTTGTTTGAAAACTTGATTATTCATATCAATGAAAATTGTAGCTTGGCGATTGGTCCACCGTCCACGAAATTCATCATGTTGGCTATCAATAGTTGATTGTTGATGCTGTGCATTAGTATTGGCTTTTGAATTACCATTACTTTGATTATCTAATTGGTGCAGTGCAGTTTTTAAATAGGTAATGCTATTATCTGTCTGTCGTTGGAACTGGTGATTATCATTATAAAACCACATGAACCCACCAAAAACTACTAAATAAAAAGCTAAAGTAGTGAGAGTCCTACGAAGTTTGATAAGATCACATCCTTAATAAATATGTAGATAAAAATACCCCACGAAATGTGGGGTTGTCAAACTTTGCCGTTTTTATTAATAAAAACTCAATTTTAATGAGGATATTGTTGATTGAATTCGTAAACTAATTCAGGTTCTTGACTGATTCTGACATTTTTATTGATAGAATTCATCTGTTTCATATCATCACTAGTAAGTTGGAAATCGTAAATGTCAGCGTTCTGCTTGATTCGAGCTGCATGGGCTGATTTTGGAATGAATGATAAGCCGTTTTGAAGGTGCCAACGTAAAATAATTTGGGCTGGAGATTTACTATATTTTTCAGCCAAAGATTTGATAATTGGTTCTTCAAAAATACGTCCTCTTCCAAGGGGAGCCCAAGCTTGGGTGACAATGTGGTGTTGATTATTAAAATCAATCATTGGCTTCTCAGATAACCAGGGATGACATTCTAATTGGTCGACTACTGGCATTTCGTGAGCTTGTGTTGCTAAGTACTGAAGGTGGACCATTCCGTAATTGCTGACACCAATTGACTTTGTTAATCCTTCTTTTTTCATGTCTTCAAACGCTTGCCAAGTTTCAAAGAAATGTCCATTTATTGGCCAGTGGACTAAAAGTAAATTGACATAATCAAGTTGCAGTTTACGTAATGACACTTTAACGGAATCAATAGCACTTTGGTAGCCTTGGTTCTTTTCAGCAACTTTCGTAGTGATAAAGTAATCGTCCCGGTCAACATTTAAGGACTTGAGGGCGGTTCCTAAATCGGCTTCGTTGCCATACATTTGAGCAGTATCAAATAAACGGTAACCACCCTCATAAGCGTCCTTAATAGTTTGAGTAAAAGTAGCCGAGTCAGTTAACTTATAAACTCCAAAACCTTGTTGAGGCATTTTTTGACCATCAGCAAGAGTTAAATAATTACTTTGAATATCAGTCATCTTGTACTCCTTAATTTTGTTAAAACTTAAATTGATATATGTCCATTATATTACGATTAGAAATGAACAACCACGGACGCCAGAAGAATATATTTTTGGTAATAACTTTGGTTACTGAATCTTTTTTATTTGTCATCACTTTGTCGTAAGAATAAAAAACCGCCCTCGTTAAAAGGCAGTAATCACGGTGGCTTGAAGCTGTTTAATTTTTCCGCAATTTTTCCACTAAATCTATTTTAATAGTGTTTTTCCATGTTTTCAGAAAATTAAAAATGCCTCAACCATGCGGGTTTAGGCACTCATGAACACGTATGAAAGTATAAAAAATCACCCGCACGGGGATCGAACCCGTAACTCCGCCTTGAGAGGGCGACGTCTTAACCAATTTGACCAGCGGGCAATAAACATATTACTTAATTAGTATACTAAATATGTTTATGATATGTCAATGATTACTCAAAGGAGAGTTCAATTAAGTAAGCATGTTGTCGTTCGATATGACCAGTGGTAATCCAAACATCATGATAGCCAGGATTATCTTGATCAGTCATGTCAAAATAGTAGTCAAGGAGATCACCATTTTTCGCAACAAAGTCTGGTGAGAGACGGTTCACCATTAACTTATGATCTGGAAAGTAAAAATTACTGTCCGAAATTTTAAGGTTGTCTGAGATAGTGATCGCAACAGCATTAGAATATTGTGGGACTGTAGCAATTACAATTTCTGGGTGATGATATATTTTGGATAATACGTAATAAAGTGCATCTGAATTGCTAGCCATATAAAAATTCCCTTTCTGAAACAATTATTTTTATTCTACCAAATTTTTTGGTAGAAGGTTACTAAATGAAATAAAAATCTTGCGTGCTAATCAGAAATTTTGTATAATATTCTCGTTGACGTAATTGGGTGTTCGCCAAGCTGGTAAGGCAGTGGACTCTGAATCCATAATGCACTGGTTCGAACCCAGTACACCCAATAATTAAGTGTATTTGTTAATCTTGTTAGGTTAATAAATACACTTTTTTTGTATTCTTATATCAAAATGATTACTTTAAATTTGAAATAGTTGTAGCTTAAAGTAATCTTAATAATTTTTGAAGGCTGATATATCAGTACATCACCATAAAATTCGGAATATTTTTTTACAAACGTCTTAAAAATATTTCGAAATTGTTACATTTGCGTTACAATATAATCGTAATCAATTAAAGATAACTTTAAATAAAATATTCGGTTGAGGGGGTTATGATTATGAAAAACGTACAACAAAAGGTTTTAACTGGAACGGTTTTATTGATGTCAGCATTTTTATTAGGGGGCTGCGCATCAAGTAGTACGACCTCAACAAACCACGATGCTACTTCCGCAAAAGTTGTCAAAAAAGCTCATAAGACATCAAGCAAAAAGGCTAGTGCTAGTTCTTCAGTATTAAATTCATCAAATGCAACATCAAAAGTTACTGAAGCAGGTCAAAGTGTTGCATCACAAAAGGCAGTTACTAGTTCAACAAGTTCTTCTTCAGTTAACAATAGTGCTAACAATTCTGCTGTTGCACATCAAAGTGCTGTAGCATCATCTCAATCAAAGAAGGCTAGTGTAAATGCTAACAAGCAATCAACTGATGTGTTGACTAACTTCTTTGCTGCAAGTGGTGTTCAACACCATGAAGGTGACCAATACTTTGTATCAAACAAGGGTAATGGTCAATACCAAGTGGAAATTCGCAACACTGGCAAGAACCAAGATCAAAATATTTCAAACTTGAGTGGTCTGTACAACTACAACGCTAATAATAACCAAGTTCAAAAAATGGATCCAGTAACTGGACAGTTCAACTAAATAATTGCAATAAATAAAAAGGCTTGACGTGTACCCAAAAAGTTGGAAGTTGAATATTCTAGCTTAATAATTGAATAAA
>ENA-ORUR01000675-ORUR01000675.1-human-gut-metagenome-genome-assembly--contig:-NODE-675-length-11041-cov-2.2333_pt1 | contig 11041 bp, 7 predicted proteins | sample MGYA00242086_ERZ509223 | MGnify/ENA primary metagenome ERZ509223 (study PRJEB26280, sample SAMEA2338820) | human gut metagenome | biome: human gut; feature: human-associated habitat; material: faeces... | reverse complement strand
TGAAGTAGTTTTGGTAGGAACCAAGTCCTTGTACTACACCGCCTAAGCCAGAAAATGCACCTGAAAGTAACATTGAAATAATAATATTCTTTTTAGAAGACATCCCGGCATAGCGACTAGCAAAAGGATTGAGTCCAACTGCCTTGATTTCAAAACCAACGGTAGTTTTTTTCATTAAATACCAATAAAAAATAAGTCCAATTATTGCTAAGAAAATACCAGCATTGATTCGCGAATCACCAAACATGCTAGTTAACCAGTTAAGCTTTAAGCTGCCATTGGCTGGAATTGTTTTAGTAGTATCGGTATCAATTCTTAATTTTGAGGACATTACTTGTTGCATTAAATATTGACAAGTATAGAGCACAATATAGTTAAGCATGATAGTAGTAATTACTTCATTAGTTCCAAATTGAGCTCTTAAATAGCCAGCAATTCCTGCCACAATAGCACCAGCTATAGCGCCTGCAATAATAGCTAAAGGCAATAATACTGGCTTAGGCAATTGAGGATTGGCCAATACAATCCAAATAGAAGTCAACCAACCAGCTTGTGCTTGACCTGGCAAACCGATGTTAAAAAAGCCAGCTTTTGAGGCAATTGCAAAACCGATAGCAATAAAAATTAATGGCGTAGCTTCACGAATAGTTTCACCAATACCATTCATATTGCCCAGTGCGCTAGAGAACATGGAGCTGTATGCTTGAAAAGGATTATAGCTCCAAATCAGCATGATAATAGCACCAACTATAAAACCAGCAATTACTGAGATAACTGGTACTAGAATATTTTTGACTTTAGGTGTAACTTTAATCAATTGTTGCATCTTCTTTCTTAACACCGGTCATTAAAAGACCTAGTTCTTGATCTGTAGTTTTTTCAGGTAATACTTCGCCTGAAATTTGACCATCATGCAAAACAGCAATCCGGTCAGATAATTGCATAATTTCATCAAGTTCATATGAAATTAATAGGATAGCTTTTCCTGCTGCTCTTTGAGCTAAAAGCTGCTTATGAATATACTCAATTGCACCAACATCTAAACCGCGAGTGGGCTGGAATGCAATGATTAGATCGCTGTTTCTATTTAATTCTCTAGCGATAATTGCTTTTTGCTGGTTACCTCCCGATAGGTCGCTAGCTGGCAATGCAGGGCTAGTAGTTCGAATATCGAATTTTTTAATTAAATCTACGGCATGCTTCAAGATTGCTTGATGATTAATGATGCCATGATTAGAGAAGGGACGTTGGTAGTAAGTTTGCAGCGCTAAGTTATCAGCTAATGACATGTGAAGAATTAAGCCATATTTTTGCCGGTCTGCAGGAATATGCGCTACGCCAGCTTCGGTGATTTTGCGAACTTTTTGGTTGGTTAAATTTTGACCATTAATTAAAATTTGCCCTGACTTAACATGGCGTAAACCAGTGATTGCTTCAACCAGTTCATCTTGTCCATTGCCGTCAATTCCGGCTAGCCCTAAAATTTCACCTCCACGGATTGAAAGGGAAAGGTCTTTAACGCTTAAGGCACCGTGATTTCCTTTTACCTGTAAGTTTTTGATTGCTAGAATTTGCTTGCCCAAGTTAGGTGATGGTTTGGTTAGCTTCATGTTGACATGCCGCCCCACCATTAATTCGGCTAACCGCTCATCACTAACTTGATCAACAGCAAAAGTACCAACATCGTGACCACGTCTGATAACTGTAACTCGATCTGCAACAGCCTTGATTTCTTCTAATTTATGAGTGATCAAAATGATTGATTTGCCTTCTTTAGCTAAATTTTTGAGTACTTTAATAAATTCAGAAATTTCTTGTGGGGTTAAAACAGCAGTTGGTTCATCAAAAATTAAAATATCTGCACCACGATAAAGTACCTTTAGAATCTCAACTCTTTGCTGTTGGGCGACAGTAATGCTAGAGATTTTGGCATCTGGATTAATAGCAAAGCCATATTTTTGTGCAAGAGCTAGGACCTGTTTTCTTGCCTTTTTCAGATCGATAACGGGTCCCTTAGTTGATTCATGTCCTAGAATAATATTTTCTAAAACGGTAAATGCCTAATTTTTTAGCGACAGTTGGATCTTTAATATTTACTTTTTGATTATTAACCAGAATTTCACCGCTTGTTGGTTCAAGTAAGCCAGATAAAATTCTCATTAAGGTAGATTTACCCGCGCCATTTTCGCCAAGCAAAGCCAAAATTTCACCTTGATAGAGCGTAAGGTTAATATCGTCATTTGCCTTGAAACCATCGAAATCTTTGACAATATGGCGCATCTCGATTACTTTATTTCTCTGTTCTTTCATGTAAATAAATACTTCCTTAATTAACTATAGAAAAACTCTTCGCTAAAAAACGAAGAGTTCTCAAAATACTAAGCAGCTGAATTACTTAGTTGGAGCAGTAGCAACCTTAATCTTGCCATCAATAATTTGTTGACGAGCCTTTTGTACTGCTGCCCAAGTTTTAGCGTTTAAATTACCTTTGGTGATTGAAACCCCATTACCCTTTAAGCTGTAAACTAAGTGCTTACCACCAGGGAATTTACCATTGTAGGCATCATTAGCAATTGACTTAGTAGCAACATCTAAGCCCTTTAAGACGGAAGTTAAAGTGAAGTTCTCTTTCTTACCATCTTTTGACTTGTAGTTACCTAGGTTAGATTGGTCAACGTCAACTCCGATTACCCAAACCTTTTTAGCTGCTGGACGGGCTTGGTTGTAATCTTTTCCTTCTTGGAAAACACCGTTACCTGCGTTACCGGCTGCTTGGTAAATAATATCAGCGCGGTTAGCATACATTGATTGAGCGATTGATTTAGCCTTATCGGTTGAAGTGAAGTTACCGATGTATTGGGTTTGAACTGAAATCTTCTTGTGAAGAGCTTTAGCACCGTCAGCAACACCTTGCTTAAAACCGGCTTCGAATAAATCAATAATAGATGACTTAGCACCGCCAATGAAACCTACTTTGTTGGTTTTAGTGGTGTAAGCTGCGGCCAATCCGCCAAGATAAGAAGCTTGATTGCTTTCAAAGGTGGCAGAAGCGACGTTCTTAATCCCAGAGTCAACGCTATCAATGATAACGAAATTCTTTTTAGGATTCTTCTTGGCTGCTTGCTTGACTGCGTCGGCTAATTGATAGCCAACACCGAAAATGGTTTGGTAGCCGGCTGTAGCGGCTTGATCAAAGTTAGGAGTGAAGTCTGCGGCACTGCTAGACTGGAAGTATTGATAACCACCTTTTCCTTGTTTTAAACCATGTTCCTTGCCGTATGCTTTAAATCCTGACCATGCAGCTTGGTTAAATGAATGATCATCAACACCATTTTCGTCTGTGATTAGGGCAATGCCATGTTTAGTATCTTTATTGGCTGATTGACCAGACTTCTTACCCGAACAAGCAGTTAGAATCAAACCAACTGATGCTAAAACGACACCGAATGATAAAATTTTCTTGAACTTTACGTTCATTATTTCTGTCCTCCACAATATTAATACCGAACAATTCATAAATAAGTTTATTAATTGATACGTATTTTGTCAACAAAAATATTGATCAGGCAAGAAAATAATTGATTGTAATTATAAAAAGCAAACTATACTAGTGTGCTTTTATTTATTGTTAGGATGAATGGCAACCTTAATTTTGCCTTTTAGGATATTAGCTCTAGCAATTTGGGCATCTTTCCACGTTGAAGCTGAAATCTGTCCTCGTTCAATAGAAACACCATTGTTTTTAAGCCCATAAACTAAATTTTTACCACCAGGGAATTTATTATTATAAGCTCTATTGGCGATATCTTTAACAGCAACATTTACTCCAGTTATTACTGATGTCAAAACAAAATTAGATTTTTGTCCGCCTTTAGCAGTGTAGTTACCGAGATGAGATTGATCGACATCAACTCCGATTACCCACACTTTATCTTTAGCTGGTCTAGTTTGATTAATGGCTTTAGCTTCTTGGAAAAGACCATCACCAGCACCACCAGCAGCATGGAAGATGATGTCGGCTTTTTTGGTGTACATTGATTGAGCAATTGATTTGGCCTTGTCTGAACTAGTAAAGTTGCCAATATATTGGTTTAAGATAGTAACTTTTTTGTGCATTTTTTTGGCTTGATCTTTAACACCTTGAGTAAATCCGGCATCAAAAAGGTCGACAATATCGCCATGAGCACCGCCGATGAAGCCAACCGTGTTGGTTTTGGTTTCTTTAGCAGCTACGACACCAGCTAAGTAGGAAGCTTGTTCGCTCTTGAAATTAGCTGAGACAACATTCTTTTGTCCCTTGATTACATCGTCAATAATGGCAAAATTCTTTTTAGGATAGCGTTTAGCGGCAGAAGCTACGGCATCTTTTAAACTGTAACCAACGCCAAAGATAGTTTGATAACCAGCTTTAGCTGCTTGATCAAAATTAGGAGTGAAATCAGCAGCACTACTTGATTGAAAATATTGATAACCGTTTCGACCGCGGCTCAAGTTGTGCTCTTTGCCATAACTTTGAAATCCTTCCCAAGCAGATTGGTTAAAAGAGTTATCATTTACACCATTACCGTCAGTAATTAATGCAATAGAGTGCTTGGCATCGCTTGATTTATTATTGCTTGCACCCTGTTTTTTACCAGAGCAGGCGGTTAAAATTGCACCTAAACTCAATGCAAGCACACCAATAGATAGTAATTTTTTGACTTTTTTATTCATAAAATTGATCCTCTCTCCATCAAATGATTTTTAACACAAAACGAGATTAACAATATTTAGTGGCTATGTCAAAATTGACATACAACATAAAGTATTGATATAAAGGGATTCTTAATTGGTATAGAACACGATTATGCATTAGAGAGAGTAAGGATAATGCATAATTAAGTAAAAAAATAATAAAAAATACAATATCTTGTCATATTAGATAAAATATACCTAGATATTGTATAATAAACTTTTTTGCTGAGAAAAAATCTTAATTATGGTTTAATTGAGTCTAAAGAATTAAGTTGGAGAAATATATGAGAAGAGAAGAAACTAAAAGATTAGCAATTACTGCTGTCTTTGCTGCTTTATTGATTGTACAGACTTTTGTGCCAAATGTTGGCTATGTAAGAATTATCCCGGCTTTGCCAGCTGTAACTACTATTCCAATGACAATTGCCGTCTATGGCACGTTAATGGGACCAAAGGCCGGGTTAGGCTTTGGCTTATTCTGGGGTATTACCAGATTGATTGTTGCATATACTCAACCTGGCGATATGGTCAGCTTAATGTTGTTCCAAAATCCGGTAATTTCATTGGTACCAAGTATTTTGGCTGGCTATTTCCCGGGAATTATTGCGAAGGGTATGAGTAAGACTAAATATGCGAAATTGGGTTATATCATAAGTGGAGCAGTCACTTCGTTAACTAATACCGTGATGGTTATTTTGCTGACGAGTATTTTCTTCATGCATGATCCAGCAAGCTTAACTCATTACCTAGGAAATTATAGTTCAAGTACGCCATTGATTTTAATTTTAATTATGGCATTGGGCATGAACGGTTTAGTAGAAGCAATTTTTACAGCTATTGTAGTTCCAGTAATTGTAACGCCACTTAACTTAGTTATGAAAAAGGCGTAACTAAAAAGTTTAATAAATTAAAAAAAGCTCCTCAAATGCTTGATAAAACAGGCAATGAGGAGCCTTTTTTAGCTGAATTTTATGTGTTTTTTATCCTGAATTACGTAAACCGGAAGCCACACCGTTGATAGTAATTGGAATAATACTTTGGTAAACACCTTGAATCTCATCTTCACGATCACGCTTGATCATTTCTAATTGGATGTAGTTCAAAATGTTGAAGTAAGGCATTCTGTATTCCAGACTCTTCTTAAGAGTAGGTGCATCTTCGATTAATTCATCATGACCTTCAATTTGTAGGATGACTTTCTTAGTTAGTTCCCATTCTTGATTGATGATATCAAAGACTGATTTAACTTGTTCATCTTCGCAAAGATCCGCATACTGCTTGGCAATTCTCATATTTGATTTAGATAAAACCATATCAACATTGGAAAGCAGGGAGTGGAAGAATGGCCAACCTTGGTACATATTTTGTAATTCCTTCAAGTTGGCTGGATCGGCATCGATAAATGACTTGAAACCAGAACCTACGCCATACCAACCAGGGAACATTACACGGCTTTGTGACCAAGAGAAAACCCAAGGGATGGCTCTTAAGCCAGAAAAGTCAGTGAGTTTCTTTCTTGAAGCTGGACGTGAACCTACGTTAAGACCAGAGATTTCTTTGATTGGAGTTGCTTGGAAGAAGTACTTAAGGAAGTTAGGATTCTCAAATACTAGTTTCCGGTAAACTTCGTTGCTTTTAGCTACGATTTGATCCATTGAAGAACGGAAATCTGCGACATGATCTTCGCTAACGATTTGTTTAGAAGCCATTCGATCGATTGTTGCTGAAGCTAACATTTCTAGGTTGTAGTAGGCGGTGTCTTTATTACCATACTTGTTTTGGATAATTTCACCTTGCTCAGTCATCCGCATCCGATCGTTAATTGACTTGAATGGCTGTGCTGTAATTGCTTCGTATGATGGACCACCACCACGACCAACGGTACCGCCACGGCCATGCATAAAGGTAATCTTGATACCCATTTCTTCACCGATCTTAGTTAGATCCTTTTGAGCTTTATAAAGGTTCCAGCATGAAGCTAAGTAGCCACCGTCCTTATTAGAATCTGAATAGCCTAACATAACTTCTTGATAATTATTTTGAGAAACAAGCCACTTCTTGACTATATCAAAGCTTAAGAATTCCTTGATTATTTCCCGGGCATTATTCAAGTCTTCAACCGTTTCAAATAGTGGTACCACTTGAATTCGGGCTTTTTGATTATCAAGTAAATCGTATTCCTTTAACATGATTGCTTGTTCTAGCATGTCTGAAACACCCTCAGTGTGAGAAATAATATGTTGCTTGATGACGTCTTCACCCAAACGGTCTTTCAATTGACGAGCAGTCTTGTAGATCTTTAATTCTTTTTGTAGTAACTCAGACTTGGGTTTGTTATTGGCGTGTAAGTTACGTGGATCATTGTTCAATTCGTTGAGTAAAAGCTTGATCTTTTTGTCTTCGCTTAAATCGCTATAATTGTCACAAATTCCAGCACTCTTAAGTAGCTCAGCGACACAGGCCTCGTTAACGCTAGAATCTTGACGCATATCAATTGTAGCTAGATGGAAGCCGAAGATGTTGATAGCCTCAAGAATTTGAGTAAAGTAGCTGTCTACTACGGCGTGATCATGGTCTTCTTCAAGTGAATTTTTGATGATTTCTAAGTCGGCTTTAAATTCTTGAGCATTTTGATAACAAGGGATTTTATCAAGATTTTGGAGGTCACGTTTCTTTAAGAAAGTGTTCTTGTTAGTAATATTCAGTAATTTTTGTTCAGTGTGCACTAAACGGCTTTGAATATAGTAGAATGCCCGTCTATATGGCTCGTTAGTTCTGAATGGTGAATCATCATTAGAAAGCTCAGATAGGTGCATTACATCGTCAGATGGCTCCATATAAGAAGTAGACATGGAAATGGCTCTATAAAGCTTATTGATTTGCTTAATGTAATATTCAAAGATTACTTGGCTTTGCAAAGTAGCGCTTAGTTCTAGCGTATCAGCCGTTACATAAGGGTTACCGTCACGGTCGCCGCCGATCCACATTCCCATGGTAATTGGCGTAGCATGACTAGCGTTTAGCCTGTGTTTTTTAGCTAATTCCTTGTAACGACTAGTAAATTTGGTGATTGCAGGGATTAAAGCCTTAGGGTAGTAAGCCAAAACATTAGTAATTTCATTAGCTACCTTTAATTTGTGACCACGAATAATGTCAGTTTGCATCAAAATTTCAATGCAAGCCCGCATTTGTTCAGTCCATTCATCGCGATCAATTGTGCCATTCTTCACATCACGATAATTGCGCAAAAGTTGATGAATTTGATCGGTTAATTCCAAAATGGTTTTTCTTTGTACCTGAGTAGGATGGGCAGTTAAAACGGGTACTACATTTACATGTTCAAGGATTTCTTCGGCATTTTTCTTTTGGGCTACAATGTCAATTGTGTCACTCAATTTACCTAGATAATCTTGATGAGTATTGTTAAGCACATTAACTTTACTTGCTAGTTCTACATCCTCTGAAATGTTGATCAAGAGTGGGAGAGTAGCAAAATAACGTGCAACAACAATCATTTCGCGATTGTTAAGACTAGCAATTTGCTTTTCAAGTTCTTGATAATCTTTGGCGGCAGAGATTTTAATTAAGTTTTGGATCTTATCGAAAGCTGCTTGACCGATTACTTGCTTAGTTGATTCATTCAGTAAATCAGTTAAAACTTTGCTTTCTTCTGCCACTACATTAACATCGCGGTTATTTTCTAATTTTTTAACAGTCATGGTGAAAAAAGTTCCTTTCTTACTTGTTTTTGCTAAAGCTAAGATACCACATATTTTGCTAAAAATTTAGGTTATTGTGAACAACGTAACAAATTCTTTATTAAATTCATTCACTCCGCAATGCAATTGCAGCATCTTTCTTTGCAGCCATTCGTGCTGGAATATGACCACCTAAGAGGGTGAGGATAGTTGAAATAATGATCAAAACAATAGCAGCAGTAGGATCTAGTTGGGCTACATTTGCCAGATCAGTAATCTTGTAAATGATACTGTTAATTGGGAATGTTAGTAGGTAAGCAATCAGAATGCCTAATACACCAGAGAAAACACCTAGGATGAAGGTTTCGGCATCAAAGACACGAGTAATGTCTTTTTTACGGGCACCTAATGCCTTGAGTACCCCGATTTCCTTAGTTCGCTCAAGTACTGAGGTATAAGTTAAAATACCAATCATAATCATAGATGTGATTAATGAAATACCAGCAAATGCGACAAGGATGGTCGTTATCCCGCTTAAGAGGCCGCCAGTCATTGTGGTAACAGCGTTTGACATGTCAGTATAGAGAATCTTGTCTGATTTTTTCTTGCCTTTGTTCCACTTATCAAGATAATCAAGTACTTTATCTTTATCATCAAAATTGTTGGGATAAATCATGATGCCAGTAGGGATGCTGGTACCGCCAAGAGTCTGCATTGTAGCTTTCTTTTCATTGGCATTTAGTTTTTGGTTAGTTAATACGCTATGGTTACTCTTCTTTTGTGCCTTTACAATTGCAGAGTTTTTATTTTCATTAATCACGCGTTGTGAAAGTTGATCGCTATAAGCAATTCCAGTTGATAACAAGGCCATTGAATCTTCGTTTTTAGGACGAATGACACCAGCAATCTTTAGCTTGGTTTGAGCACCGTTATACATGGCGTTATTTACCTTTTTAGGAATAAACATGCTAGTTGGCAATTGCTGATAGTAATCATTGTTGGCAACTACACGAAATTGCTTATTTACTAATTGGCCGAATTTGACGTGTTCCTTATTCTTTAAATCGAAACCAAGATTTTTTAAAGCATTGATGTTAACAGTATTTTTATTGTCAGTAACTAAAACCAAGTCGGTTGCCTTAGTAGGCCAAGTGCCTGAGAGCAATTGATAATTTTGCTTCAAAAATGAGCCTTTCTCTTTATTTAAAGTAGTGGGAAAGACACTTGAACCCAGTCCCATTGAACTCATCGCTTGGGATCTAGCAGCTAGAACAGAATTAGTTTGATCAGGATCCGTATTTGAAAATTGCACGCGTTCAATTTTTCCCTTGTTTTTAGCTAATAAATTCAAGCTTACGCCGCGTTGGTAAGACACGTTATTGGCATAATTAGGGTTGATCTTCTTGATGTAGTTAACATACTTTGTGCTAATTTTATTAACGTGTTGGGCCTGTTCGCTTTGGTCTTGTTCTGCCGTTACATAGCCGCGGTTTTTGACATTTTTATCCGATTCTTTACGTGCATTAGCTGAAGTAATGTCAGTTGCGGTCTGTGAAATAGAAATCGGATATTTTGCTAAAGCTTTGCTCATTGTGGTATTGATTTGCTTTTGAAAACCATTAGAGATAGCTAAAACTACGGCAATTGAGATAATCCCGATGCTTGAAGCAAAAGCAGTTAGCAGAGTTCGACCTTTTTTTGTCATAATATTGGTGAAACTCAACTTGATGGCGTTCCAGTAAGACATCTTGGTACGCTTGAGGTTAAATTTGTCTTCTTCCTTATTAGGGCTAAAAGGATCAGAATCATGACGAATCTTACCGTCTTGGAAATTAACGATTCTTGTGGCGTATTCTTTAGCTAATTCAGGATTGTGGGTCACCATAATAACGAGTCGATCTTTAGATAGTTTTTTGATCAACTTCATAATTTGGACAGAAGTCTCAGTATCAAGTGCACCAGTTGGTTCATCACAAAGTAGAATATCAGGGTCGTTGGCAATTGCTCGAGCAATCGCTACTCGTTGCATCTGACCGCCAGACAACTGGTTAGGACGTTTATTTAGATGGTCTTTCAATCCCACTTCTGTTAACGCCGCAATTGCTTTTTCATGGCGCTGTTTTTTAGGCACACCAGACAAATTCATCCCTAGTTCCACATTGGCGATGATCGACAAGTGGGGGATTAGATTATAATTTTGAAAAACAAAACCAACGGTATTGTTGCGGTAAGCATCCCAGTCGGTCTCTTTAAAATTCTTGGTAGATTTGCCGTTGATGATCAAGTCACCTTGGTCGTAACGGTCAAGTCCGCCAATTACGTTTAACATGGTAGTTTTTCCAGAACCACTCGGACCTAAGATAGCGACGAATTCCTGATCACGGAACGAGATTGTAACGTCGTCTAAAGCGTGGGTGATGTTGTCCCCCACCTTATATGACTTAAAAATATGCTTTAGTTGAAGCATTGCATCCCTCTTTTCTAAATTACAGTAAATCTTTCTAATCCTGTCATGACTAAGATAGCTTGCAGGATAAAGAATAAAACGATTAATCCCATGATAACGAAATGACGGCGTTTATGCATGACAAACACACCGGCAAAATCGC
>ENA-ORUR01000674-ORUR01000674.1-human-gut-metagenome-genome-assembly--contig:-NODE-674-length-11065-cov-3.44914_pt1 | contig 11065 bp, 9 predicted proteins | sample MGYA00242086_ERZ509223 | MGnify/ENA primary metagenome ERZ509223 (study PRJEB26280, sample SAMEA2338820) | human gut metagenome | biome: human gut; feature: human-associated habitat; material: faeces... | reverse complement strand
TAAGCATTCATATTAAAAAATACAAATAATATTTTTATATATTAATAATAAGATATGTAAACAGCCCTATTACCAAACAAGCTATTAATATTTAATTTTCTTTCTATTATTCTATAAGCTTCTTTATCAAAATAAATCTCACCATATCCATGTTTAATATTGCTTTTATTTAAAACATATTCTATATATAGAACAATTAATTATATTCTTCTTGTTTAAACTAAAAAAAAACCACTAAATGATGATTTAGTGGTTTTAGTAGACTTTTATCAATGGTTAATGATTAATTATTTTGTCCACCAATCATTGATGTCATACGAATATGACGACCTTCGCTAATTTCCATATTTGATAATACCGCTAACTGTGGCAAGCTACGGCGTAAAAAGCGTGATAACAGCGAACGTAGTGCATGGTTAACCAAGAGTACTGGCACGCCCCCTGACATCTCTTGACGGCGTACCGCATCTAAGGCTTGTTGTTCAATGTTTTCAGCAAGGCCAGGCTCTAATCCCCCCCCACTTTGCATCGCTTGTAATAATAGACGCTCTAGTCCGGCATCTAATCCGATAACTTGTATCTCTTCTTTATCACCAAACCAGTGTTGTGTTATTGCCCTGCGTAATGCCACACGAACTACCGCCGTTAATTCTGCCGGATCTTTTTGCTCAGGTGCATGCTCTGCAAGTGCTTCTAATATGGTTCTCATATCGCGAATAGGCACTTGCTCTGCCAACAGGTTTTGCAATACTTTATGTAACACCGTTAATGACAGCATATCGGGGATCATATTTTCCGTCATTTTCGGTAGTTCTTTGCTTACCCTATCAAATAGCATTTGCGCTTCTTGGCGACCAAATAACTCTGCTGCGTATTGGTTAAGTACATGATTAAAATGTGTTGCAATCACTGTACTTGCCGCCACAACCGTATAGCCTTGTACTTGTGCTTGCTCTCTTAAACTGTCATCAATCCATACTGCAGGTAAACCAAATGCCGGCTCTTGAGTGTTATCACCTTCTAGCGTTCCGACTGCATTACCGGGGTTTATGGCCAACCAACGCCCAGGATGAGCTTCGCCATGGCCGATTTCTACCCCTTTCATTAAAATGCGGTAGGAGGAAGGTTTTACTTCCATATTATCGCGAATATGTACAACAGGAGGTAGATACCCCATTTCTTGTGCAAACTTTTTGCGAATACCACTAATTCGACCTAACAATTCACCATTTTGGCGATTGTCGACCATGGGAATAAGACGATAACCCACTTCCATTGACAGCGGATCTTCTAATTGCACATCTTCCCAAGAGGCTTCAACAACCCGATTTTGTTTTTCAACTTGTTCCAACTCTTTTTGTTGTTGCACTTGAGGACTGCTATGGCGTTTTAAGATATACCATCCTAATCCTGCTAATGCTGCCGTAAAGAAGAGGAAAACAAAGTTTGGCATACCTGGTACTAACCCCAGCAATCCTAAAACGCCCGCAGTTAGCATTAGTACACGAGGGTTATCAAAGAGTTGCGTCACCATTTGTTGACCGACATCTTCATCGGTTGCAACGCGAGTAACAATAACACCCGCCGCTGTTGATATAATCAGTGCTGGTATTTGTGCCACCAGCCCATCACCGATGGTTAATAAGGTATAAGTGCTTGCCGCATCGTTAAGTGCCATATTATGTTGTGCAACACCGACCACTAAACCACCAACGACGTTTATTACCAAGATCATTAAGCCGGCAATCGCATCCCCTCGGACGAATTTACTTGCACCATCCATAGATCCATAAAAGTCAGACTCAAGCGAGACTTCTTTACGACGTTTTTTAGCTTCTTCTTCGTTTATGATCCCAGCATTTAAATCAGCATCGATAGCCATCTGCTTACCCGGCATCCCATCTAATACAAAGCGTGCGCCTACTTCAGCAATACGCCCTGCACCTTTGGTGATAACCATAAAGTTAATCAGAATAAGAATGATAAAGACAACGATACCGATAGCAAAATTGCCACCTACGAGGAAATGACCAAAAGCTTCAACAACACGCCCTGCAGCCGCTGAACCTGTATGTCCTTCCATCAAGATAATACGTGTTGATGCAACGTTAAGCGATAAGCGTAACAATGTAGTGAACAGAAGAATTGTAGGAAAGGCAGCAAAGTCCAATGTGCGCCTAGTAAACATGGCCACTAATAGCACCATGATAGAAAGGGCAATGTTAAAGGTAAACAATAAGTCCAATAGAAAAGGTGGCAATGGCAGTACCATCATTGACAGTATAAGCAAAATAAGTACTGGCCCTGCCAGTATCTGCCACTGAGAACTTTTCCAATTTCCCGGCAAGCGGAGTAATGAGGCCAAATTAGCCATGACGATTATCTTCTCCAGCAAAGTCCAGTGCGGGAGGCACTGGCAAGTTCATAGGTTGTTTAGGTTTTAAACCACCTTCGTTTTTCCATCGTCTCAGTTGATAGACCCAAGCTAAAACTTCTGCAACAGCGGCATAGAGTGTTGCAGGAATAGCCTGTCCTATCTCACTGTGACGATATAACGCCCTAGCAAGCGGCGGCGCTTCTAGAAGCGGAATTCGATGTTCAGCACCAATTTCTTTAATTTTTAAGGCAATGGCGCCCGCCCCTTTAGCAAGTACTTTCGGGGCAACCATTTTGTCGTTATATTGCAAAGCAACCGCGTAATGCGTTGGGTTAGTGACAATGACATCTGCTTTTGGCACATCTGCCATCATTCGTCGACGAGACATCTCGTGCTGTTGTTGGCGAATACGCGCCTTTAATTGCGGATCACCCTCTTGTTGTTTAAATTCATCTTTAATTTCTTGGCGTGTCATGCGTAACTTTTTCAAATGGCTACGAATTTGAAAAATAATATCGAATGCCACCATTGGGATAAGCATAAAAACCGCAATATAGACCGCAAAAATAAGCAGTTGCATCGCATTAGCTAAAGCACTTAAAGGAGGAAGCGTGATCAAATGAAGAATATCGTTCCAGTTGTGCCATAAGAAAACCGTTGCGGCTAAGCCGACAAAGAGTGATTTTAAAATCGCTTTAAATAATTCAGCTAACGCATTCATTGAAAAAATACGTTTTAAGCCAGAAATAGGGTTCCATTTTTTCGGATCAAACTTGATAGATTTGCTACTAAAATTAATCCCCCCCAATACGGCTGAACCACCAATTGCCACTAAGACCAAGCCTAGAAACACTGGCGATAACGCAAATACAGCCTGTTTCATTAAACTGGCAAAACGGGGGATCAATAAATTCTCGTTGCCGATTATGTGGTGATTAAAAGTAAAACCTTCCGTTAACATGGCATAAAGCTCACGAGTGATAAAACGCCCACTCATCCACAGTAGACTGACGCCCCCTAAAATCATTAATACGGACGAAAGCTCTTTGGAACGAACAATTTGCCCATCCTTTTTCGCTTTTTCCCGTTTATGGGGAGTGGGTTCTTCTGTCTTTTCGAGATCGCTATCTTCAGCCACAGTCTGTCCGATTTAGATAATTAGATTAAAGCCTGAATGAAATGTCTCTTAGCATGACAAATTCAGAAGAAATTGATGGGTTGAACAATCGCAAATTTACGGGGCTTTTTGGGCTATGAAGGTATAAACAGCAAAAAAGTGTGCTACTTACACATCACCTTTGAAACAACATATTTATTTGGTGCAAATATGGAGGGTTTATCGCAAGAATAATAACCTTTTGATGCTAAGTCTATTTGAATATAAAAAGAAAAAAACAGGCTAAAAAAAACACCAAAGATAGCAATACCTGCTAAATAATTAGCTGCTTTTATTGTTTTTTTGTTGGACTTTTCTTATATGCCAAGATAATCCCAAAATATGAAAAATAGAAAATAATAGGACTTCCAAAACCAAATAACCCAGTTAAAAATGAAAACAATATTTTATCTTTCATTAAAAAATAGTCTAGATAATGGGTTATTGATACATACAATCCATATATAGCTAATAATAACAATATAATAGATGAAAATATGAGTTTTAATGAGTTTGTTTTAGCCACAATGCAAAACTCCAATAGCAATAGTATTGGCTACTAATCATTCCGTTACAATAGCGCTGTAGCCATACTAAAACTTAGTCATCAAATAGTAAAAATAATAATGTGAGGATCAAAAAATAGTTTGTATTTATAAGGTGAAGTTCACAAAACTAAAATTATTTACATAGGTATTCATAAAGCTATTATTGTTTTCATTTAAACCAATATCAATTATGTCAAAGAATAATTCTGTGGTGAATATAAGGTAAAAGCGTGTATTTCTCACTATCAAACAAAAGCCGCTTAGATAAAGCGGCTTACATTTTCTTCAATAGCCTGCGCTATTAACCTGTTTTTTGGTTGTTTTTTATCCATAAAATAGAACATCCTCAAAGAGCAGAGATAGAGCGAATGCCTCCTGCAAGCCAGTTATGTCCTTATCGCCCTAAACTCACCAATAGATTAGAAACCTAAACTTTCCAGTAAATCATCAACCTGATCTTGATTCTTAATCACACCAGCATTGTTTTTATTGACTTGTGGGCCATTTAATAATGAATCAGTCTCTTTTTTCGCATTGGATTTTTCAAGTTGCTCTGGTGGCAGATTTTCCATTAATACCATAACAAGTTGTTTTTCAATTTCTTGAACCACACTCATCATACGTTTAATCACTTGGCCTGTTAAATCTTGGAAATCTTGCGCCATCATAATTTCAAGTAATTGGCTATTTGTAAAAGCCGCACTTTCAGGGATATCCCGCAAATAATTGCGGGTATCCGTTACAAGAGAGCGTACATCTTTGAGATCTTCAGGATGCTCAAACCATTGATCCCAGCGTTCAGTTAACTTAGTTGCATGACTACTTAACTCATCCTGTTTTGGTTGCGCAGCTTCCACACAATTTAATGTACGCTCAGCTGCCTGAGCGGTCATTTGAGCAACATAGTCCAATCTTTCCCTTGCATCAGGAATGGCTTCTGCTGCTTCTGCTATTGCTTTATCCAATCCTAATTCTCGCAAACTGTCGCGTAACATACGCGTCAATTGTCCGATCCGACTGATAATATCTGACGTTATTTCGACATTATCTTTCGGCATAATTGGATCCCCACTCATTGCGACTCCTTAGATGCCCAGTTTTTCAAAAATTTTATTGAGTTTTTCTTCAAGAATGGCTGCAGTAAAAGGTTTAACAACATATCCACTTGCTCCTGATTGCGCAGCAGCAATAATATTTTCTTTTTTCGCTTCGGCGGTCACCATCAGAACGGGAAGCGTTGCAAGCCCTGCGTCACTACGAATATTCTTCAGCAACTCTAACCCATCCATATTGGGCATATTCCAATCGGTGATAACAAAATCATATGCCGAACTCTGTAACTTGGCTAACGCGTCAGCACCATCTTCTGCTTCTTCTACGTTCATAAATCCTAACTCCTTTAGTAAATTACGAACGATGCGGCGCATTGTTGAAAAATCATCAACCACTAAAAATCTCAGATCCTTACTTGCCATTGAAAACTCCTTCAAAATATATTGGCAAATTACTGTGTTGCTGTTTAAACTGAACTTAATCAGATACGCAATGATTGTGTTGTGCTGATTTTCATCAGCACGGCTTTACTCATTGAGCTTATACTTTTTACCTCATCTACGGCTCCCAATTCGACCGCGGAACGAGGCATCCCAAAGACGACGCAACTTGCTTCATCTTGTGCAAATGTGTAGCTACCTGCACGACGCATTGCTAATAAACCTGTAGCACCATCACTGCCCATCCCTGTTAAAATGACACCAATAGCATTACGTCCCGCATATTTAGCAACCGAATTAAATAGCACATCAACAGAAGGTCGATGCCGATTTACCGCAGGATCTTTATTTATATGGATCTGGTAATTAGCACCATTACGACGAAGTTCCATATGATAATCACCCGGTGCGATGTAGGCGTGTCCAGGTAATACCCGTTCCCCATCTTCAGCTTCTTTCACACTGATTTGGCATAAACGGTTTAACCGCTCTGCAAATGAGTGGGTAAAACCCGCCGGCATATGTTGGGTTATTAATACTGCAGGGCTGGTAATAGGTAATGGCTCTAAAAAATGACGAATGGCCTCCGTGCCCCCTGTTGAAGCACCAACAGCGATTAACTTTTCACTCGAAATCATGGGAGTAAATGATAACGACTTAGACGGTAATGTTTTCGTTTCATGACGACTAATTCTTGCCTGAGCCGCTGCTCGGATTTTTTCTGCAATAAGTTCACTGTAGGCCAACATTCCTTCACGTAGACCTAACTGAGGTTTAGTGACAAAATCAACCGCCCCCAGTTCTAATGCTTTTAATGTCACTTCTGAACCTTTTGCCGTGAGTGATGAAACCATCACCACTGGCATAGGGCGTAAGCGCATTAATTTTTCCAAAAAATCAATACCATCCATGCGTGGCATTTCAACATCTAACGTCAATACCTGTGGATTAAACTTTTTTATTAAGTCACGAGCGACTATCGGATCTGGCGCACAATCAACGACCTCCATATCATGGTGACTATTAATTATTTCTCGCATGATCTGGCGCATTAACGCCGAATCATCAACACAGAGTACCGTTATTTTATTCATAACCTCTCCTTGCTGGTGTCAGCCCGTAAACCGTATGCCCCTGCAAGTAAAAATCCTTGCTTAGTTGGCTCACATTTTCAGAATGCCCTACAAACAGCATTCCATCGGGTTTAAGCAATGGTATAAATCGATGAAGTAAGCTTTGCTGTGTCGTTTTATCAAAATAAATCATGACATTACGACAAAAAATCGCATCAAATGGCCCTTCTAATTTCCACTGCTTATCGAGTAAATTCAAATACTGAAAAGTGACCATTTCACTTACTTGTGGTCTAATTTTCACGTATCCGGCAAAATCACCAACACCTTTGAGAAAATATTTTTTCAAATATTCTTCGTTTAACGTTTTTAACTCTTCCAGTCGATAAACACCTTTACGGGCTTTTTCCAACACATTAGTGTCGATATCGCTGGCAATAATTTTTGTTTTATAGGGGTTATCCCCAAAAACATCGCGCAAAGTCATCGCTATTGAATAAGGCTCTTCTCCAGTAGATGCGGCAGCACACCATACTCGGTAAACTCCTCCTGCCCTGTTTTTGGCGTGTTTAGCCAAAATAGGAAAGTGATGTGCTTCCCTAAAAAATGCAGTTAAGTTTGTGGTTAACGCATTAATAAACTCTTGCCATTCAGGGTTGCATACATCACTTTTTAGAAACGCAAGATAGTCACCAAAGTTATTCATCCGTAATTCACGTAACCTTCTCGTGAGACGGTTATAAACCATTTCCCGTTTGTTGTTAGTCAGCACAATACCTGCTTTTTGATAAATCAATTGGCAGATTGATTGAAACTGATCATCGGACAACATAAACCGTTCAGAAAAAAAATCTAACGGTTGAGCAGCGATATCTGGCAATTCTTCAGTAACATTACGTTTCATTATTTTTTAATGGGTCTTTTTAAAAAATGATTTTTTATCTGCTTTCTTCAACCCATTACCTTCTAAGGAGTGAGAAGATCCGTCTTCATCCGTGTCAGGCAATTCGAATGCCGATACAGCATTAACCAGGTTGTTAGCCTGATCTTCTAATGCTGTGGCAGCAGATGCTGATTGCTCCACCAAAGCAGCGTTTTGTTGTGTCACCTGATCCATCTGACTAACAGCATCAGCAACTTGGTGAATACCTCTACTTTGTTCGTCTGAAGCCGAGGCAATTTCGGCCATTAACTCAGTGACTTTATTTACAGATGTGACAAGCTCCTCCATCGTTTGCCCCGCATCATTTACTAATCGAGATCCCTGAGAGACTCGAGACACAGACTCGTCAATAAGTGTTTTAATTTCTTTAGCCGCTTCAGCACTACGCTGAGCAAGATTACGCACCTCTCCTGCAACAACTGAGAAACCGCGTCCTTGTTCACCCGCTCGCGCCGCTTCTACCGCAGCATTAAGCGCTAAGATATTGGTTTGAAAGGCAATACCATCAATGACACTAATAATAGCGCCTATCTTTTGAGAACTTTGAGTAATAGCATCCATCATTTCGACCACACTGTGAGTAATTTCACCGCCTCGTAGTGCAGTTTCAGATGCAGATTCCGCCAACTTACTCGCTTGTAACGCGTTATCCGCATTTTGTTTAACTGTCGCCGTTAATTGCTCCATACTCGCAGCCGTCTCTTCCAAAGAAGCAGCTTGTTGTTCTGTGCGCGAGGATAAATCGGTATTACCTTTGGAAATTTCTTGAATACCCGAATACATCGCCTGACTGTTATCACGAACAATACGAATAGAGCGCGCCAACTCGCCACGCATCTCACGTAACCGTCTAAAAATGTCACCTATTTCGTCATCAGTAAAAACCAGAATTTCACGATTTAATTTGCCTGTTGCGACATCATTAAAGTAACGGCTTAAACTTGCGAAAGGTTTAATAATATTAAAACTTAACCAGCGATGAGAGGCGATTGACACCACAATTACCATGGTGATTGCGCCAATAAACATTAAAATAGCGATGGTATAAAAATGATGTCCTTGTTCAATCGAATCAGCCACTTCATATTGAACGTAATTCATATAGGTATTAAATGAATTTTCCATCGCAGTTTGATAGCGTTCTGTTGGTTGATCTAAAAACCCTTGAAAATCGCCTTTTTTTAACATGCCATGTAATTCAATTAGTGCACTATAAAGAACGTGATAATCATTTTTTACGGTATTAAAAATCTCTTTTTCTTCTTGTGGAATAACCTCTTGATTAATATCTGTAAGGAAATTTTGAAAATGAGTATTTGCTGTTTCCAAACGTGATAATGCGATTGATTCAATAGATTGGATATAATCTGTTGACTGTTCAGTTTTCATTCCTATCGCAACGCGATTTATTGCATTACGTGCTTGTACTAAAGATACCCAACTTAATCCTAATTCATCTCGCTTAGCAGTATCTAAATCAATTCTAGTGATCTGATTGTTGTTTAAATGAATAATTCCCAGAGAGATCCCACTGGAAATAACTTGCATCACACAAAACATCATCAGTAATAAATAGAGACTGGTGGATATCTTTAATTTACGAAACCTAAACATGCCTTCACCTCGTTATAAGCGGTAGCAAATCACTACCGCTTGTCAGCCACTTGTTGTTGTTAGAAAGTTTCCCAGTTAGCGGGATCTTCAACACTGCTGCTCTTTTTCTTTTCTGAGGTTCCTGGTTTTATAAGTGGAGCAGCGGCTTGTACTACAGGGAGTGCATCCAATTCCTTTTTCTCTAATGCTTTTTCTTCCTGACCCGGTAATTTGAAGATGGAAACTAAGCGGGTTAATGCAACTGCTTGATCTTCAAGACCCGCAGCAGCGGCGGCAGATTGTTCTACTAAAGAGGCGTTTTGCTGAGTAACACGATCCATTTCAGAAACCGCAAGACCCACTTGTGAAATTCCTCGACTTTGTTCATCCGATGCCGAGGCAATTTCCCCCATAATATCGGTAACACGTGTCACAGATTCGACAATACGAGTCATGGTTTCCCCTGCACTTTCAACTAATACCGATCCGGTTTCAGTGCGACTAACAGAGTCTTCAATCAACGTTTTTATTTCTTTAGCAGCTTCTGCACTTCTCTGTGCAAGATTACGGACTTCGCCGGCAACTACCGCAAATCCGCGACCATGCTCACCGGCTCTCGCAGCTTCAACAGCCGCATTCAACGCCAAAATATTGGTTTGAAATGCGATACCATCAATCACTGCTGTAATATCGGTGATTTTTTGAGAACTTCCGGCTATGTCGTGCATCGTTTGCACCACATTAGCCACAACTTTTCCACCTTGGCGGGCAATATCTGAGGCATCATTGGCAAGGTTACTTGCTTGGCGTGCGTTATCAGCATTTTGTTTTACTGTCGCCGTTAACTGCTCCATACTCGCAGCTGTCTCTTCTAATGAAGCAACTTGCTCCTCAGTACGTGAGGATAAATCATTATTACCTGCGGCAATTTCACTGGTGCTGTTATAGATATTCTCAGTACTTTGATAAACACCACGAACAGTATGTATAAGCTCTTGTTGCATGTGCTTTAAGCCACTTGCTAATAAGCTCATTTCATTACGTCCATGCACCTCGATATCGGGACGTAGATCCCCTTCAGAAAATGCTTTAATATTTAATAACAATGAATTAAGTGGTCGAATCAATGCATTGCGTAGTGCAAACCAACAAATGATGAGTGCTGTAACAACAATAATGGCTAATATCACCATCGTGATAATAGAACGCTGATGAGAAGCTTCTAATGCACTATTTAATTGATTATTAAACTTCTCATTACGCATAACATAAGCAAGATACTCTTTATAAAAACCATCTTGATAAGAAGTCGTTGGTTGTTCGAAAAAATCTTTTAAGTTTTTATCTTGCAGTAAAATTTCTAACTGATTTAATGCAGAAAAATACTCAATAAAACGCCCTTTTAAATTGCGTATTTCTTCTTCTGAATGAATTTGATAAGCATTTATATGCTGTTCAAACTCTTTAAATTTATCATCGGCCCGAGACATATTTTTACGTGCCAGACCAGTTAAATATTCTACAGACAACGAGCTATCAACATTCAGATCTTTATCCTGTAACAGATAGCTTATAGCTGCACGATTGATATTGTTACGCGCTTGCAATAAGTTTGCCCAGCTTTCATCTAAACGTTCACGCTGTTTTTGTATTGTGAGAGTTTTATCCAGATCTTGTCTTGTTTCACTGAGATTTGAGTAAAAAACACCCCCGGAGATAAACTGCAAAACACCAAACAACAGAAGAATGGATAACAACCCAGTCACTATTTTCATTCGGCTAAACATGAGTTTCCCTTTTTATAATAGATGGTATGACCAAGTTATCGGCAGACTTAAGAGAAACTTTATAGGTTTTATCCTATATAGATACTATTTTCTAT
>ENA-ORUR01000671-ORUR01000671.1-human-gut-metagenome-genome-assembly--contig:-NODE-671-length-11131-cov-2.16188_pt1 | contig 11131 bp, 9 predicted proteins | sample MGYA00242086_ERZ509223 | MGnify/ENA primary metagenome ERZ509223 (study PRJEB26280, sample SAMEA2338820) | human gut metagenome | biome: human gut; feature: human-associated habitat; material: faeces... | reverse complement strand
AACTGAAGTTCTAATAAAGAGTCGTACGCCGATTAATAATAACCACTCTTTAGATAAAGTGAAATATCTAGGCTAGAAGAAATTTTCGTAGGTAGGACAGGAAAAATTTTTCCACCTGGAAGGAAATTAAATGCAAGTAACAATTACAGATGATATTATTTTGGGTAGAATTTTTAGTGACAATGGGTATAATTCCTAGTAATAGCTTTACAAAAAAACAAAGGCTATAGGAAATTCAAAAGGTGAGCTAAGTGCTGAAAACACCGCTAGACAGGCACTTAATGCGTATTTTACAAAGCAAATTGTAAGTGATGAATTTACGGCGCAAATAGATCAGGCCCAGGCGGAAAGCTATTATGAGCAAGTGATGGCGCTTAGGGCCTAATAAGTAGATTAGTAGTGAAAAACCCTCTTTTCTTGTACCTAAGCAAGAAAAGAGGGTTAAGCTAGATTAACGGTGAGATTTTAAAAATTTTTTTAGTTCAGCTAGGAGAAGAATTAGGGCTGAAAAGCCGCCAATTACACTCCATTCGAGTAGAGATAAGGCTGTAACCTTAAAGGCTGTCTGCATAAAGGGCACGTAAGTTAAGAAGAGTTGGAAAGCTAACATGAGGGCGATGATTGCCCAGGCAGGTTTATTTTCTAAACTAGCCTTGCTGAAAGCTGGTTTGGGGGTTCTAATACTAAAGAAGTAGCAAATTTTACTAATGACAATCGTATTGACAACCATGGTGGAAGCACTAAGTTCACTAACTCCTAGTCGTAAGAACCATTCGTAGCCAATTAAGGCGAAGATAGCCATTAGACTGGAAACAAAGGCAATCTGCCATAAATCGGCCTTGGAAAACATTTTTTGAGTTCGTGAACGAGGGGGCTGATTCATCAGTCCACTTTCCGCTTGCTCAAAGACAAAGGCAAATTGAATAGTGATGGCAGAAACAAGGTTAATCCATAACAGTTGTGCTGGTTGGAGGGGAACTTCTTGGCCGGTTAGTATTGAAAAGGCAACGATTAGGCCTTCGGCAAAGGAGGTCGGAAGTAAGAAGAGAATACTCTTCTTGATATTGGTGTAAATTTTGCGGCCTTCCTTGATAACCGTGGCCATTGTAGCAAAGTTGTCGTCTGCCAAAATCATATCGGCTGCATCCTTGGCAACGTCGGTTCCCTTGATTCCCATCGCAATACCGATGTCTACCTTTTTTAAGGCGGTTGCATCGTTGATTCCGTCGCCCGTCATTGCGGTTACTTGGCCTTGCTCTTGTAGGGCCGAAATAATCTCTAATTTATTTTGAGGAGTCGTTCGTGCGAATACTTGGTGGTCTAAGGCAGCTTGTTGTTTTTCTTCTTGGGAAAGGCAATCCCATTCGGCTCCCGTGAGGGCTTTGATTTTGCCTGGTGCTAGCCCCAATTGTTGTCCAATCGCTTGAGCCGTTTTGGGGTGGTCACCAGTAATCATCTTCACGGCCACTCCGGCTTGATTCATTTTTTTAAGGGCGGTGACTACTTCTGGGCGCGGAGGGTCTTGTAAGGCAGCCAAGCCTAACCAGGTAATTCCGGCTGCGAGCTGCTCATGGGTAACCTGTTTTTGCTTAGTAACTGACTTGTAGCCCAGGGCAATAACCCGTTTGCCTTTTTGGGACCAGGCGTTAGCACGTTTGGTCCACAGTGCTTGGTCAAAGTTTGAATTGCCTTTTTGCGCCATGGGAATTAGTTTGTCGGGGGAGCCCTTAACGAAAATCAGCTGTTCTTTTTGAGAATTTTCAACCAGGCGGGCGATGTAACGGTAATCCGAGTCAAACGGCAATAAATCTAGGCTGTGGTAAGTAGGAGCTGAGCTTTTTAACTTATGGTAAAGGGTTAAAAAGGCCCCATCAGTTGCTTCCCCATTAATCGTCCAGCCGGATTCAGTTTGCTTGAGGATGGTGTCGTTGGCCTGGTAACCAGCTGCCAGCAGTAATTCCAAATTAGGGGTAAGTTGCGCTTTTGTTCCAGCGTGCAGAAGTTGTCCTTCTGGAGCGTAACCACTACCAGTTACTTGATACTGATTATCATCAACCCACAGGTCGGTAACGGTCATTTCATTTTTAGTTAGGGTCCCCGTTTTATCGGTGGCAATGACGTTAACTGAGCCTAAGGTTTCAACGGCCGGCATGGACTTAATGATGGTCTTTTGCTCTTTAGCGAGTTTGCTAACCCCAAAGGCCAGGATAACTGAAGTTGTAGCGGGCAGTCCTTCCGGGATGGCCCCCACAAGCATTGCCACTACGGCCAAGGCTAGGGCAGGGAGCGAGTAGATTTTCAGCATCAACCCGATGACAAAAACCACTAGGGAAATAATAATTGAGAGGTAGGAGACCACTTTACCTACCCCATCAATTTCTTTGATAAGTGGGGTTTTACTACTTTTAATTTGGGCTACTTCTTGAGAAATCTGCCCAATTTCGGTTTCATTAGCCGTAGCGACTACAATACCAAGGCCACTACCGGTGATGACAGAGGTCGAGGCAAAGGCCATGTTAGTTCGCTCAGCTAGGGGGATATTATTTGCGCTTAAAGCTAGCGGCGTTTTAGTAACCGCGGTTGTTTCACCAGTTAGACTGGCCTCTTCAATGCGCAAATTGTCTGCTTCCACAATCCTTAAGTCAGCAGGAACGTTGTCACCAGCTTCTAAGAAGACAACATCACCTTTGACTAAGTCGCTGGCAGCAACGTCTTGACGGGTGTGGTCACGATAAACCGTTGCATTTTGGGCTAGCAGTTCCTTAATTTTAGCTAAGGCGTTAGCGGCGCTGGTTTCTTGAAAGTAACCGATTAGAGAGTTGATGATGACCACCGCTAAAATCACCACGGCATCGGTGTAATGTCCAATCATTAGGGTCAGTAAAGCTGATAGGAGGAGAATATAAATTACGATGTTGTTAAATTGGCGTAAGAATATTTTCCACTTAGGTGTTTGTTTGCTTACTAACACGTTAGGACCATCAGCGGTTAATTTACTGTGAGCTTGGGCAGAAGTCAAGCCGGCCCTGAAATTTTCTTGCTCATAGTTAGTAGCTAGTTGCTTGATATCGACTTGGTAAATTTTTTTCATTAGTGAGTTCAACCTTTCAAAATTTAATCAGTGTGACAGTCAATTAGGTGAACTCACTCACGTTGAGAATAAAAACAAAGTTTAGGATTCGTTTTTAATTTAGACAACCTCTCTTTCTAAGTAATTTAACTAAATTAATTGTAGCATCTTTTTTTAAAAACGAATGGTATTTATAACTTTTTTAAAAGATAGTTAAGGATAAATTAACTAAGTTACTTAGCTAAAAAAAGTAACAGCGCTGAAAGCCAAGTGGTTTCAACGCTGTTAAAATTAGTTATTAAGTTTTTAGCTAACTGCATCACTAACGAAGTGCTTTAAGGCACTGCCAGCTAAGCCGGCGCTTAATCCGACTAACAGTTTAATTCGGGCTTTTTGACCGTTAAGACCGTGACAGAAGGTAACGCCTAGCTTCTTTAGCTGAACGCCACCCCCTTCGTAGTCATAAACGTCCTGGGCGACCCCGTTAAAGCAACGGGACACTAGGACGACCGGAATGTTTTGGTCTAACAATTTTTGGAGGCTAGGTAAGACCTTAGGTGGAAGGTTACCGGCACCTAAGGCCTCAATTACAACTCCCTTAGTGGTGGCTTGGCTTGCTAAAAAGTCTAAGAAATCAGGCTCCATTCCGGCGTAGGCCTTGACTAAAAAGACTTGTTCACAGACATGGTCAATCGGCAGGGCAGTGTGCGGAGGAGCTGTTCGAAGAAACGCACCTTATGCTTAAAGACTAGTCCGATTGGACCAAAAGTAGGGGTTCTAAAAGTGGCCACGTTAGTTGTGTGGGTCTTAGTAACGTAGCGGGCGGTATGAATTTCATCGTTCATAACCACTAAGACACCCTTGCCCACCGCCTCGTCACTGGCTGCAGTTAGGATAGCCGTTTGAAAGTTATGGAGGCCGTCGGAACCAATTTCGTTAGCTGAACGCATTGCCCCAGTTACAACCACGGGAATGTCGCTCGTAACGGTTAAATCGAGGAAGTAAGCTGTTTCTTCTAAGGTATCCGTTCCGTGAGTAATGACTACCCCAAAGAAGTTGTTGTTAGCCGCGTCGTTAATTCTTTGAGCAAGGCTAAGCATTTCTTTAGGACTCATGTGGGGCGAGGGAAGGTTAAAGGGATTTTCAACCACCAAGTCTAATTGGTCGGTGAAGGCTTCGCTAAATTTATTAAGGGGATTTTCTGCTCCGGGAGCAACGGCACCATGTTCATCTTCTGACATGGCAATGGTACCGCCAGTGTGTAAAACTAAGATTTTTTTCACAAAAAATTCCACCCTTTCTTAATGGATTTTCATAAACAAAATTATACTCAGAAACTGAGCGATTGTCGATGAGAATTGTTATTTTTGCCGGTACAAACTTAATGCTAAGTATGTTAAGATAATGATTGAAATTTGATAGTATAGAAGGAATTTTTTACAATGAAAATATTGGCGATAGATACTTCCAATAAGCCACTGAGTGTGGCGGTGTTGGAAGATCAAGAGCTGTTAGCAGAAATAACAACTAATGCACAAAGAAATCATAGCATCACTTTGATGCCCTTAATCAAGGAAGTGTTACAACGAGCAAACGTTAAGGTAGCAGACCTGGACCGAATTGCGGTTGCTCAAGGTCCTGGTTCTTATACTGGCTTAAGAATTGGGGTTACAACAGCTAAGACCTTAGCCTTTACCTTAAACAAGGAATTGGTTGGGGTTTCCAGTTTGAAAACTCTAGCGGCGGCTTATCCTAACACCGAGGCGTTACTAGTCCCTGTGTTTGATGCCCGCAGAGAAAATGTATTTGCGGCTGCCTATCAATGGCAAGCAGGTCATTTGGTTGAGGTGATAGCGGAAGGTCACTATGCCTTTGCTAACCTCTGCCAACGCTTAGCTGACTTTAACCAAAAAGTAATTTTTATTGGAAGAGATAGTCAAAATTTTGCGTCTAATTTAAAGGCTAGTGACTTGGATTACCAGCTAGCAAGTCCTAATTTTGCTTACCCACGTGCAATGGAGGTTGCCTTGCTGGGTCAAGTTGCCACGCCAGTAGCCATTCAAACTTTTGTCCCTAATTATCTACGGTTAACGCAAGCGGAAATGCAATGGTTAGAAAAACATCCGGAAGGGAAAGCACACGATGAGTCCTATGTTGAAAAAGTTTAAACGGTTAGTAACTAAGGTTTTATACAGTGAAAGTGAACAGGTGGTGGAGTTTAACAGTCGGACGGATGAAGTAGAAGGAATACACTACTTGATTTGCCGTGCGATTGTACCCGATATTCCCGAGATGTTAGCTATCGAAAAATCTGTGTATGAGGGCAATACGCCTTGGGATTTCGAGACCTTTAAGGCTGAGTTAAGCAAACGTAAAACCACTTTATACTTAGTCGCTCGTTATGAAGACGAATTGGTAGGTTTTGCTGGGGTTGACTTTAAACGGGCTAACGGTGAAGCTCATATAACCAATGTAGCAGTTGCACCCAAGCACCAAAATCGGGGCTTAGGAAGCAAGTTGTTACGGGTTTTAATCGAAAGTGCCCGGAAACAAGAGTGTCAAAACATTGTCTTAGAAGTTAAGGCAAGTAACGATAACGCCCAAAAGGTTTACCAGGATTTAGGCTTTAAGATATTAAACCGCAAGAAGAATTATTATACTGAGGAACAAGAAGACGCGTTAACCATGCGCCTTGATCTAGTTCCAGCAATGGGAAGAGGATAGAAATGGCAGAGAGAAATTTAATTTTGGCCTTTGAATCAAGCTGTGATGAAACCAGTGTGGCCGTAATTGAAATTCTAGCAAATATTGTGGCTACCCAGATTAATAGCCATAAGCGCTTTGGAGGGGTGGTCCCAGAAGTTGCTAGTCGGCATCATATCGAAGCAATTACCCTCTGTGTAGCCGACGCTTTAGAGCAAGCCCAGGTTAGCTATGAGGACCTCGATGCGGTGGCGGTTACTTATGGTCCCGGCTTGGTGGGGGCTTTGTTGGTAGGGGTAGCTGCAGCTAAAGCGGTGGCCTTTGCCCATAACTTGCCCTTAATTCCTGTTAACCATATGGCGGGTCACATTTATGCCGCCCGCTTTGTTAGCCCCCTAAAGTTTCCAGCCTTAGCGCTGCTGGTTTCTGGGGGGCACACGGAGTTGGTTTACCTAGCGGGGCCAACCGATTTTAAGATTATCGGTGAAACACGGGATGACGCTGCCGGCGAAGCCTACGACAAGGTGGGCCGCGTCTTAGGGTTGAGTTACCCATCCGGTAAAGAAATTGATGAGTTAGCCCACCAAGGGCACGATAGTTTCCATTTTCCCCGGGCAATGGAAAATGAAGACAATTTCGACTTTAGCTTCAGTGGCTTAAAGAGTGCCTTCATCAACACAGTTCACCACGCAGATCAGGTGGGAGAAAGTTTAGATAAGGCTGACTTGGCGGCTAGTTTCCAGGCCAGTGTGGTTGACGTGTTGGCCCATAAGACTGTCAAAGCGTTGAAAAAGTTTGACGTTAAGCAGCTAATTTTGGCTGGGGGTGTAGCTGCCAACAAGGGACTGAGAGCACGCTTAGACCAAGAATTAGCAGCCTTTCCCGAGGTGGAATTGATTAAAGCCCCCTTGAAATTATGTGGCGATAACGCGGCTATGATTGGGGCAGCCGGTTATGAAGCTTATCAGGCCGGGATTAGGGCGGACCTAGACTTAAACGCCGAACCAAGCTTAGAATTTGAATGGCTTGACTAATTAGCTTTTGAATAGCACATAAAGATGGAGGAGTCCACGAAGACTAACACTTCGTGGGCTCCTCCATTTTCCTATAGGGTGAGGTAATGTCAACTACCCCTTACTAAAGTAAGGGGCTTGTAACTCACGACCTTACGGTCAGTGGTCATAACGCAACTTCGTTGCTCCCACACTATACGTGGTTACATTCGGGTGGTTGACAACACCCTAGATTACCAACATATCAGTCGGTAACGTTAGTTAATTCAAATTTAGGATTTTCGATTCCGGAGATATATTGTTTGCCTAATTCGTACAAGTTCATAGCTCCCACCCGGTCGTCATTAGTTTTAAATCCACAGAAAACACAATCGTATCGATGTATTCTATGATTACGATTTTCTTTTCTAATTTGACCGCACTTAGGACATTTTTGGCTAGTGTATTTAGCTGATACAATCAAGACCTGACTTTGATTTTTATGTGCTTTATAAGCTAATTTGGTTTGTAAGTCATAAAAAGCCCATGAATGTAATTCTCTAGTTTGATTTTTGTTAGAATTAGTTTTTTCAAAAGTAACTCCCGCTAAATCCTCCAACACAAACAAACTATTTTGGCCGTAAAAATCAACAAGTGTCTTAGATAAGCAATGATTAACATCACTTATCCAACGGTTCTCTTTTTGACTTAGTCTTTTTAGTTTGCGCTTGGCAGATTTAGTTCCTTTACTTTGAAGTTGACTACGTAAATAAGCATATTTTTTACGTTTATAGGCAACAGCTTTACCATTTTTAAAACTGGTTTTGCCCTTTTCGTCATAGCTAGTAACAATTTGTCTTAACCCACGGTCAAGACCGATAATATGTTGATTATATTCTTTTTTCCACTCATCAGTTTCAATGGTGACTGGAATGTGTAAAAACCAATGGTTTTTTAGCTGAACTAACTTGGCTGTACCTAGTTTGTAGTTAGGGTCAAAAAAATTTAAATAATCACCATTAAAAGCCACTTTTATTCTTTGCCCTAAGACGTTCATAGATATTTTTGAGCCTTGTTCAACAAAAGAATAGTTGATATTACGCACATAATCAGCTTGTGGACGTGAGAATTTAATTGCTTTATGCAACCAAGATAAATCACGTTTTTCACGGTACCACTCACCAGTATTTTGGTCTTGATAATGGTAAGGACGTTGTTTTAATTGAGTTTCAATGGTCTTGTAACGAGCTTCTACGGTGCGGTAAGTGGATTGAACCATTGCCGAGTTAATTTCTTTAGATTCAGCTCGTAAATAATGATACATTTCTTGATTGAACTTTTTACGATTAACCTGACAATCATTATCAAAATACCATTGACTAACAAGGTTACATAAGCGTTGATATTCCTTAGTTACAGCTTTAAATTGAGCAACTTGTTCTTGACTAGGGTATAAACGGACTTTAGCTGTAATTACTGATTTCATTTGGTTTCACCTCCTTTTATCCATATATATGTTATAACACATTAGATAAAATAAAGGCACAAAATAGCTCCAAAAGGAGCTATTACTAGGGCTTATATCCCCTTACTAAAGTAAGGGGATATAAGCCCCAGCCATCACTAAAATATTGAATAAGATGCTTTTATAGCCGGTCGTACGAGCGGGTCTTATCTGCTTCCGTAATAGGGCGAATGACCTTGCAAGGGTTACCGACTGCCACACAGTTGTCAGGGATGTCTTTGGTTACGACGCTGCCTCCGCCGATAACGACGTTGGAGCCAATCGTGACCCCGGGCATTACCTGTACCCCGCCTCCAATCCAAACATTATCACCCACGGTGATTGGGTAAGCATACTCAAGGCCGGCGTTTCTGCGCTCGTAATCAAGTGGGTGACCAGCCGTGTAAAAGCCACAGTTAGGGGCAACAAAAACATTGTCGCCGAAGGTAACCTTTGCCCCGTCAAGGATGACCAAGTTATGGTTAGCGTAGAAATTTTCCCCCAATTCGATGTTATAACCGTAGTCACACCAAAAGGGGGCGGTAATGGTGTAGTTGTCCTTAGTTTTGCCTAGCAATTTTTGCAAGAGTTGCTTACGTTCAGCCCGTTGGCTAGGGCGCAAGTGGTTATAATCATAACAAAGTTCCTTGGCAAAGGTGCGCTCTTTAATTAGTTCGGGAGCATAGTTAGCATCGTAGAGTTGTTGGTTAAGCATTTTTTCTTTTTCGGACATAGGAGTAGCCTTCTTTCGTTTTAGTTTAAAAACATTATACCAAAACGTTTTCAAGCAAGATAGTTGGTCTTTTTTTATTAAAATAGTATAATTATTTAAAAAGAATATTAAGTGGTGATCTTATTATGGAAAGGAAAAAGTTTAGGGACAGTAAGATTTATCAGTTGTTTGTTAAGTTGAATTCGAAAGATTTTGGTAACTTATTGGATCAAGTTAAGATTCAAAGTTATGAACAAGAAGAACTTAGAAAAAAGGGTAGTTTGCGCTTTCACTTTAAAAAGGAGTATATTGATGCCTTTAACGGGATGAGGGAGCGGCGTAAAAGACATTAAAAAAATTTGATTTTACTGAGAATTAATGTTAAAATGACTTACAATTAGTTAGAAAGTGAGGAAGTCAAGATGAACTTGGTTAGCTTAAGCAAAGTTAACACATGTTGTTGTGAAGTGCGTTTTTTGTACTTCACTACTTGGCGTACCTAAATTTAGCTGACTAATATTCAATAGGTATATTTTAAGTAAAACAGTACAAAAGACGTTTATTCAGCAATGAATGAGCGTCTTTTTTGCGTTTTTAGAGGTGAACGAGATGTTAGTGACTAGTGTTTATCAACTAGTGGGGCAGACCCCCTTGTTGGAGTTGCCTGCCCCAAATGAGAGTAGGATTTATGCCAAGTTGGAAATGTTTAACCCAGGTGGCAGCATTAAGGACCGCTTAGGTTTGGCGCTAGTAAGAGGGGCGCTTGAGGCGGGGGGGATTAATCGGCAAACGACCATCATTGAACCAACAGCTGGTAATACGGGAATTGGCTTGGCCTTAGCTGCTAGCAAGTACCAGTTACGGCTAATCTTAGTGGTTCCGGCAGGCTTTAGCCAGGAAAAGCAAGTGCTAATGAAGGCTTTAGGAGCTGAGTTGGTGTTAAGCGACCCGGCTTTGGGGATGCAAGGAGCGCTGGCTAAAAGCAGACAGTTAGCTAGTCAGATAGCAAATAGTTATGTTTTTAATCAATTTGAAAATGTAGCCAACCCTAAGGCGTACCGGTTACTTGCTAAAGAAATTAAGCAAGACTTAGGCAAGCTTACCCCTACCGCCTTTGTAGCCGGGGCAGGCACTGGGGGGACCTTTGCTGGGACCTTACAGGAACTACGCCAGGTTTATCCAGATATTAAGGGGATAGTGGTTCAACCAGCAGGGTCGATTTTAAGTGGCGGGGTCGCTCATCAGCATAAAACCGAAGGAATTGGGGTCGAGATTGAGCCCCCATTTTTTAAAGACTTAGGAATTGATGGAATAGCGACAATTAGCGACGAGGCGGCTTTTAAACAAGTTAGGCAGGCGGCCAGCAAATGGGGCTTGCTAATTGGGTCATCTTCAGGCGCGGCCTTGCAGGCTAGTCTGGAGTTGGCAGCCAAATTACCGGCGCGTTCAAAAATTGTCACCATTTTTCCTGACAGTAGCGAACGCTATTTAAGTAAGAATATTTATAATTTTTAAATCTTGGGAGGCTAAAAAATGAAATTTGAAACACAACTTATTCACTGTGGTAACAGTTTAGATCAAGCAACGGGTGCGGTATCTATCCCAATTTACCGGGCCTCGACCTTCAAACAAACTGAGTTAGGTGGCAATCCTAAGTGGGAGTACGGACGTACGGGTAATCCAACCCGCCTCGCCCTGGAAAAATTAATTAGTGACCTAGAAGGAGGGGTAGCTGGGTTTGCCTTTGCTTCAGGTTCGGCAGCGATTCATACCGTCTTTTCACTTTTTTCAGCTGGCGACCACCTTGTGATTGGCAGTGACGTTTACGGAGGAACATTTCGGCTAGTGGATAAGGTCTTAAAACGCTTTGGCCTAGAATTTACGGTCGTGAATATGCAGGACTTAGCGGCGGTTCGGGCAGCGATTAAGGATAAGACGGTGGGAATTTACTTTGAAACACCGACTAACCCCTTGTTAGAACTAGCAGATATTAAACAGATTGCGCAAATCGGAAAGGAACACGGGGTAAAAATTATTGTGGATAATACCTTTGCTACCCCGTATAATCAACAGCCGTTGCGGTTAGGAGCAGATATTGTAGTCCATTCTGCTACCAAATACTTAGGTGGGCATAGCGACGTTGTGGCTGG
>ENA-ORUR01000669-ORUR01000669.1-human-gut-metagenome-genome-assembly--contig:-NODE-669-length-11178-cov-4.22925_pt1 | contig 11178 bp, 12 predicted proteins | sample MGYA00242086_ERZ509223 | MGnify/ENA primary metagenome ERZ509223 (study PRJEB26280, sample SAMEA2338820) | human gut metagenome | biome: human gut; feature: human-associated habitat; material: faeces... | reverse complement strand
GACCAGTAATAGACTATGACTTCATAAAATATTGGTTTTATCAATAAGCAAATGTTACTCGGAGCAGTCTTCTGCTAAAAGCTTTATAATGTTCATTATTCAGTTTTCATACTAATCAAGTTCTTCTAATTGGCCGTAATGCCGCATAAAGCACTTTTCTGTTACGCTTATCATTGGATCATCTCTTCGCTTCCGTGCTTGGTTGGGCGGAAAAGCTGGTCGATTCCTTCTTACTTCCTGTTATCGTCTTTACCCTTCAACTTCAAGTTTCTGCTTATAAATATCAACCCAGTTACAAAGGGCATACTTTGGCAACTTTGTTTGTTCGGCTTTTGGTGCATTATCAAATGCATCTGTTACAGCAAACAAGTCTAGTTGCTCACTAGCGTTCTGAACAGTACCAGTTGGTCCGCTTTGATTGACAATAGACTCAAAAGTATATTCTGTCCGCTGAACCTTACTCCCAACAGACTTCCACTCACTAAACAGAATTGGATTACCATCAGCATTTACATATTTTAAAGTATCTCCCTGCGCCATATTAGCACGAATTATTACTTTGGCACTTTCTAATACATGTTGGCTAGGCTTCTTGGCAAAGTTAGTAATATCTTGTATATACAACTGATTAAATGTGGTAATCATGTTCATTACTAACATCTCAACATTATCCTCAAGATACTCAATACCGTATAAACTGCTAAGCGCTATCAGACAATTACGATTATAAGTAACAGCACTAGTACTTTTAGACAAAGCAATTGCCATCTTTTGTTTTAGCAGTTCAACTAGAAAGGCACCTTCCCCAGCAGATGGTTCTAAAAAGGTAGATGAAAGGTCGTGAATCTTAGCTTGAATTGCAGGCTGGCCTAGCATTAATTTAACAATCCTATTTGGTGTAAAGACTTCACCGTGATCTTTCACTCGATCGGCAGATTTGATAATTTTTTCGGTCACGTTAAACTTCCCTTCATTAATCTTTTTTCTTGAAAAAGCTTCCTAATTCATAGGTGGTCACTTGTTTAACATAAAGCTGATATTTGGCCACAAGATCCACCAACCGATCGCCATCGATAAGGGTGATGACTCGTGTCCCAGTACGTGAAGCACGAATAGCATCACGAGTAAACGAGGAAGTTGTTACAAAAATTCCATATTCTGCTCGAAATTTATCCATTGCTCCACGAAACTTGTCTATTTCTGGTGAAGAAACTAAATGATCAGTTGCCCATCGTTTAGCCTGGATAGCCACTCTAGTAGTCCGAAAATCACTGGTTGTCAAATAACCATAACCGTCAAGTCCACCGTCACCACTCAGTTTAACACCGATACTTTCATCAACATTAACATTCATCTTTTTGATTAATGCTCGACAAAACATTTCAAATTTAGCTGGTGTTAGATTTTCTAAGGCATCTAAAAGTTTAGTTCTCCAATTATTACTATCAGTATCTTCTTGATCTTCTGATTGTACATCTAATTCTACTTTTTCTGGAATAACTGCACTAGCTTGAATATGATGATTATGTTCAGAACGCTTTTCCCAAATAGGTAATGAAAGTTCATAAACCTGATGGATTAATTGGTCAGAACTACCACTAAATTGTCGACCTAGTTGAGTCAAAACAATCGTCCCCTGGTGCGGGCGTTCTAGATACCCTGCCATTACCAAGTTAGTAACTGCAAAATTAAATGGAAAATTAAACGGAGTATATATATTACCTCTTCTAGACTTCTTTGTCTTAGTCAATATATTAACTGGAAGAGCATCATTATTTGCTACAACTGCACGTTTAACTTCTTTCGTTGTTGCTTCACCACCAGCTTTTTTCAGTTCCTGCAGAATTGGCAACATTAAAAATGCCTCTTGCTCTTGACGATTAAGTTCTTCAAAGTTCTTCATTTCATTGCCTTCACTTTCGTCTCAATAAAGTTAATCTCATCTTCTGATAAGTTGTACTTTTTGTAAAGCTGCTGGTCAATATTTTGAATACTCTGCGTCCAGTCAATGTCCGAATCAGGGGTAAAGTTTTGCATTGGTACTTCCGCCCACGTAGCTCGATTATTATCTTGCGTTACTTTAAGCACACCTAACATTGTTCGTGCAAATTTTGACTTAACATATTTAAATGCTGCCTCAGCTTCATACTTTGATTGAAATGAACCAATACCTATGAACGTCTGGGTGTACCCGATTAGGGGTTCCCCGATTAGGGGTGTACTTAATACCTCTCCTAGCGCTCCAGATCCGTTAGAGCGAGGCACAAGGACTTTATAATGTTCTAAATTCTCATGTTCCATATCAACATACTCACGAGGAATGTACCGCCATACACGTTTGTTGTTAATCAAACCTATAACTTTAATGTCGTCACTATTAGATGGTGATTTAGTGAATACGCCTATCTTTTCAAAGATATTGTTTCTGAACCGTTTGTCTTTACCGTTGCTACCGATGATATTCTTGTACTTAGGATAATCCTCGTATAATTTTTGAAGATTAAATTTATTTTGAACATAGATAAAATTGGATAGACGCTGTTCTTCCTTGTGAGGTTCTGCCTTCCTCATAATAGACGTTAATTCTGGAAAAGCAGTAAATGTCTTAATAGCACCAAAATCTTCATTTTGATCTCTCAGGGAAATTACCACCCCACCCTTAATGTCTGTGCGTGGAAATACACTGTTACTTTTAGCAAAGTATTTAATAACCTTAAAGTGTGGGTCGTTTAGCATCTTTTTGTTCCATTGTTTATTTGTACTACCTGCGTTAAATAAGAATCGCGCCGGGGTAATAAGTGTTACAAGGTCAGATAGTTGTGATGACAAGTCCATAAATTCATTATAAATTGGAGCTGAGTAATTATCATTATCACCCTTACCCTCATCTTGATAAGGTGGATTACCAATTACTACATCAAACTTCATGTTACCGAATAGCCCCCTTATCTTATTAGCCTCGGACTTAATATCTTGCTTAGAATCTTCAACGATATTTTCCACATACTCAACGTTTGTGTCAAAATTTTGGAATCCACACAAAGTACGAATTGCAATTGACTTTGCCATTGGCGTCTTGGCAATCATAAAGATATTCTCACGAAGGACCTTTTGCCAAATGAACAGTTCATTTTCTAAAGTAAACTTCCCGGCCGTTTGTTCATTCAGCTTCTGAAACCCCTTCCAGTATAAAGATGCTGCCATGTATAAAGGATAAGTTCCAGTTTTACTGTTAATTTCGAGAATATGTGTATCAGGTTTAAATACTTGGCCAGTATATTCAGTGCTAATCCAATGATTGGCACTTTCACCGTTTTCTGTATTGTACTTATAATCCTTGTCAAAGAACGATAGTCCACCAACAGTTTTACCAAGGTGCATGTTAACTACTCGCCAAGGGGTCAATACTGTTTCTTTATCAGGATTATGGAACGTGCCTAGAATATCTGTTAATTTACCAATCCGTTCAATTGGGTCAGCATTGTCAAGCTCTTTTACTTTTTGCCGAATAATTTGACCAGCTTCCAAGAATACTTGTGGGTCATAGTATTTGATAAACTTGCGGAACAGTGCCTTATCAACCTTCTTAGGCATGAATTCCTTCCAAGATTGCTCATCAACCTTATCGACGAAAGTGTTGATGCTAATATCTTTTGCTAAATCAACGTCCATACCATAGATCATCAAAGGAATCCTGATCGAAATTGAACGCAAAATTGAAATCAGCGTTTTACGCTGTTTCTTCATGGCATTCATCTGGTCAATAGCAGCTTGTTCCTCAGGTGAACGTTCCTTCTTAGGCTTTTTCTGACCACTAACTGCCTCATCATACTGTTCGTCAGTTAATCCCTGGTCATTAATATTGACCTTAACTTTGGTTTTCTCTCTTTTTGTCTTACCAACAATTGCTTTAAGATCTTTAAAGTCTTCAAGATCTGCTTCCTTGATCATTAACAGCTCATCAGAGTAAAGTGAATCGTCTTCAAATCCTGATTTAACAGCCTTTTCAGCATAAACCTTTTTAATTTGTTTAAGCATCGAATCAACGTGGAATGGCTTCATCTGATTACCCTGTTCACCGATAATAGGCAAGAAGTTGAGCAAATCACTCATACGTTGCTTCTGAACGCTTGTTGTTCTCTTTCCAACGCCGCTATTCATTTGAGCTGACTCAGCCATTATTGTTAGTGCACGATCAGGCGCAAAATCAAAAATAAAACAATCAGTCTTGGTACCAAAATGGGGGTCAGAATAAGGTGTCTGAGCTCTGAATGCTGCCTGTAAGTATTGCATTGCTGAATTAGTGTTGGATAAAAAGATAACACCAGTCCACGGTTTAATAGTAACTCCTGTCGTCAGTTTACGAACCGTTAACGTTATAGTTTTCGTTGAAGCAGGATCAGTACCAATTGCTGACTTTACGCGATCAACATCAGTTTGGTCAGTGATACCCTTATCTTCACCCTTAACATACTTAACGACGTTAATAATTTTATAACCACTAATTTCACCAAGCACTGGATCCTGCTTTAACAATCGTTCCATAGCATTGGCTTCCTTTACTCCTGGCATGAGCCAAAGTGTATGGCGCAATTGGTCGCGAAATTGTTTAGTGGAGAAGGGGTAACTTGTGTGTCTGCTAGGGGTAGTTATATTCCTTAAAAACTGTTTTACGTTGGCTTCATACACAAAACTACCATTATCATTAACTTTGAAAAACTCTTTAAAGTTAAATGACTTACCACCTACCTGACTAAATTTGGGGTCTTTGAATTTATCACCCATGTTGAAAGTAAACATGTTGACTCTAGGTAAACCAGCATATGGATTGGGTTCATGTGGGTGACCGATCTCCCACTGCTGTTTAGCACGCTGTTCCATTGTATAATCCCAGGTATAAACTTGATCATCTTCATATTGATCCAAAATATTGAATGGTGTTCCAGACAATTCAAGTACCTTAGTTCCAGGGCCCTGAACCAGATTAAGTACGTGCTGTGCTAATTCAGTTTGCGTCCCTTCATGTGCTTCATCAATAATTACCAAGTCCCAAGATTCTGCAAATAATTCTTGGTTCTTATCTTTCACTTTTCCTCCAACTAACTTTGAACCAGATAAGTTCTGTAAACTGGCAAAGTATACAAATGGCTTAGACCCATTATAGAGGGTATCAAATGTTGCACCTTGGTTTTTAGAACCATACAAATAACCAGCTTCTGGCATTCCAATCTTGACAAAGTCCTCAAACCAACTTTCATCAACTGCAGGCCGATGTGTCATGATTAAAACATGCTCGTAGCCTTCTTCTTTAATAAGTTGCAAGGCAGATAGCGTTTTCCCAAAACGCATTTTTGCGTTCCAGAGCATGTTAGTGTACTTATCGTTTTTAAATGCTTTCTCGGTCTTTTTTACTGCAGCAACTTGTTCAGGACGCAAAATAATTTTAGGCTTCTGACCCTCATTGTTATCAATATCAATAACTGATTGATTGTTCTTAACCGCCTTAATAGCTTTTTTGGCCGTGGCCAAGTCAGTCTTAAACCATTCTTGACCAGAAAGGTTAGGACTGTGCGGTACTTTCGAGCGTTCCAGGACCTTATGGACGTCTTTATCTGTAAACCAATGTGGTTCACCATTTTTTCGATAAGCTAACTCTGCCCACTCCAATTTAGAAGGAACACCTGCTGTTTCCATGTATTGATTAATACGCCTCTGGGCTGTGTGCCGTAAATAGTCACTATTTTCACTCATATCAGCTTCTAGATCTGTGACGGATGCCTTCCCTATTTTCTCACTACCAATGTAGTCAATAAAATGTCCACTATCAGTTTTGACACTCTGAATATAAATTAAGTTTCGTTCAGCAGCTGAAGGAGTTATCGTGGCAGTGTAGATGTAATCTCCTTTTTGTGGTTCGCGAAAATCATCGGTGTCAACGGTTTGGTCATAAAAAGTATTAACGAACCATGTTAATAGCTTATATAGTCGCTTTAAATCACGTAATCCAGTTTCTTGATCAGTTTTTGATACTGTCATTACAGCTAATTGGTGGGCTGCTTGATTACCACTTTGTTTGATACCGTAAAATAGTTCTAAAGTATCATGGTCAATATCAGTGTCATACTTAAGAGTACGTAATATGTCATTAAAAGTGTCGGTTGCTGAAACATTCAAAAACTGTTGATCAGCAATATCACGTGCAACATTCTCGGCAACAACACGAATACTTGTTTCCTCCCCAGAAAATAATCCTAAGGCATAAGCTTTTTCAGCTTGGGTTGCTGAAGGAAAATAATCAGCTGTCAATGGATCGATTTTTAAGAAATCAAAATTGCTCTTCATTATAAACTCACCTTATAAAATACTTGTTTTACTTTTAATTATAGTATTAACGGGAAGGTTTTAACAATATGAAAAAGCACCTATAAAAGGAGCCTTTTCAGTAATTCTCAACATAGAAAAAGGGTGCATGAACTTGCATCGAGAGATTTCTGAAACAATTGATTTGCTAGGTTTTATAGTAGAGCTTTTATTTGCAAATCTTTTAGTATTTAACCAGAGAAGAAGAACCATGATTCCGACAAGAGATGAAACCATGGTTCTATAACTTAATATTGGGTTTTAGTTAGCAATATTATTTCTCATAAGTTGCTTTTACCAATCTGTGACGACTACTTTTCCAATCATATGTCCATTTTCAACAAGACTGTGAGCTTTTCTAAGATTATTGGCATTTATTGGGGAAAATGATTGTGTTAAAGTGCATTGTAATTCGTTATTATCAATCAAGGATGCTATTTTATTAAGAATATCATGCTGTGATTGCATATCTGGTGTATGATAATAAGATTTTGTGTACATCCATTCCCAAGCGAATATAGCCTTTTTAGTTGTTAATAATCGTAAATTAATAGGTCGTCTATTTTCGGTAATAGATGCAATGGCACCCTCTGGCTTGATTAATTCGCACATTTCTTTCCAATGACTATCAATATCTTTTAATTCCAAAATGTAATCAACATATTTGTAGCCAAGCTTATGAACTTCATTTACCAGATTCTTTCGGTGATTTACTACATCTGCAGCTCCATGAGATTTCACCCAGTTAATACTTTCAGGTCGAGAAGCTGTGGCAATAACTGTTAGTCCAGCATTAGATGCTAATTGTATTGCAACAGATCCTACACCTCCAGCGCCATTAATAATAAGAATTCTTTTACCTTCATTACTTTTTTTATCTTGAGATAGGGATAATTGTTCAAATAATGCTTCATAAGCAGTCAAGGAAGTTAATGGCATTGCTGATACTTGGGCATCCGTCAATGATTTAGGTGCATTTCCGACAATTCGTTCATCTACTAACTGGTACTCACTGTTACTTCCTGACCGTTTAAAAGATCCGGCATAGTAAACACGATCACCTGGTGAAAAAAGTGTTGCCTGGCTACCAACTTTTTCAACAATTCCACAAGCATCCCAGCCAATAATTTTTGGCTTTGAAAGTTTCCCGTGTCCACTTCTTCGTACGCCAACATCAACAGGATTAACTGAGACGGCATTAACTTTTACTAATAAATCATGCCCTTTAGGTATCGGCTTTGGTGTCTCAAATTCAAATAAACTTTTTGGATCTTTAATATCCAAATGTTCGCTAAAGCCAATTGCTTTCATAATTGAATCCTCTTTTCTTGTTTTATACTTATCAATAGTAAGCTAGAGAACAAATCAAACAAGAAGAGAATTTAAAATTCCTATGTAACAAATTTTTCCCTAATAGTGGTAAGAGAGAATATCGTGTACTATAGGAATTAAATTCAAAAAATAATTGGGAGGAGCATGATTTTGCAAAGGCATATTTATAATTGTAGTGATGGTTGCCCAGTTGAGAGTACTTTACAAGTCATTTCGGGTAAATGGAAAAGTGTAATCATATATCATTTAATAAAAAATAAAGTATGTCGGTTCAGTGAATTACAAAAACGGATGCCAAATTGTTCTAGGCGAATGTTGTCTTTACAACTTAGCGAACTAGAAAAAGATAAGATTATTGAAAAGAAAATATATCCAGTCATTCCTCCTAAAACAGAATACAAATTAACCCGTTTTGGGCAAACGTTAACCCCACTTATTATTGAAATGGAAAAATGGGGAAGAATATATAACACTATAAAGGGCGCTAGAAATTAATCTAGTGCCCTTTATCTGGTTACAGTTTTTGTTTATTTCTCATCTTTTGTTAGCTCCTCGTACATCTTGAATAAGTGTTGAACTATCTCCTGCTCCGTAGCATTAGTTGACAATCCGTATGCTTTAAGAACGGCTTTATCATTAGCTTCGTGTGCTTCACGGAGTTCGACTGGCATCGTCAGTGGGTCATATAGATCAGCTAGTGAACTATCTGGATAAAGTTTCCGTGCATCAAGAATTGCTTGTGCAGTTTCCGAAATCTTTTGTTTTTGTTCATTATCTACTTCAGACCAAGGGAAAAAATTGTAAATTATCTTTTTAGAATAATTAAAGTATATTTCCATTCTTCCAGTGACGGTTCTCATCCATGCCATATGTGTGGACGATTCAAGGACTCCGAGTTCATATTTCGTGGCGTCTGGAATTATTGTTACTCGATTCGACGGAATGTAGTCTCCGTCCAAATAACCAATCGGAATGTATTTTCGATTATACGATGAAACTAGCGGTACAATCATATATGATTGGGGGGGTGCTGTTCTCTAAATAGCCATGGAGTTTGAGCTAGTTTTATATGGTCTGGAGCACCCTGCAATCTATTTTGCTTACACATTTCAACTCTACGTTTGACCAAAGGTATTTCATTTAATTATCTGGGACCAATTCCCACAATCCATAAGCAATATCTTTGTTTATTTCTCAAATACTCTTGTGCCCCTACAAAGTGTTTAATCCATTTTTGAGCCTTTGATTCTGGTAAGACTTGAACTTACAACCGTCGGTTTAGAAGACCGATGCTCTATCCAGTTGAGCTACAGAATCATACAGAGTAGGAAATGCTCTGCGCGTTGATAAATAAAAATTGTTTTCTAAATTTTGTTGTTGACGAGTTTTCCTATCTCTCATCAACGATATTTATAATATCAGATCATCGCTATATTATCAATATACTTGATTAATTTGCAACAAATTATTTATACCAGAATAACTCTATCCGCCATACCACTACTCATTAAATAGTAAACAATAACATCGTCAACAAGCCATTCGGTATTCATTGCGTCATTACTTGTCATGAGTTCATATCTTTCTTTTGGATATTCAAAAGTATCTTTGTCGTGCTTTCTATAAAATTCTAATATTACTTGCTTTAATTTATCCGTATCTGACGAAAACATTATCCTGCTGACAGCTTCCCGTAATTTATCATCCATATTTAATTACCTGCTACTTTCTTAATATTATTAGGTTGAAAACCCGACCATGAGATTCCATCTGGTTCTACCATAACGACGGGAAGACTTAGCCATCCTTCTTGTAATAGTCTCTGTTGAGCTGCTTCATCATGAGTAATATTAATAACTTCAAAAGTACAGTCCAATTGGTCAAATAGCCTCTCTGTCATCATACATTGAGGACATCTATCTTTCACGTATATCTTGATTTCCATTAATCCACCCACTTTATATACCGTTGCATCTTCTTAGCAACCATTACATCTCCAATCCAATCCCATGGACTCCATGAATGAATACCACCATCATGCAATCTACGATATTCCCGAACTGATATACGTACTTTTACATCTGGATTATTTATAAAATACATTGAAATTTGAGCATGAAGTTTATTCTTGTAAGCCTCTAGACCATCTGACTCAATTTTTAAGTCTTCATACATCTTATTCAAAGTCTCCCATAGTTTTCTATCGTTCATTTGTTTCATAACCTGCCTTAAATTAATTTGTTCTATTGTCAGTAATATTCCCTTGTTCATGTATTGCCTAAATTACCTTATGAATTTATTATTAATATCCATATGAAAGTGATACAATTAAATAAGTTATTTATATTACCCTCTATCAGAGATAGAGGCCACTTGGGAAGGACTTATACATTATGAAAATCGGGAAAAAGACTATTACATTACTAGCTTTTATTTGCTGTAGTCTGAGTCTGTATGGGTGTGGAAATCAAAATAAACAATCCAGTGCACAACAAAACAGTAGTTTGAAAAAGCAAAACAAAAAGTTGAAACACGATATAAAGAAAAATAAAAAGAAAAAATCATCAAGTAGCAGCAGTGCTTCAAGTTCTAGTGTTTCCTCATCTAACTCAACGACACAGACGTCAAACGCCAATAACAGCAGCAATAGCGACCCTAAATTAGCTGATGGAACCGATGTTTACAGTTTACCTTTATCTGATCCACGAAATCCTGACTCTTATAAGCAAGGTCAGCTTATGGACATTGCCGCTGATCCAAAATATCACAACCCTGACGGCAGCATGAATGCAGAAGGAGAAGCATTAACTTCAAGCATCGAAGCATCATTCCACCAACCTCAACAATAGGAGAAATACAATGAAAAAAATTACCTCATTAGCTATTTTAGCGTTAGTTCCATTTACCCTAGCAGCCTGTGGAAATACGAATTCTCAAAGCAAGGAAAATTCAAGTCTCAAGGCTGAAAATTCCAGTTTAAAAGCAAGGAAAGAAAATGAAAGCTTAAAAGCTGAGAATTCCCGCTTAAAAAATAAAAAAGATACAAACAATAATTCTCAACAAAATCAAACTTCTGGAGCATCTAGCCAATCAAGTTCTATAGCCACCTCTGCAGATGCCATTGCAAAACTACGTGCCGCAGAGGGATTTAATGGTCCCGGTTATGACTTCACCTGTGACTCCATTGGTAATGGTGTATTTAGAATTTGGGTTCGTCAAGATGTCGATGACACTCCTGCAAATGGACACACAGCGTTTGTTGGTAATTTTGAATATGATTCCAAAACAGATTCAATAACGAAATTAAGCTAATAAAATACATACAAAAATAGTTAAATACCGTCAGATTGTAAAAAGAACAATCAGACGGTATTTTTTTAGGGTCTATGCTAACTGGTATTGGTGAACAACCAATGCCAGTTTTTTGTTTGCTTTTTTCCAAAATAAAAAGGACATTCAAGCCCTCTTGCAATACAATGAATACGA
>ENA-ORUR01000668-ORUR01000668.1-human-gut-metagenome-genome-assembly--contig:-NODE-668-length-11213-cov-4.11185_pt1 | contig 11213 bp, 13 predicted proteins | sample MGYA00242086_ERZ509223 | MGnify/ENA primary metagenome ERZ509223 (study PRJEB26280, sample SAMEA2338820) | human gut metagenome | biome: human gut; feature: human-associated habitat; material: faeces... | reverse complement strand
GCCATTTCCCCGGTCACGGTGTCAAAGTAGTAGGTAGCGTCGTTAAGCTTTTGCCAGCCGTAAAGCATGTGGCCGTTCTTATCATAGTAGACGGTCTTATGTTGATCTTTAAGGTAAGTAAAGCCTGTAGACATCTTGCCATTTTCAAAGTTATACCAGTAACCGCCCAGGCGCTTTTGACCGGTAGCCATCGTTCCTAGGGCAGGGTCGAAATAGTAAGTAGCGCCGTTAAGCTTTTGCCAACCGTAGAGCATGTGGCCGTTCTTGTCGTAGTAGACCATCTTCTTTTGTTCTGGGATATATTGGAAGCCAACTTTCATTGCACCAGTAATCTTATCGAAGAGGTACCAGTGATTATTAATTAGCTTTTGACCGTATTGCATTTGGCCGGCGCCGTTATAGTAAACGGTCTTGTGTTGTTCCGGAATATATTGGAAGCCAGTCTTCATGTTACCGGTAGTCTTATCAAAGAGATACCAGTGGCCGTGGATGTTAGCTTGACCATAAACTACTTGGCCTTGCTCGTTGTAATACTGAGTTCCCTTAGTAGCTGAGTTGTAGTAGAAAACATCAGCCCGTAACTTACCAGTGCCGTAATCGAAATAGTAGGTCTTACCGTTAATGACTTGAGGCCCGTAAAGCATCTGGCCTTGGTCGTTATAGTAGACGGTCTTATTTTGGTTAGCAATCCGCTTAAATTGGGAAGTTAATTCATGACCATCGATATCATCGAAATAATACCAGTGGCCCTTAACGTTAGCTTGACCGTGGGCCATCTTACCGTTGTTGTCGTAGTAGACGGTGCGGTTACCCAGTTTTTGCCAACCGTACTTCATGGCACCCGTCCATTGGTCAAAGAGGTACCAAGAGCCGTTGATGTTTTGTTCCCCGTATTGCATTTGCCCTTGGTTGTTGTAGTAAACATTCTTAGCTTGGCTAGCGATATACTTAACCCCAGCCTGCATTGCGCCAGTACCTTCGTCAAAGTAGTACCAGTGGCCGTTAATATTTTGTTGGCCGTACTGCATTTGACCGGCATTGTTATAGTAAACGACCTTGTTGCCGTTATTAATGTGTTGGAAGCCAGTTTGCTTTTGGCCGTTTTTATATAGGTACCAGTGGCCGTTTTCATATTTTTCCTGGCTAACCGGTTGATCAAAGCGGTAGAAGGAGTAAGTATTAATTACGCTGATTAACTTACTTGCGTAGGTTGGGTCTGTAGCATAGGTACCATAAACCCCGTAGCGTAAGTTTTGGGCGGCTGCTTGGTAACTGCCAGCCCGCTTGGTTGAATTAGGGTAGTTTCTATTAATCAACTGCGCGTAACGCACGAGTGAATCATAGTAGCTGTTATACTTTTGGAACTTGGCGTTTACCCGGTGATAAGCCCCACCATAGTATTCTAAGGTTGGCATCAAGACATATTCACCGGTACCGTTATACTTAACCCCAAACAAGTTATGGGCATTAGTTGCTAAAGTACTTTGCCCCCAACCACTTTCTAACCCAGCTTGAGCCATCATTAAGGAAGCATAAACCCCATATTCTTGGGAGACTTGCATAGCGGCACTGCCAATTTGGTTAACAAAGTTTTGCACAGTCCAAGATGCGTTTGTCACACTTGGGGTTGCGTTAGAGTTATTAGCCACCCCAGCTACATTGGTTGCATTATGTGCTTTGTCCCCGGTGCTAGCAGAAACGTCATTTTTAATCTCACCATGGTAACTATAGTCAGTCTTAGGTTCAGCCGCTTGGTTAGTAGTGGCTAGCACCTTAGGGGCAGCTACTGACTTAACGGCAGACTTGCTGGCAGTAGCTGTGTTAGCACTACTGAAGCTTTGGCTGGCTTGATTAACAGTCAAATTAGTAGTTGCACTTGAACTAGCACTTGCTGTTGATGTTGCCGTAGTCGCTTGACTTGTAGCCGTAGAAGTTACCGCCTGGCTAGACACAGTGGTAGTGCTGGTAGCATGAGTCTCACTACTTGCAGTCGCACTTGCAGAAGCTACGCTTGCTGAAGTTGTAGCTGCCGTTGCTTGCGAGCTAGCTGAGCTAGTAGTTGCTGCTTGTTGTGGCGCTTTTTCGCTACTAGTCTGAGCTGCAGCACTACTTGAACTTGAGCGCAATGTTTGCACGTTGCTCGTAGTATTAGCATTGGTAGTTGCTACAGTTGCACTTGTTGCTTTTTCAGTTTGCGCATTATTAGCCCCAGTTGTATCCGCATGTGCAGAAAGTCCGACTGTTCCCAAAGTAGTCAGCAAAGTAACCCCAGAAGCCAAGTATAATTGTTTCAATTTCTGTCTTTTATATTTTTTAACGATTTGCTTTTCTCTTGTTTTTTTCATGCTATTCCTTTCTAATCCAAATTCCCTAGTTAAATTTTAGTTGTCCACTTTTCATTAAAGCCCAGCCCAGCCCGCTAGTCAATGCTAACCGCCAAATTGTTGTCTAAATGAAATATAAGGGTGAGATGCGTGGTATAAAAAAGGGGAGACTAAAAAACACCACTGAAAACTTGGTGTGGGCCCTGTCAAGTAGACACTAAAAAAATATAAACTTTATGCAGCCTGATTTCGGTATTCTACCGGAGTTAGGCTGTTTAATTTCCATTGATAACGCTTAGTGTTGTAGTAAGTAACATAGTCGTTAATACCAGCTACTAAGTCTTCGTAAGTTGCGAAAGTCTTGTCGTAGTAATACTCATCTTTAAAGTGGCTCCAGAAACTTTCCATAGGTGCGTTATCAATACATCTACCAACTCGCGACATGCTACGAGTTATCCCCGCTTTAGCTACCTCACGGGCATATTCCTTTGATGTGTACTGAAAACCACGGTCGCTATGCAGAATTGGTGTTGCCCCTGGATTTTTATCTAAAGCTTGGTGAAGAGTCTTCATAACTAATGGATTATCGTTAGTTTTACTTACAACCCAACTTATTATTTGTCCTCCGCATAAATCCTTTATAGCGCTAAAATAAGCCTTATACTCTTTATTTTCCCCATACTTTAAGAAAGTGACATCTGTCACCCATTTTTCATTAGGTTTATCGGCGTAGAAGTTACGATTCAAAATATTTTCCTCAAATTCATCGCCTTTGACCACTGTACAACCTGTACGTTTACGCCGAATTATTGATCTAAGATTCATGGAACGCATTAATCGCCGTACGCGCTTATGATTACAATAGATACCGTATTCTCGCTTTAAAATCATGGTAATCTTACGATAACCAGCTTTATCTCCACTTTTATGAAATTCACCGTGAATAATTTCGGAAATCAGTTCGTTATCTTTTTGTCGAGTCGTTTTAGACGCTACCTTCCATTTATAGTATCCCGAACGGGATACTTTTAATATTCTGCATAGTAAGCTCACAGACATTGGCTTTTCATCATTCTTACTAAACTCTTCAATCGCCCTAAATCTGTATTCCTGTCTTACTTCATCAACCTCCTCTCTATTTCGTCTAATTTTTTTAAGAGGGCATTCTCCACTTCTAAGCGTTGAATTTTAGCTTTGGCTTCACGAAGCTCCAATTCTATCTTTTTGGAATCAGTTAATTCGGATAAATCACGCTTCTCAAGCTGTTTACCACGATTATCCTTGAGTCCATTTTTCCCTTTAGCGAGATATTTCTTAACCCAGTTATATACTTGTTGGTAAGAAACGTTATACTTCTTGGCTGTAGCGGAATAATTCTTATCATGTTCAATGGCATATAAGGCGATTTCAATCCGTTCTTCAAATGTTGTTTTACGTCCAGCTTTCATTCGCGTAGATCCTCCGTTAGTGGCTTTGATTTCTTTACCACTATTATACTGAGAAATCCACCTCCGTAGTACAGACGTCGAAGAAATATTGTATTTGTCACAGCATTCTAATAATGAAAATTTTCCTGATAAATAATCGTTAATAGCTGCATGTTTTAGTTCTAAAGGATATTTTCTCCATGTATGTGATTCTTTTAACCCATCTATACCATTATTTTTGTAAGAACTAATCCAAAATTCCAATGTACGAACTACAGTCCCAAACTTTCTAGCTACTTCGGTGTAGGAATAATTTCCAGATAAATACATCTCAACGGCTTCGATACGTTGTTCCCACGTAAAATTTGTTCTTCCTGACAATGCAAAAACCCCCTTCAGAGTAAGATACAGAATTTACATATTTCTGTGTCTACTCTAAAGGGAGCATATCAGTCAAAAATAATGGCTTGGCGAGCTTATTTTAGTGACGACTGGCCCGGTAATTGTGATTACCTTTTATCTTATGGACGTGCTGCTTGAATTTGGGCTGATTTTGGCCAACCAGTTTAAAGTTCTTCATCTTACCGTTAAATGGTTGGTTACTTAAACGCAACTTAGTCCAAGTCTGCATAGCCACAATCATATTAGCCAGGTCAGCTAACTGTTTTTTGTCATTTTCGCGGACGGCTTCGCGGTAAATATCTGTCTGTAACCGGTTGGCCAAGTTGGTGTGATAATCAAGTAACTCTTTGGTCAAAGCTGCGTGCCGGTATTGATTGAAGAGTTTTTGGATGGTCTCCATGGCTTCCTTGACATTTTTAGGTTTGAGATAGCGATTGGACATACTAATCCTTCCTTCTAGCGACGATTTCTAATTTGATGCGGTCGGGGTCTTCAAAAAAGCAAGCATAATGGTCCTTGCCCCCGGCGTAAGGGTAGCGCTCGGGGTAAAGCAAGGTAACCTGCTGCTGTTCAAGTTGCTTTTTGAAAAAGTCCACTTTGGCGCGACTACTTACTGAAAAAGCCAAGTGGTTTAGACCAACGTTACACCTATTATAACCGTTTGTTAGATATTTAGCTTGAGTTTGGACGAAAACCAGGTAAAAGTCCTTTTTTCGAAAGGAAAATCCAGCCGCCCAATTTTGGTAAGCCTCAAAGCCCAGTTGTGGTAACAGCCAGCTATAAAAGGTGTAGCTCGTCTTTAGGCTACTAACATAGATTTCTAAATGATCCACGCTAACCTTCCTTTCGTTAGAAAATGTAATTCAATGCCTATTGTAAACTTATCTTGACTAATTATTTAAAGAAATTAGATTAGAATTTGATTTCTCACATGTAGCTAGTGAAGAAGCACCAGTTAGAGCTAGCCAAGCTACAACTAGCGAGGCAAGTACAGCTACCTCCTCTGAGGTGGAATCAAGTTCTGAAGCTTCTATTGCTACGCCTAATCCCGCTCAAGCCGCAACTACGTTAGTAACTAATCACGAAGAAGATGCTATCGTCCAGTCTGATTTTGGTAAATTTGTGACAGAAGCTAAAGCAACTGGTGATTTGACGGCTGTTAGTCAAGTAATGGCTGATTTTATCAATACATCTCAGGGAGAAGTTACATCAGCGGAAGCTACTCCAAGTGCGAGTCAGGCTAAACTAGTTACTAGTCAAGCGTCTGAAAAGGATTCAGCTAGCCAGTCTAAAGAACATTCTCTAGAAGAAAGCATCCAGGCCTCCGATAGTGCTTACTTGTTTACTAGCGAATCCTTGCTGGTAGAGCAATCTGAGAGTATGTCGTAAAGCCTTGCGATGATGGCTTCAGAAAGTTTGGTTCAAAGCGAAGATTCAGCGAAATTGCAGAAACAGACGCCGCCTGTAACTAAGCAAAGCTTGCCACAAACGGGTCAAGGACAGGAAAGTTACCTGGGAATTGACTTAGCAAGCGCGGCTTTGAGTGCATTATTGCTGGCACGGGCTAGGAAGAAAAATTAAGTGAAATCTAGTGAAAGGGCTTCGATTTTTGCGAAGCTTTTTTACTTTTGCTCCGGCTGAAATGGCTTATAATGGTCCTCATTATAATGGTGGCAGTTATTTTTGACCGTTCGGAGTACCGGATGCCCCTAAAGCGGGTAATGGTGACTAATGAGTACGGTAACGATATTTATCTCCCCATTAAGACCGCCCCTGCTGGAGCGATGCCGGTCATGTTTGGGATGGCGTTAGTGACCTTGCCCCAGTATTTCTGCCAGCTATTGTTGGTAATTTGGCCGGATAGTAAAATTTTGAACTGGTTAACTACTAACTTAGTCATGAACAGTGCGCTCGGGACGGTTGCCTATATTATCTCCTTACTGGCTCTTTCGCTAGCCTTCGCTTACGTAAACATTAACCCGGAGGATACAGCGGAAGGATTGCAAAAGTCAGGCGACTATATTACCGGTATTGCCTATGGTGATGAGACCAAGAAGTATATTGCTCACTACATGTGGCACATGGGGATTTTAGGTGGCTTAGATATGGCGGTTGTAGCCGGGTGTCCTTGAATTTTAGGCCTCTATTATCCTGAGCTACAACGAATGGTTCTGTTACCAGGAAACTTAATGTTAAATACGACCTTTTTCTTGGTGATTATTGATCAGATAAGGACGCTACGCTTGGCAACCCGGTATACTAAAATCTTGGATTAGGGGGAAAAGGAATGTATTACTTTGTGACGTCATGGTATGGTGACCAAGGAAAATGGGCTAGCCCCAATAAATATTGGTACTATGAACAAAGAAAAAATGACTTTTACTCCCTTAAACGTTACCAGAAGCTTTTTCGGGAGTATCTGCACGAGATGTTTGCCGTGGATACAGACCTACTGGTTGCTCGCCTAGAGAAACTGCCTAAGAAGGCTACCAGGACAGACTTAGACCTAGTTAAGCCCTTGTTTAACCTGGAAACCAAGCTGTTAGCCTTCCCAATGTTTAGAGAGGGGGAAACTTAAATGGGATTATCAATGAATGCCTTAGCTTTGCGCAAGGTAAAAAAGATTTTAAGGAAAGTTAATGCCTTGAAGGAGTCGGTGGCCCAATTAAGTGACGAGGAACTCCAAGCTAAGACCCCTTACTTTAAGCAAAAGATTAAAGAGGGGGTCAGCCTAGATAAACTTTTGCCCGAAGCCTTTGCCGTGATGCGGGAGGCGGATAAACGGGTCTTAGGCCTCTTTCCCTTCGATGTTCAAGTGATGGGGGAATCGTCCTTCATCAAGGCAACGTTGCCGAAATGAAGACCGGCGAAGGTAAGACCCTAACCGCCACGCTGCCACTGTATTTAAACGCCCTAACAGGTAAGGGGACCTTTTTAGTCACGACCAACGGCTACCTGGCAGAGCGTGACTGCGAGGAATTAAAACCAGTCTACCAATTTATGGGTTTAAGTTGTTGCTTCGGTGCACATGAGGAAAAGAACCTCAAGCCGGCGGTTAAACGGAGAATCTATGACCATGACATTGTTTATACGACTAACTCGGCTTTGGGTTTTGATTACCTAATCGATAACTTGGCAAAGGATAAGGAGGGCAAGTACATGCGTCCCTTTAACTACGCGATTATTGATGAGGCCGACCAGGTCTTACTAGATACCGCCCAGATGCCCTTAATTATTGCGGGGGCGCCACGGGTGCAGTCTAACCAATACGGGACCGCCAACACCTTCGTTACGACCTTGAAAAAGGATGAAGACTACGAATTTAATGAAGAGGAGACCAACGTTTGGTTGACCGAAGATGGGGTGAAACGCGCCCAAGCCTATTATGGAATTGAAAATATTTTTACCGAGGAACACCATGAACTCCTCCAGCATATTGTTTTGGCCTTGCGCGTGAACCACCTCTTGAAGCGGGGGGATGACTACGTTGTTCAAGATGGGAAGGTTAAACTCTTGGATAAGAATAACGGCCGGGTCATGGAAGGAAACAAACTGGAATCGGGGATGCACCAGGCGATTGAAGCTAAGGAAGAGGTCGAAATTACCCCGGCAATGCGGGCGATGGCCTCAGTTACCTACCAAAACTTCTTCCGGATGTTTCCTAAAATTGCCGGGATGACCGGGACGGGTAAGGTGGCCGAAGAGGAGTTCATCAATACTTACTATATGAAGGTAGTTCAGATTCCGACTAACCGGCCGGTGCAACGCATTGACTTACCTGACCGGATCTACGTTATCTTGCCCGAAAAGCTCTTGGCCTCACTAGAAGTGGTGAAAAAAATCCATGCTACCGGTCAACCCTTATTGATTGCGACTGCAAACGTAGAAATTTACTCTGAGTTACTGTTACGGGAAAAAATTCCGCACAACGTCTTAAATGCCAATAACGTGCCTAAGGAAGCCGAGATTATCAAGGAAGCCGGGCAAAAAGATGCTGTGACCGTGGCCACCTTGATGGCCGGTCGGGGTACCGATATTAAGCTTGGTCCCGGGGTGAAGGAACTCGGCGGCTTAGCGGTGATTGGAACCGAAAAACTTGCAAGTAAGCGGGATGACTTACAGTTACGGGGCCGGTCGGGCCGACAAGGCGATCCTGGCATGAGTCTCTTTTTCACCTCCTTAGAAGACGGAGTGGTTATCAAGCACGGCTTAACCTGGGTGCATAGGTACTATGATAAAAATAAGGACTTCGACTGGGACCAGCCGCGCTTATTAACCAAGCGTAAGTTTCGGCGGGCCTTAGAGAATGCCCAAAAAGCCAGTGATAATGAAGGGCAAAAGGGGCGGGAAACATCGCTTGAATTCGATGAAAGTTTACGGATGCAACGGGAGATTATCTATCAACAACGCAACGAACTGATTAACGCCCAAGGCGGTTACGACGTTGAAAAAATCATTACGGATCAAATTGAGCAGTTTGTAAGCACGCACCCTAAACTAGATGCCTTTACCCTTAGTCACTATATTTTTTCCAACTTGACCTACCATTATCAAGGTGACATCACGCAGGTAGATTTAACTAACGCTAATGCAGTTAAAGAGCACCTTTTGGGGATTTGCGCGTGAGGAGTTAGCCTTGAAGAAGGGTCAGTTAGCTAATCAAGCTGAGGTGGCTAACTTCTATCGGACCGCGATTTTGCGCGCAATTGATGCTTGCTGGATTGAAGAAGTTGATAACCTCCAGCAGTTGCGGACGGTGGTAAGCAGCCGGTCGCTGGCCCAACGGCAACCGATGTATGAGTACCATAAAGAAGCCTTTCGCAGCTACGGCAAGATGAAGGCCGATGTTTACCAAAAGATTGTTAAGAACCTCCTATTGAGTTCGGTGGTTAAGACCAAGAAAGGGAATGTGATTTATTTTGTTTAAAATAGAAGGTGAGAGAGATGGCCAATAAAAGAGAAGATGATTTATTAAAGCAAAGTGCCAAACAAAGACTAGCAAAAGTTCGTTACGACTATCAACCACCTAAGAAGAAAAAGAGTAGGGTACGCGATTATTTAAACGTTGTAATCATTATCCTGGTTCTATCTGGGTTGGTGATTTCGTTGTTACAGCTTTTATAAGTAAAGTTAGCGGGGATGGAAAATGACAGTTTACAATATTAACTTAGGAATTGGCTGGGCTAGTAGCGGGGTTGAATATGCTCAAGCTTACCGAGCGTCAGTATTACGCAAATTAGGTATCAAGGCAAAATTCATCTTTATGGATTATTTCAACTCTGAAAATCTAGCTGATTTGACGACTAATATTGGCTTTAAAAACGAAGAGGTCCTGTGGTTATATACGGCCTTTAGTGACTTAGCTTTGAGCCAATCAAGTATTAGTGTCGCCCAATTCAAGGAACAATTAGGGCAAGAAATTTTACACGAACAAATCTTACCTAGGCAGGTGGTGTTACAACTAGCCAACAATTTAGAGTTACGCCTTCACTTAAGTAGGCTGGCTCCTCACTGTGTTAGCTGGGTGGAATACCTAGTTGCGGGTAAGTTACAGAAAAAGGCCTACTACACTAGCCAATTAAGCCACGAAGAAGTCTATGGTGATAAGCAGGTTAGCTACCGACAATTCTACAATCAAGACGGATCAGTGGCTTTAACCGAGATGTTAACTGCGGGCAAGGCTAGCTTGTACCGGACCCAAGACCAAGTCTTTTACTCGAAGGAAGAGTTGATTGCCGCCTTCATGAAAAAATTAGGCCTAACGGCGCAAGATATTGTCATACTCGACCGGGAAACCGGTATTGGACAGGTTATCTTTGAAAACGTCCGGCCGGCTAAGCTAGGAGTGGTTGTTCACGCCGAACACTTTTCAGAAAGTAGCACCAACGCTGACTATATCTTATGGAATAACTACTATGACTACCAGTTTACCAATGCTAAGTGGGTTGATTTCTTTGTGGTGGCGACTTCAGTTCAGCAGGAAATCCTAACTGAACAATTACGGCGCTATAACCACCACGCCGCTAAGGTTTACACGATCCCAGTTGGGAGTTTGGCCCAGTTAAAGGAAGCAAGTGAACCGCGTAGGATGTGGAGCTTGGTGACTGCTTCACGTTTGGCGAATGAAAAGCACCTTGACTGGTTAATCGAAGCTGTGGTCAAGGCTAAGCAAGTCGTGACCGATTTAAGCTTAGATATTTATGGCGAAGGTAATGATCGGGCCAAGTTGGCTAAGGAAATTGAACAGGCGGATGCCAACGCCTATATTAGGTTAAAGGGGCACCAAGATTTAAGCCACGTTTATACCAAGTATGAGGCCTATATTTCCGCTTCGACTAGCGAAGGGTTTGGTCTCACCTTATTAGAAGCCTTAGGTTCAGGTTTACCTTTAATCGGCCTGGATGTCCGCTATGGTAACCAGACCTTTATTGACGATGGGCAAAATGGTTACCTACTAAACCTGGCTTCGTACACGGATAAAAAAGCGGTGGTTGCAGCTTTGAGTCAAGCAATTATCAAGTTATTTACTCAGGCCGACTTAGCAGCCTTTTCTAAACATTCTTATGAGAAGGCGGCTGCTTACTTAGATAGTGAAATTGAAACCAAGTGGGAACAGTTAGTCTCAGCGGAGGTAGGTGCAGGTAATGATTAATTTATTTGAACGTGATACAGAGGATAGTCGGCTATTATTGGCTTCTTTAAGGCAGGCAGGCTATGACCACCCAACCGTTTTTTTAGAGGAAACTGGTTATTTACCTCAAGGGGTAACTTCACCATATGCCTTCTTTTTAGCCCAAACAGGCGCTAAACTAGCTGGTAAACCACTCTTTTTCAACCAGGTCCCAGTACCAGCTTATTGGGAGATTAAGGGGAGTTTAAGTCAAGCCGAAGTGGCCAACCATAACCAAAGGGTAGCAACGATTAGCTATGACCAAACGCGCAGCCAAGAACGGCTGGTGGCTAAGGTAGCTTGGCAAGATGCCAACGGCAAGGTGCGCCTAGTTGATTACTATAACCAGTATGGCTGGTGCAGTGCAGATACCTCCGGGATCATCGACGT
>ENA-ORUR01000667-ORUR01000667.1-human-gut-metagenome-genome-assembly--contig:-NODE-667-length-11218-cov-2.6285_pt1 | contig 11218 bp, 8 predicted proteins | sample MGYA00242086_ERZ509223 | MGnify/ENA primary metagenome ERZ509223 (study PRJEB26280, sample SAMEA2338820) | human gut metagenome | biome: human gut; feature: human-associated habitat; material: faeces... | reverse complement strand
CCATTGCCAAAAATATTTAATTTATATTGCCGATATGCTCCATGGTGATTTGGGAACTTCCTTCCAATACAGTAACCAACCAGTTACCTACTTGATTTTTAGCCGGATTGGACCCTCTGCACAGCTAGGGTTACAGGCAATGATTTTTGGTTTGGTATTTGGGATTATTATTGGTTCTATCGCAGCCATCAACCACAATACTTGGATTGATACGACGGCTACAGTTGTTTCCATTATCGGTAAATCAGTACCTAACTTCGTTTTGGCCGTACTTTTACAATACTACATCGCCTTGAAGTTAGGCTGGTTCCCAATCGCCGACTGGGGTGGTTTTTCATACACCATCTTGCCGATGATTGCTTTGGGGGTAGGACCCCTAGCGGAAACGGCCCGGTTTATTCGAACCGGGATGGTCGATGTTTTGAACTCTGATTATATCGAACTTGCTCGGGCTAAAGGTTTAAGCAAGTTTGGGATTGTCTTCCACCACGCTTTACGTAATAGTTTGATTCCATTGGTTACTCTAATCGGACCATATACTGTTGCTTTGATGACAGGGTCAATGGTTATTGAAAATATCTTCTCAATTCCAGGGATTGGGGAACAATTCGTTAAGTCAATCTTGACTAATGACTACCCAACTATCATGGGGGTTACAATGTTATACTCCTTTGGGTTAGTGGTTATCATCTTGATTACAGACATTGTTTACGGTATCATCGATCCACGAATTCGCTTGACAGGAAATGGGGACTAGATTATGGAAGAAAAGATTAAATTAAGTCCAGACAGCTTTCAACCTTTACCCAAGGAAGAAGAACTGGATAATGAAAAAATTGCGGCGCCTTCACTAACCTTTACCCAGGATGCATGGCGGCGGTTAAAAAAGAATAAAGGGGCGGTAATCTCCCTGTTTATCATCTTGATTATGGTGATTATTGCCTTTGGGTCAACACCATTTATTGATAAGTCAACTTTGGTTAAGTCTGCCCCCCAATATGCTAACTTACCTGCCCGGGTACCTGGCTTGGACTTTATCAACGGTTTAAATGGTAAGCTTAAGGTTGGCGGCCAATGGGTTGATCAATATGCCCAAAATGGTGCGAGCGGTAAGTATTTCTACTTAGGGACTGACTACCTTGGTCGTTCTTTGGCCCAAAGAATTATTTACGGGACTAAGATTTCCTTAATCGTTGCGTTAGTGGCGACCTTCTTTGACCTAACCATCGGGGTTACCTACGGGATTATCTCCGGTTGGAAAGGTGGCCGGGTCGATAACGTTATGCAACGGATTATCGAAATTATCTCCTCTGTGCCAAACTTAGTAATTGTTGTTTTGATGCTCTTAGTTATGAAGCCAGGGATGACCTCAATCATCGCAGCGATTGCCATTTCTTCATGGACAACCATGGCGCGGATGATTCGTGCGGAAACACTTCAGCTAAAGACGCAAGAGTATGTATTGGCTGCCCAGTCATTAGGGGAATCACCAATCAAGATTGCTTGGAAGCACTTGGTACCAAACCTCTCAAGTATCATCATTATCCAAACGATGTATACTATTCCAACGGCTATCTTCTTCGAAGCCTTCTTAAGTTTCATTGGGATTGGGATTTCTGCACCGGAAACTTCATTAGGGGTATTGCTTAACGATGGGCAAAAGAACTTCCAGTTCTTACCATACCAAATGTGGTATCCTGCTATTGTATTATGTGTCTTGATGATTAGTTTTAACCTCTTAGGTGATGGTCTTCGTGATGCATTTGATCCAAAGACAAGAAAGTAGGCTGAATTATGGGTGAAAGAATTTTAGATGTTAAAAATTTAGAAATTGACTTCCACACATATGCTGGTGAGGTTAAGGCGATTCGTAATGTCAGCTTCCACCTTGATAAAGGTGAAACACTAGCAATTGTGGGGGAATCAGGCTCAGGTAAGTCAGTTACCACTAAGAGTTTAATGGGCTTATTGGCTAACAATGCCCGGGTTAAGGGAGGAGAAATCCTCTTTCACGGAACTGATTTATTAAAGAAGACGGAAAAAGAGATGCAAAGTGTTCGGGGCAAGGATATTGCCATGATTTTCCAAGATCCGATGACATCTCTAGATCCAACCATGAAAATTGGGATGCAAATTGCTGAACCATTAATCAAGCACAAGCACATGGAAAAGAAGAAGGCGTTGGCACAAGCCTTAGAAATTCTTAAGTTAGTTGGGATTAAGGATGCTGAAAAGCGAATTAACGATTATCCGCACCAATTTTCCGGTGGACAACGGCAAAGAATTGTGATTGCGATTGCTTTGGTTTGCTACCCAGAGATCTTGATTGCCGATGAACCAACGACTGCCTTGGACGTAACAATCCAAGCACAAATCTTGGATTTGATGAAAGAATTGCAGGCTAAGATTGAAACCTCAATCATTTTCATTACTCACGACTTGGGGGTTGTTGCAGGGATGGCGGACCGGGTAGCAGTTATGTATGCTGGCCAGATTATCGAGTACGGGACAGTGGACGAAATTTTCTATAACCCACAACACCCATATACTTGGGGGTTACTAAACTCGATGCCAACCCTAGATTCTACTAAACTAGAAGCAATTCCAGGGACCCCACCAGATCTATTGGATCCACCAAAGGGTGACGCCTTTGCGGCTAGAAATCCTTATGCTATGAAGATTGATGCGGAAAAACAACCACCATTCTTCAAAGTTTCTGAGACGCATTATGCTGCTACCTGGTTATTACACCCAGATGCACCAAAGATTACTCCTCCAGATGAAATTGTAAGACGGCGGAAGCTTTTTGCAGAGATGCAAGCCAAAAAGGTAGATTAGACCAAGGAAGGACGGAAACCACATGCCAGAAAAACCTAAAAAAATTCTCGAAGTAAAGCACTTAAAACAATACTTCGGCGTGGGCAAGCCTGATATGGTCAAGGCTGTCGATGACGTAACCTTTGATATCTATGAAGGCGAAACCTTTGGGCTCGTAGGTGAATCAGGGTCAGGTAAGACGACTACAGGGCGTTCGATTATTCACCTTTACGATCCAACTGATGGCCAAATTATTTTCGATGGCAAGGATGTAAGTAAGTTGCATACTAAGGCTGACAAGCTAGCCTTTGCTCGGGAAATGCAGATGATTTTCCAAGATCCATACGCTTCTTTAAATCCCCGGATGACCATTGAAGATATTATTGCCGAAGGGTTAGACATTCACCATTTGGTTAAGAATAAGGAAGAACGACGGGCCCGGGTCGAAGAATTACTAGAAACGGTTGGGCTTAATAAGGACCACGCTAGTCGTTACCCACACGAATTTTCGGGTGGTCAGCGTCAAAGAATTGGGATTGCCCGGGCCTTAGCGGTTGAACCTAAGTTCATCATTGCCGATGAACCTATTTCAGCCTTGGACGTTTCTATCCAAGCCCAAGTGGTTAACTTGCTTAAGGACTTGCAAAAGGAACGGGGCTTAACTTACCTCTTTGTTGCTCACGACTTATCAATGGTTAAGTATATCTCTGATCGTATCGGGGTTATGCACTATGGGCGCCTACTTGAAGTTGGTCCAGCCGACGACGTATACTTCAAGCCCCTACATGATTACACAGCCAGCCTAATCTCAGCTGTGCCGGTGCCAGATCCTGAATTTGAACGTAATCGGAAGCAAATTGATTACGATCCTTCAATTGAAGAAGATAAGGAAGGCCGGCCACGTAAATTACACGAAATCACACCGAACCACTTTGTTCGTTGTGCTGAAGATGAAATTGAGATGTACAAGCAAAAGGCGGCTGCCTACGAACAAAAATAACTACTCACTAAGTGTGTTCTTTGGAGAAGTAAATCTTTTCAAGGAACACACTTTTTTAAGTTTTGCCTAAGAAAGTGTAACCTTTCTATGAAGAAAAAGAGACATTTTTGGAAAGGGTTACCTAAATGCTTGAATTTAAAACTTTCTTTAGGTACGATTGAATTGAGATTTGCTATAATCTAGGCAAGAGACCGATAAGGAGACATCGATATATGAAAATTTTAGTTGTTGACGATGATAAAGACATCGTTGAATTATTATCTATTTACATTAAAAATGAAGGTTATGAAGTTGAAAAAGCCTACAATGGTAAAGAGGCAATTACTAAATTAAATACTAATCCCGACATTGCCCTCGTGATTTTAGACGTAATGATGCCACAAATGGATGGCTTGTCAGTTGTTAGGGAAGTTAGAAAGGATTCACAAATTCCAGTCTTGATGCTATCTGCCAAGACGGATGATTTGGACAAAATTCAAGGTTTAATCCAAGGGGCAGATGATTATGTAACTAAGCCATTTAACCCCTTAGAAGTGATGGCGCGAGTCCGGTCCTTATTACGCCGTTCCCAACACGAAGTTAAAAACGATGAGCCAGATCAAATTGAAGTTGGGCCGTTGATTATTAAGAAGGACTCGCACGAAGTGACGACCGTTAGCGGGAATTCAATCCAGCTAACCGCCCTTGAGTTTGGAATCTTGCACTTACTTGCTAGCCACCCTAACCGGGTCTTTTCAGCGGATGAAATCTTTGAGAGGGTTTGGCAACAAGAATCGGTTGTTTCTGCTAAGACCGTGATGGTACACGTGAGTCACTTGCGCGATAAGATTGAAGAAGCAACGGATGGTGAAAAGGTGATTCAAACTGTTTGGGGTGTTGGTTACAAGATTGAAGCCCGTTAAGAAGAGAGGTTAAATGGTGAAATCAGCAAAGTTTAAGCTAACAGGCCGCGAGAAGAGTGAACTTTTTGGTGAAGGAATTGTAACCATCATCCTGTTAATTTTGCTTAATATGTCGATTTATGTGATTTTAAGTCAACTGATTGCGACCAATCCGGGTTTGAAAAACGGGATTTTTCAAATTAAGATGTCCTTGAAATTTGGACCGAGTGACTTTCAAATTTGGAGTTGGGGTTGGCTATTTGTAGTCTTGATGGCAATTATTGACTGCTTCATCGTCTACTGGCGCTTGATGAGAAGGTACAGCCAAATGCAAGTCCGCCACATTATCGCGGAGCTACACTATATTGCGGCTGGCCACTTTGATCACCGGATTCCCTTTACCCTTAAGGGGCAGACCCAACGAATTGTTGCCAGTGTTAACGCCTTGGTTGATTCAACCATCAACTCGATGGAAGAAGAAAGGCGGATTGAACGCTCTAAAGATGAATTGATTACTAACGTCAGCCATGACATTAGGACGCCGTTAACATCGATTATTGGCTATTTAGGCTTGATTGAAAATCGGCAGTACCATAATGAAGAAGAAATGCTGAAGTATACGCACACGGCCTACATTAAGGCTGTGCAAATGAAAGCTTTAGTAGACGACCTCTTTGAATATACTAAGGTTAGACAGATAGACCGGCCGTTAAACATCGTGAGTGTCGATATGGGGGCAATGCTTGAACAATTGGGGGCCTCCTTTGAACTTGAAGCTCAGAAAAAGGGGATGGTGATTCACTTAGATGAACCCACAACCCCGCTGATGATTGAAGCCGACCCAGAGTTACTAGCCAGGGTTTTCAATAACTTGTTAACAAATGCCTTGAAGTACGGTAGCGACGGTAAAAATATTTTCATTAACTTGACCCAAATTTCTGAAACAGAGGCTGAAATCACCATTGCTAATGACGGCGCTAAGATTCCAACTGAGGCTTTAGGCCAGGTGTTTGAACGCTTTTACCGGGTGGAAGAATCACGCTCGCGCAAAACCGGGGGGACCGGGTTGGGCTTAGCGATTGCCCAGGGAATTATCGACTTGCATCATGGTAGCATTAACGTTACCTCTAACGATAAATTGACCTCATTTGTAATGCGGCTACCCCTCAAGCATCCAAAAGAAGAAAAGTAACCACAGTAAAGTCTATTTACAAGTTCTTAAGATTGTCTAATACGGCAATTAGGGCTTGAATGAATAGGCTTTTTTAGTTATGCTAATACATGAAATTATTAATTTGAGAGGGACCGAAAGTCATGGAATTTTTCAAAGGTTTGAAAAAAACATTAGTCGGTTTGCTAGCAGGGGTCACCCTGTTTGCAACAACCGCAGCAGGATTGGGTAACTTAACTACCGTTTCTGCAGCTTCACTACCAGCTAATAGCGACAGTTCGCTAAATTTGGATGCTAAGGCTGCCATCGCAGTCGATGCGACTACTGGTCAGGTAATGTATTCTAAGAATGCGCAAGAAGCCTTGCCAGTTGCTTCAATGTCAAAATTATTGACAACTTACTTAGTTTTAAAGGCCATTCATTCAGGAAAGTTATCTTGGAACGACAAGATTACTCCTGATGAAGCCTCACAAAAGGTTAGTCAAAACACGACTCTTTCCAACGTACCGTTAAAAGCAGACCACAGCTACACTGTTAAGTCATTGTATGAAGCAATGTTAATCTATTCTGCTAACGGGGCCACAATGGCTTTGGCTTACAAGGTGGGTGGTTCCCATCAAAACTTCATCAACATGATGAGAAAGCAAGCTAAGGAATTCGGCATCAACGATGCTAGCATCTACACTGCTAATGGGTTAACTAATGGTGAAGTTGGCTCAGCAGCATATCCGGGTGCGACTAAAGACGATGAAAACAAGTTCTCCGCCCAAGATATGGCCATCATTGCCCAAAGGATTTTGACCGACTACCCAGAAGTTTTGCAAACAACTTCGATCACTAAAAAAGAATTTAATAACGGCACAGATAAGACCATGATGGAAAACTGGAACTGGATGTTAAAGGGCTTAGCTAAAGCTTACACAGCCTTACCAGTCGATGGTTTGAAGACCGGGACCTCTGATACAGCCGGGGCTTGCTTCGTTGCAACTGTTCACAAGGATGGGCACCGCATTATTACCGTCATCTTAGGTGCACCTCATTCCAGTGATACCGACCTATCACGGTTTGAACAAACACAAAAGTTAATGTCATATGTTTACAATGGCTTTACTTACAAGACCATCAAAGCCCAATCTGATTACAAGCAAACTTTACCAGTGCACAATGGGAAAGATTTAACTACTAAGGTTGTAACTGCCAAGGAAACCCACTTATGGGTTAAGAATACTGACACTGATGCTAAGGTAACTGCTAGTGTTAGCGGCAAGAAGAGCCTTTATGAAAAGGGTGGCTTGCAAGCTCCACTTAAGAAGGGCCAAACAGTGGGGACTTACAACTTGAAACTCAAGGGCCAAGAGCTTTACTTCCTAGATGGGACTAACGCGCTTAAGGTTCCTGCCCAAACTAAGGTGGCAGTTGATAAAGCTAACATCTTTGTGATTGGTTGGCGTGCTTTAACCGGCTTATTTAAATAACAGCTTTCTTTAACGACTGAGTCAATCTCCACTCAAACTAGGTGGAAATTGGCTCAGTTTTTTCTTTGTAAGCTGAAAATTTTCACGCCAAATCAAACAAGTTACTAAGTTTTCTGAAAAATAAAACACATGTCGCAGTTTGTCCTTTGTATTTTTGAAAGCAAAAGAGTATATTATTCTATGTTAAAGTGAATTTTTGACGAAAAAATTATGAATAAGGGGGAAAAGCTTTTGAGAATGATTATTGAAGAATTTAAGAACCTTAAACGGCATAAGATCTTAATCGCAACTATTTTAGGGATTATGAGTTTACCATTCTTATATTCACTATTCTTCTTAAAGTCTGTTTGGGACCCTTATGGAAGCACGAGCTACTTACCCGTAGCCGTGGTTAATAAGGACCAAGCTACTTACTATCAAGGTAAGAAATTCCAAGTTGGACATGACCTAGTGTCCAAACTAAAAGATAATGATGATTTGGAATGGCACTTCGTTTCCGAAAAGGAAGCTAATGACGGTTTAAGCCATAAGAAATATTATATGGTTATTACCATTCCTAAGAACTTTTCTAAGAATGCAACAACCGTTTTGAATCGCCATCCCCACAAAATGAATTTGACATACAAGACCAACGACTCTTTAAACTACATTGGGAAGGTCATTTCCGAAACCGGGGCTAAGCAAGTCAACTCTGAAATCAGAGAATCCGTCTCGACTGCTTATGCCGACACAATGTTCAAGGTCGTAAAAAAGGTCGGCAAGGGCTTCAGCGAAGCAGCTAGCGGTTCTAAGCAATTAGCCGATGGCTCCAAGGTTTTAAATGATGGCCTAAATACCTACACCGCCGGGGTTGGTCAAGTTAACAACGGGGTTATCCAACTAGCAGCCGGCGTTGTACCCCTAAGTGACGGGGTCCAAAAACTAACTGCAGGCTCAACGGCCTTAGCAACCGGACTTAAGACCTACACGGCTGGGGTTAGCCAAGTCAATAACGGTGTTCAAACTTTAAATTCAAGCACAGGTACTTTAGCAACCGGTGTTAATGCCTTAGCAACAGGTTCAAACACCCTTAAGGATGGGATTGGCCAATATACTGCTGGGGTTAGTCAACTTGACGATGGTCTAGGTAAATTAGCTGCAGGCAGTCAAAAACTTAGTCAACTACCACAAGGTGTCGCAGCAACTTATGTTTTAACCAAAACTTTAAGCACAAGCCTTAACAGTATTCCAGTTGAACAGCTAAATACTATGGTTAAACAAATGCAAACGACTAATAAACAAACACAAGATCTCCAAAAACTGATGAAAGATCCTAGTTTGCAAGCATTACAAAAACAGCTGCCAACTATTAAACAAAACGCTGCTTCAATGCAACAAATGTTAGGCGCAGTAACACCTGCAATGAGTAGTCTGCAACAAGCCTTAGCAAATAATCTACCAAGTATTGCTGGAAATGTGAAGAATATTGCGACTAACTTGGCTGGCCCTCAAGGGGTTGCAGAAGATAACGGTAAGATAGCAGCTGAAGCACAAGCTTTGATAGACTCTGGGGCAAACTTGACTGAAGATCAGAAGAATACGTTAAATACGATTATTTCCCAAACAAAGGATGCACAAGAAAAAGCAGTGGTTTCGGCAAAACAAGCGAAAGATATTGGGTCAAATGCTACTGAGATCGCTACTCCTGCTCAAGAGTTGCAAAAAGTCTTTAATGATAACGGCGTTATGGCAAATCTTAGTCAGATGGAACAAGTACTTAACAATTTAAATAGTGCGACAGATATTTTGACTACGATTATGAGTCAGTCTAATGCACTCCTCACTTCAAGTAACCAAATGACAGGAACTCAAGCACAGGCCCAATGGACATCACTTGTCAAAGGAATTGCAGCTTTACAATCAACGGCAGCACAAGCTAATAATTTAGCAAGTACTCTTAATACCAGTCTTGCAAATAAAGGCGTAAGCGATGCTGAAATTAACAAGATTATCCAAGCGGGTCAAACTGGGGTTACACCAGCACAATTGCAAGCTCAGTTGATGACAATGTCTGGTGAGATGGCTAAGAGTTCTAATATCAATGATTTAATCAATGGCTTAGCAGATGCTAATACAGGTACTAAGACATTAATGGCTAATAATGGGCTCTTAAACTCCGGTGCAAGTCAACTTGCCGGTGGCCTTGGTACGTTAAATGCTAATGTACCAGCCCTTATAAGTGGGGTTAGCCAGTTAGCAAGTGGTACTAGTCAATTAGTAGCTAATAATGGTCAACTTAACTCGGGTGCAAGTCAATTAGCTGGTGGTTTGGGCACATTGAATGCGCAAATTCCAACTATGACTAACGGGGTTAACCAATTAGCAAGTGGGACTGGTCAGTTAGCGGCTAATAGTTCTGCCTTAACTGATGGTTCTGACAAGATTTACAAGGGTAACAAGAAGTTAGCTAAGAGCATGAAGCAAGGGGCTAACACCATTAAGAAGGTTAAGACTGGTAAGGATAATGCGAAGATGTTCGCTGCTCCATCTAACTTGGTAGAAAAACACTACAGTTACGTACCTAACTATGGTTATGCCTTGGCACCATACATGTTGTCAGTGGCACTCTTTGTTGGGGCAATGGTCTTTAACTTAGTTTACCCAATCAGACGTCTGGAATCAGAAGATGAAACAGCCTTTGAATGGTTTATGGCTAAGGTAACAATCGGTTCGATTGTGGCAATCGGTAATGCCTTAGTGGAAGCATTATTGATGATAGCTGCTGGTTTACATCCAGATCATTTGGGAGCAATGCTTGCTAACGGAATCCTCTTCTCATTAGCAATGATGTTCCTCATCATGTTCTTCTCAGTGGCCTTCCAAAACCCTGGTCGTTTCTTATGTATGATTTTACTGGTTATCCAATTAGGGGCTAGTGGTGGTTCCTTCCCAATTGAAATTACCAAGGGCTTAGGTGGCTTCTTCCAAGCTGTTAACCCATACTTACCAATGACTTACTCAATTTATGGGTTCAGACAAGCCTTGACATCAGGGTTAGGTGCTAGTCAAATGATTACTTCTTACTCTGTTTCATTACTCTTCTTAGTAATTTCACTAGGCTTGTTATACGTAGCAATGGTTGTGGTTCGTCCTAACGTTGAATACGTCGAAGAAGTAGATATCAATAACTACACTAAGCAAAACTAATAGTTAGCTTAAAGAGCATGGCTTTTTATGAGCCGTGCTCTTTTTTATTACAAGCAGATTTTTTACTTACTTAAGATAATTGAGCTATAATTAGATTAATTTCAAAATTTGAATGGGGGATTTAATCATGAGTGAAAAGAACCGGACGGATGGTAAAGAAATTGAAGTTAGTAGCTTAGGCAAGCCATTTGTTAAGGGGAGCCACGTCAGCTTTACTTTTCACCGGCATCATTTTTCGGGGGTAGTTGAAAAGCAACTACGCAACTCGGCCATTCTTAAATTTGACCAGGAGTTTGCTAAGACAACAACAGCCATGGATATGAAGCAGTTAATCGTGATTTCGTATTCAAAGATGCAGTTACTCCCAGCTAAATAGTCTAAGCTTGTTTCTTCTAGGCGAAATTCTTCTTATAGCTTGGAAAAGAATTATTTTTCTCAAGTAATATGTTATAATTAACAGCAAAGGGACTTTTTTATTTATTGATGGAGGCTATTTTTTGTGAAAAAAGAAGAACCACGCTGGTTAGAGGTTTTGCGCGTGGCATTACCTCTATGCCTTAGTTATGTTCCCATTGGGTTGGCCTGTGGGATTTTGTTAAATAAAGCTGGTTTTAATGCAATTTTGACCCTTTTGGTTTCACTGATGGTTTTTTCAGGTGGAGCTCAATTTTTGATTGCATCAATGCTG
>ENA-ORUR01000666-ORUR01000666.1-human-gut-metagenome-genome-assembly--contig:-NODE-666-length-11227-cov-1.97905_pt1 | contig 11227 bp, 9 predicted proteins | sample MGYA00242086_ERZ509223 | MGnify/ENA primary metagenome ERZ509223 (study PRJEB26280, sample SAMEA2338820) | human gut metagenome | biome: human gut; feature: human-associated habitat; material: faeces... | reverse complement strand
CCATCCTGGCTTTACCATAATCAGTCTTAGGGTCGGCAACCAATAAACAGTAGGAGGCCTTAGACCCCCGCCCTACCCGGCCCCGTAATTGGTGGAGTTGGGCTAGCCCAAAGCGATCTGCGTCTAAAATAACCATGACCGTAGCATTAGGGACGTCAACACCGACTTCGATTACGGTTGTCGAGACCAGTAAATCGAGCTCATGCTTCTTAAAAGCAGCCATGATTGCTTCTTTTTCCGCCGCCTTCATCTGCCCATGTAATATTCCCACCCGAAAGCGGTCCTTAAATAACTGGGCCAGGTTTGCATAAACTTCCTTAGCGTTTTGGAGGTCAATCGCTTCAGACTCCTCGATTAAGGGGGAAATGACATAGGCTTGGCTGCCTAGCTCCAATTGCTGGGCAACAAAGCCCCACAGCTCCTTAAGTTGCTTTTTTCTTACCCAGGAAGTTTTAATCGGTTTTCGTCCTGCAGGTAATTCATCGATGATGGAAACATCCATCTCACCATAAGCTGTCAAAGCCAGGGTCCTGGGAATTGGGGTGGCGGTCATAGCCAAGACATCTGGCTTAGCCCCCTTTTGGCGTAAATCCTTACGCTGGTTGACCCCAAACCGATGCTGTTCATCGGTTACCACTAAGCCTAACTTTGCAAACTCAACGTCGGCTTGAATTAGGGCGTGGGTACCAATCAAAATATCAATTTCTCCCTTAGCTAGGTGGGCTAACAACTCCTGGCGTAACTTGGCCTTGTTAGAGGTTGTACTTGTCAGTAAGGCAACGTTTACCCCCAGTGGTTCAAATAAGTCCGCTAGTTTGTCTGCATGCTGTTGGGCCAAGATTTCAGTTGGAGCCATCAAGGTTGCCTGGTAACCAGCAGTCACCGCCGCATACATTGCAATGGCCGCAATGATTGTCTTACCAGAGCCAACATCCCCTTGCAACAAACGATTCATGTGAGCGGGCCGGCGCATATCCGCGCAAATCTCATTTACCACCCGTTTTTGAGCAGCGGTTAACTCAAAGGGCAACGTCTTTATAAAGGCCCGCAGTTCGTCATTATTATACTTTAGGGCAATTCCTTCATCCTTACGGGCTAACTTTTTCATGAATTGGATTCCAGCCTGAAAAAGGAAAAACTCTTCGAAAATAGCAGACCGGCGGGCCAGGTTTGCGGCCTTAGCTGTGGCTGGAAAGTACCTGTCATGAACAATTTGTTGGTGGCTTTCAAGGCGGTACTTAGCCCGTAACTTCACGGGCACCAGGTCTTGTAAAGACTCATGGTATAGTTCATAGGCATCTTTAACCAAGGACTTAATGGTCGTTGCCTTAATTTCCTTACTAGCACGATAGACCCCGGTAAAATCATTTCCCCCCTGGTTAGCCAGTAATTTCATTGCACTTAAAGCTTGCCGCTTAGCATTATACTTACCATAAATTACTATTTCTTTGCCGCTAACCAATTGTTGCTTTAGGTAAGGTTGATTAAAAAAGGTTACCAAAATAACATCGTGTTCTACCAAGAAGCGAAAATTTATCCGACTCTTAGCCCGACCAAAGCGAGCTAAAACCGGCTCTGAAGCCACAATCCCCTTCAAGGCCACCTTTTGACCATCGGCTACTTCTGCTAGGGACTTAACCGCAATATCATCATAGCGAAATGGATAATAGCCTAACAAGTCCGCAATCGTATTAATTCCCAGCTTGTTTAGACCTTGAACTTTCTTAGGACCAACTCCCCGTAAAGTCCCCACACTATCGCTTAATTGTCCGTGCATGACTAAGCCCCCCTTGTAACCCACCATAATCAACTACAAGCTGTGATTAAGGGGGTGTTCCTTTAACCACAGCCTGTTTAGTAACATTATTCTACTGAAATTAAGTATGGGTAGACTGGTTGATTACCAGCGTGAATTTCAACTTCAATATCTTCATCTAACTCTAAAGCCGCTTCCTTAATCGCTTGGGCTTCTGTTTCTGATCCATCTTGCCCATAGATAATTGTCACAATTTCGCTATCTTCATCTAGCATCTTGCTAATCATCTGTGTAGCAGCTGCTTGTCTATCTGGGTTAGTTACGACAATTTGACCGTCGACAATTCCCATATAGTCATCCTTCTTGATGGCTTGACCTTCAATCGTTGTATCACGAACAGCAATTGTTACCTGCCCAGACTTAACCCCGTCTAATTCAGCTAACATCGCCGCCTTATTTTCTTCTAGACTAGCATCTTTATCAAAGCCTAGCATTGCAGAAAGTCCTTGGGAAATAGTCTTCGTTGGTACTACTTCAGCAGCAACTTCAACCACTTCTGTAGCTTGCTCGGCTGCCATGAAGATATTTTTATTATTAGGTAAAATTAAGACTTTCTTCGCCTTGGTTTCTTTAATGGCATCAACAATATCCTGGGTGCTTGGGTTCATGGTTTGACCACCACTTAGGATATAGGTAACTCCTAGACTCTTGAAGAGCTTGGCAACCCCGTCACCAGAAGCAATTGCAATTACCCCATAATCACCGGTTAATTCTTTATTTACTGCCACTTCGTCTGCCGCTTGTTCTTCATCTTTTTCTAAAATTGTTTCGTGTTGCAACCGCATGTTATCAACCTTAACCTTGATAAGGGAACCGTAACTTTGCCCTAAGGTTAAGACCTTCCCAGGTTGTTCCGTGTGAACGTGCACCTTAACGATTTCATCATCAGCGATTACTAACAAGGAATCCCCAATGGCAGCCAGGGCAGCATAGAAATCATCGTAGTTAAATTCATGTTCAACCGAACGGCCGGCTCCTAAGCGAACCATGATTTCAGTACAGTAACCGTACTTAATATCTTCTGTATGCAGCTGACTTTGAACGCTCTTATGGTGCTCTGCGTTAACCATTTCGTCCATTTCAACCACAGAAGGTTGGTGACTTTCTTGGCGTTCACGCCCACTTAAGGCATCAGCGAAACCTTGGTAAACAAAGGTCAAGCCTTGACCACCAGAATCGACTACCCCAACTTCTTTTAGAACCGGTAATAAATCAGGGGTTGTTTGTAAGGCTGCGTCAGCCGCTTCATAAGCAGCTTGCATTACAGCAAGGCAATCATCGCTGGTCTTAACCAACTTGCGCGCAGCCTCTGCAGCCTTTCTTGCAACCGTTAGGATTGTCCCTTCGGTTGGCTTCATTACCGCTTTGTAGGCCATTTCCACCCCAGCAGATAAAGCGTCGGCTAAATCCTGGGCTGTTAAAGTTTCCTTTTTAGCGGTACTCTTACTGAACCCTCTAAAAATTTGGGAGAGAATAACCCCAGAGTTACCCCGGGCTCCCATCAACAATCCCTTAGCTAAGGCCGTAGCCAATTCACCTACATTACTTGTAGTTGATTCAGACACATACTTTTCCCCACTAGCCAGTGATAGGTTCATATTAGTCCCCGTATCACCATCCGGCACAGGAAAGACGTTTAAAGAGTTGATAAATTCAGCGTTGCTATTCAGTCTTTTTGAACTGACTAGCACCATCTTGCGAAATTCCGTTTCCGTAATTTTTGTTACTTTCAAAATGTACTTTCCTCCTTGGCTTGTTAATCAATGTTAGTCTTCGATTACCCGAACACCTTGTACGATGACGTTAACTGATTTAGCAGTTACCCCTAACATCGAAGCCAAATTATATTTAACTTTTTCTTGAACGTTATGGCAGACCTCGGAAATATAAACGTCGATTGCAACGCCATCATCTTCTTGACGGACAACTACCCCTTTTGCATAGTTATCCCGCTTTAAAATTTCATTTAAATTATCTCGAATCTGATTCTTACTTGCCATGCCGACAATTCCAAAAATTTCGGTGGCAGCTCCACCTACAACAGTGGCAATTACATCATTACTAATGTCGATCTTACCAAATTGGTTTTGAATCTTTACAGCCATTTTAATCTTATCAATATTTTAGCATAGTCGCTAGATAAAAAAAAGCTATCTCCCATTTACCACCAATTCTTACCTTAACTAACAATCCTTATTTTACCAACTTTTTTGCCTGACAAGTATTTTTTCTTTACAGGTTTTTCTTGCAATTAAGGTCTATCTATGATAATTTTATTTAGTGAGTGAGTAAGCAGATTACTCTATGAATTAGTATTGAATTAGGAGGAAATAACCATGGCAAAAGATTTCGTTACAGGTCGTAAGACTACTTTTGGTAAGAAGCGTTCACACGCTTTAAACCAAACTAACCGTAGCTGGAAGCCAAACTTGCAAAAAGTGCGCATCTTGGTTGATGGTAAGCCAAAGCGCGTTTGGGTTTCAACTCGTGCATTAAAATCAGGAAAAGTTACTCGCGTTTAATTGCGAACTAAAACGGACCTAAGTAAGTTGCTTACTTAGGTCCGTTTTTTATTGCTATTGCTTAATCCCTACTTTGGATGACACACACAACTCCCTCACTAAAGGCAAAGTGTGCTTTTTCTTCCATAAATTCGTTACTAGCCAGGCTAATCGGCCGGTTAAATTTAGCTTTAGCCAGGCGGTACTTAGTATTAAAGAGACTCAAATCCTTAACCGCCGTTAAGGGGATAAAGGCTAAATAGGTCATCTGCGCTTCTTTTAGGAGCTGATATTCTCCCGGTAAATAAAAGCTCACACTATTTTGACAGTCAAAAAGCCGCACCTTAGTAGCCAGGTGTTCAAACTCCGGTCCTAGGACTAAAAAGATATTTGCCAATAAGTGATCCAGCCTCCCACCGGTTGCCCCATAGATATTGATCTTATCTACCCGGGGAAAATATTTTTCAGTCATCAAGACGGCTAGTTGCGTATCCGTATAATCTTTTTCACTGCGCGCAGCAATTATCTTTTGCGCCCTAACTTGAACTAAGAACTGATCCCGACTAGAAGCTGAATCAAAGTCGCCTATGGCTAAATTAGGGCTAATCCCTAGCTCGCATAAGGCCACCGCCCCTTGATCGGCCCCAACCCAAATAAAGTCTTGTGCGTGCTTAGTTGCTAACTGCTCAAAATTTGCAGGCCAAAATTGCTTGGGACCACCAACTAAAATATTAGCTTCCATTAACCTTGTGCCAATTCCTTTAACAGTGCGACTTGTTTGGCAGGGTCGTCACTCCCAAAGACAAAGGATCCGGCAACTGCAACATCGGCTCCGGCAGCGGTCACCGTCTTAATCGTGTCAGCATTAACACCCCCGTCTACTTCAATTTCAAACTGAAGCCCCGCTTGTAAGCGCAACTGTGCCAATTCCTTAACCTTACTTACAGTCTCAGATAAAAAGGCCTGGCCCCCAAAGCCTGGATCAACCGTCATAACTAGAACTTGGTCGACTAACGGTAATACTTCCTTAATCGCCGCTACCGGTGTGCCCGGGTTAATAACTACTTCAGCTTTAACCCCGGCTTGCTTGATTTGACTTAACACCCGGTGAATGTGTGCAGTGGCTTCGATGTGAACCCCAATGATATCTGCCCCAGCCTGCGCAAAGGCTTTAATATACTTTTCAGGATTAATAACCATTAAATGGCAATCGAATACCTGGCTAGAATGTGGGCGTAACGCCTTTACCACGTTAGGTCCAAAGGTTAAGTTATCTACAAACTGTCCATCCATAATATCAATGTGCAAGTAAGGTGCATTTTCAACCCGCTTTACTTCTGTCTTTAACTCTGCAAAATCTGCGCTCAAAATCGATGGTGCAATCTTCATACATAATTCCCCCACTATCTATACTTTGGTTTTTGATTTAATATCATTTCATGTAATTGTAAGTAATTGTCATAACGCGACTGCCTAATTTCCTTCTTAGCTACGGCCTCCTTAACGGCACACTGGGGCTCATTAACATGCAGGCAGGCCCTGAATTTACAAGCACCTTGTCTTTGTCTAAACTCTGGGTAAAGTAAGGGGAGTTCTTCTTTACTGATATTTAAAATATCAAACGAAGAAAAGCCCGGGGTGTCGGCAATCAAACTCCCCTTAATGTCTAGGAGAGTTACCCTTCTAGTGGTATGTTTTCCCCGCGAGAGTGCCTTAGAAACCTGGCCCGTCTCCAAATCTAGGTCTGGTTTAAGTTTATTTAACAACGTTGACTTTCCTGCCCCAGTCTGGCCCATTACCACCACAACTTGGCCAACCAAGTTAGCTAGTAGGTCTTCAAAGACCTGCTCATCAGTAGCCTTAGTCTGAACATAGACGGGGTAGAGCTGGCTATAATAAGCCATTACCTCTTGCATTTCTGCTTGCTTCGCTGCTGGTAATAGGTCGTACTTAGAAAAGTATAGCAGCGGTTTTATTCCATTTGACTCTAGCATTAATAATTGCCGGTCTAACAGGTTACTGGTAAAAGTTGGCTGGCAGCAAGCCGTTACCACAATCGCACTGTCTACATTAGCCACCGGTGGTCTTACCAACTGGTTAGTTCGTGCTTCAATTTTTAAGATATAGCCTTCATCCGGTTTTTCAGCCTTTAACTCGACCCAATCACCTACCAGTGGACTTTGCCCTTTCTTTCTGAAATTTCCCCGGGCACGCGTCCGGTATAATACTCCGTCTTCCCCCATTACGTCATAGTACCCGCTTAAAGATTGACGAATTTGTCCTCTGATCAAAATATCACCTCTTCATTAATGATCTACATTATTATTTTCAGCAATTACTTGCCCATCACGTACCACCTTAAACTTACCAGTTTCTTCAGGCTTCAAGGTAAAGGTTAGTGAGAAATTCGTGTCCTTGGTAATTGTAGCCGTTTGGTAGACGTCACTATAACTATGGTCACTATCTGCGATGTAGATTTGGACCTTATTGCTTCCGGCGTTAGTAGCAGCATAAGGAACCTCAACGTCAAAACTAAAGGTGGTTGCCCCCGTAGTCGTATCAGTTGATGAGCTAGCTGCATTACTGCTAGTGTAGCTACTACCATCATTTTTAGCAATCGTAACCGTTAAGGTATCGCCTGCTTTAACCTTAGTGCCAGCCTGTGGCTGTTGGGCGATTACCATTCCTGGTAAAGAGGAACTATCCGCCTCATTAACTACCAGTTTTAAACCTAAGTCGTTTGCGTAATCTTGGGCACTTTTTTCGGTATAGTTACTCAAATCACGCAGGCGTTCACTCTTAGCCCCGGCACTAACGGTGAAGATGACGTTAGTTTCATTAAAACTAACTTTTTTGTGTGCACTAATACTTTGACTAATTATCCGGCCCTTAGCCACTTTATTTGAATACTGCCCCGTCTTAGTAACACTAACCCCTTTTTTAGTCAGCTTTTTAGCTACCGTTTGATAACTCTGGCCCCGGTAATCTCCAAACGGCTCTTTACGCTGGCCCTTAGATAAGACCACGTCAATTTTACTCTTCTGTTTAACAGTCGTATCTGGTTCGGGGTTGGTTGTAATAATTTGGTCACTATAATACTTAGAACTATAGTGACGTCTAATCTTGCCTAGCGCTAACTTTTCACCGTTGAGACTTTCCTGGGCTTCAGCAATCGTCATCCCCCGTACGTCTGGAACGGTAACTTCTTTAGGACTCATCAACAAGTAAACCAGTCCCGCTATTACCATCAAACTTACAACTAGCAAGACTTGTCGCCGTTTCTTAGTGGCCTTTTTAGGGCTTTGACTTGCCTCATCCTTAATGTTAGGCAGAACCATGGTCTCTGCTTCCACCTGCTGACGTCCATGCCACTTAGGCTCGTTAAGTCGGCTTTGATCTAAAGCGTTACTCAAATCCAGTTCCATCTCATCGACGTTTTGATAACGGCTTGCTAAATCTTTAGCCGTCGCATGGAGGACCACATTTTCTAGTGATTGTGGAATCTGCTGGTCATAGTCCTTAACTGAAGGCATCTCACTTTGGTAGTGTTTTAAAGCAATCGCCACCGCCGTTTCCCCTTCATAAGGAACGTGACCCGTTAACATTTCAAAGAGAATAATTCCTAAAGAGTAGATGTCGGATTGCTTGGTAATAATACTTCCCCGCGCCTGCTCAGGAGAGATGTAATGAACCGACCCCATCAAGGTATTAGTCCTGGTCATGGTATCTTCTGCTACCGCCACCGCAATCCCAAAGTCAGTAATCTTAATATTACCCTCAGTATCTATTAAAATATTTTGGGGTTTCAAATCCCGGTGGATAATTCCGTGACGGTGAGCTTCCTTTACAGCTGACAAAATTTGGAGCATGATTTCAACCACCCGTGGATAGGTTAGGGGGTGATGACTTTCGATATATTCCTTTAAATTAGTGCCAGGTACATATTCCATCACTAAATACTGGAGCCCATTTTTTTCGCTAATATCATAAATATTAACAATGTGCGGGTTGGATAACTCGGTTAAAGCCCGGGCCTCCCTATGAAATCTCCTTAAGGCAGCAGAATCATCCCGCAAGTCTAACCGTAAGATTTTAATCGCTACTTCCCGGTTTAAAAAGATATCTTCAGCCAGGTAAACCGTAGCCATTCCGCCTTCCCCAAGGGTGCGAATAATTTTATAACGTTCATTTAGTAAGTATCCGGCCTGCATTAGCTACTCACCTCACTATCTAAGTGAACAAGTAGCAAGGTAATGTTATCTAAGCCCCCGGCTTGATTAGCCAAGGAAATTAGTTGCTGACACTTGCTAGCTAAATCTCCTGCTTCTTCTAAGACCTGTTGCAGTTGCGCTTCAGACACCATATTCGTTAACCCGTCACTGCAAAGTAACAAGTAGTCATTTAGCTTACTAGGATAAATATTAGCTTCCAACTTAGCAGAAGTAGAAATTCCTAAGGTACGCGTAATAATATTTTTTTGTGGGTGACTTTGGGCTTCAGCCGGGCTAATTTTGCCTTGCTTAACCAACTCATTAACTAACGAATGATCCTCCGACAATTGGAGGAGTTGACCATCACGCAATAAATACCCCCGGCTATCTCCAATATTTGCTAGAACAAATTCATCCGCAAAAACTAAAACGCACACCAAAGTCGTCCCCATTCCGTGTAGATCACGGTATTGGGCCGCCTTGTCTAAAATCACTTCATTTTCTGCACTCACAACGTGTTGGAGCCACTTTAGCCCGGCTTGAGCCTCATAAAAATCAGTCTGTTCAAATTGATAACCCAAGTGAGAGACTGCCATTTCCGAAGCTACCTCACCACCTTGGTGACCTCCCAGTCCATCTGCTACAATTCCTAAGACTATTCCAGCCTTATTCTTGAAGTAGCCCACGCTGTCTTCGTTATTTTTTCTCGCTTTACCTACATCACTTCGATAGCTGACCTTCACTTTAATCATCCCCTAACTTTTTCTTTTGCAAGTTAGCAATAAAAAAGCCGTCTGATAGGTAATCATCAGGATAAATCGTCAATCCTAATTCTTGTCTATCAGCTTTCAAATTATACGCCGTCTTAGTTTTAACTTGTTCAAACTCAGGGTGCTTAGCCAAAAAAGCAGTCACCACTCCTTGGTTTTCCTGGCTAAGAATGGTGCAGGTGCTATAAGTCAAGTAGCCACCTTCCTTTACACTGGCGGCCACTGCATCCAGGATTGCTAATTGAATTTTACTTAAATTTTGTGAATCTTCTTCAGACTTACTATACTTTATCTCTGGTTTCCGGCGTAACAATCCTAACCCAGAACAAGGTGCGTCTACTAAGACCTTATCGAATTGGCCTGCTTTAAATTCAGTTGCTACCATCCGGGCATCCAGTTGTTGGGGGGTAACTAAGTTTGAAACTTGCGCCCGCTTCGCATTTTCTGCGATTAACTTCACCTTGTGCTTATGAATATCTAATGCAACTACCGTCCCAGTTGTTAGTCCCATCGCAATCTGAGTGGTTTTTCCCCCAGGAGCAGCACAGGCGTCTAACACTTGTTCAGGCCCAGCAATAGCCATCGATTCTACTGCTAGCATCGCACTTTCATCTTGGACGATAACTTCCCCTGCCTTAAAAGTGTGACTAGCAGGGACAAAGCCCCCACTAACTCTTAATGCTAAGGGAGTTACCGGACTAGTTGTTACCTCAAAGCCTTCTGCTTGCAGCTTTTCTCTAGCTTGAGTCGGACTGACAAGCTTGGTGTTAACCCGGACGGTTTGCTCAGGGGCTTGGTTAATACTTGCTAAGATGCTTCTAGCCTTAACTAAACCAACTTCACCAATTAACTTTTCTACTAGCCACAAGGGACAACTGGCTTCAACACTTAAGCGTTCAGTTTCATCTGCAATTAAAGCCGTCGACCGTAGTCCCTGGCGTTCAATTTCATGCAAGACCCCCGTAACGAACCTACGAACTCCTTCATGGCCTCTAACCTTAGCAATTTCAATACTGTCGTTAAAAACGGCCCGCTTGGGAATTTTATCTAAATCCTCCAACTGATAAATAGCTACCAAGAATAAAACTTCGACCCAAGCTTCTAACTTAGCCGGTTTCTTAATAAAGGGCTTTAACCAGTAACGAAGCGTTAATTGGCGCTGAATCACCCCGTAAACAAGGGTAGTTAGCAGGTGGGCATAACGTTTGTCTAGTTGGTACTTAGTGATAGTTTGGTTCAAAGCCAAATTGGAGTAGGACCCCTGTTTAAAGACCCGGGTCAAAATTTCAACCGCTAAATAACGGGGCGAAGCTTTAAGTTTTCTATTTGGCACCAATAATTACCTGCCCTTCACGTAAACCTTGACCCACCCCATTTAAGTAAGCCGTCACTTGCATCCGGGGCTTGCCAGCCGGTTGTAACTCATTTACCTGGTAAACACTACCGTCAGCGGCTGCTAACTTTAATTCATGCTTAGTCACGGCAACAACTGCCCCCGCAGGCAAGCTAGTTGTTTCAGCTAACGGGGTCACATCCCAAAGTTTAGTCCGTTTACCGTTAAAGTTTTCAAAATAAGCCCCAGGGGCTGGACGAAGAGCGCGCACCTTCCAGTCTATTTGCTTGGCATTTAAAGTTAAGCTTAATTTTTCTTCTTCGGGCTTAATTGTTGGTGAAAAGACCACTTGGCTTTCGTCTTGTTTTTGTGCCACCAGTTCACCTGCAACTAGTTTAGGTAGGGTGGCTAATAAGGTATCCCGCCCTAGGATACTCATTTTGGCAAAAATTGAGCCAGTATCATCATGCGGACCAATTGGTAATTTAGCTTGAGCTAGCATGTCACCAGCATCCATCTTCTTAACCATGTAAATAATAGTGACCCCGGTTTCTTGATCACCGTTCATAATTGCGTATTGGACCGGTGCGCCCCCA
>ENA-ORUR01000663-ORUR01000663.1-human-gut-metagenome-genome-assembly--contig:-NODE-663-length-11266-cov-19.0535_pt1 | contig 11266 bp, 10 predicted proteins | sample MGYA00242086_ERZ509223 | MGnify/ENA primary metagenome ERZ509223 (study PRJEB26280, sample SAMEA2338820) | human gut metagenome | biome: human gut; feature: human-associated habitat; material: faeces... | reverse complement strand
GTTATATTTTTGCACAGAAAAAGACACTAGTAAAGACTAGCGACTAGCATTTAAACATATTTTGACATTGAAATCGCCTACTGCAAGATACCCTTTGACGGCCGATAATTTAGAGCTGGCCAAGGGTTTTGAGGCGGTTTCGACCCAGCAGGCGGAGCCCTTGACGGCGTCTGACCTTGAGCCCTTGGCGGCTGGCGGCATCAAGCACCTGGCCTTGCGGAAGGTGGGGGCGGACAATATTGACCTGGAAGCGGCAGCTAAATACGGAATTACCGTTGCTAATGTGCCGGCTTATTCGCCGCGGGCAATCGCGGAAAATGGCTTGACCGGGGCCATGTACCTCTTGCGCAAGTGGGGTTACTACCACCGGAAGATGCGGCGGGGAGACTTCACCCGGTCAACGGAACTGATGAGCGATGAGATCTTCAACCAGACGGTCGGCATCGTCGGCCTGGGCCGGATCGGGGCAGCTGCGGCGGAAATGTACCATGCCCTAGGGGCCAGAGTTATCGGCTATGACCCGGTTTACAATGCGTCTTTAGAGCCCTTTTTGGACATCGCCGATTTTGAGACCTTGATCAAGGAAAGCGACATCGTCCAGGTGCACATTCCGCTGACTCCGGAAAACAAGGGCATGTTCAGCGCTAATGAATTTGCCAAGATGAAGGACGACGCGATCCTGGTCAACCAGTCAAGAGGCGAACTGGTCGATACCGCGGCCTTGATCGTGGCCTTGAAGTACCATGAAATCGGCGGGGCCGCCCTGGACGTTTTGGAAGGGGAAGAAAAAATCTTCGGCCGCAAGTTTGAGGATGTGGGTTCCCTGCCGGACGAGTACACGGAGCTGATCAACCTGCCAAACGTGGTCATGTCCCCGCACTCTGCCTACTATACCAAGATGGCGGTCAAGAATATGTTCTTCCAGAGCATGACCGATATCGAGCGGACCCTGTCCGGGAAAAAGGCCTTTTTCAAGGTGAATTAGCGAAAAAGCAGTAAAATAAAGCGAAAAATGAAGAACATAGACAAGCCCTGGCAGGCTAATCCTGCCGGGGCTTTTTCCATCTGTTAAGCTTTTTGTAAAGATTAACACCCGGTAAAAAATTCTGTTAGACTTAAGGTGAAGTGAAGTAAAAAGTTTTTGCAAAGGACAAGGAAATGGCAAATCAAGACCAAGCATATTTAGATTTACTGAAAAAGATCATGACGGAAGGCAATGACAAAAATGACCGGACCGGGACGGGAACCAGAAGCCTCTTTGGGGCCCAGATGCGCTTTGACTTAAGCCAGGGCTTCCCGATCCTGACGACCAAGCGGGTGCCTTTCGGCCTGATCAAGAGCGAGCTTTTGTGGTTCTTGCGGGGGGACACCAACATCCGTTTCTTGCTTGAACATAAAAACCACATTTGGGACGAATGGGCCTTTAAAAATTGGGTGACCAGCCCGGAATACCAGGGCCCGGACATGACTGATTTTGGCCTTAGGAGTCAAAAGGACCCAGGGTTTAAGGCAGTCTATGACGAAGAAATGCAAAAGTTCTGCCAGCGGATTCTGGATGATGAAGCTTTTGCCCAAAAATACGGCAACCTGGGCGACGTCTATGGGGCCCAGTGGCGGCACTGGGGTAAGCGGGACGGCGGCTTTATCGACCAGATCGCGGACGTGATTGAGCAGATCAAGACCAATCCCGACTCCCGCCGCTTGATCGTAACGGCCTGGAACCCGGAAGACGTTCCTTCCAGCGCCCTGCCGCCTTGCCATGTCCTCTTCCAGTTTTACGTGGCTGACGGCAAGCTCAGCTTGCAGCTTTACCAGCGCTCAGGCGACATGTTCTTAGGCGTACCCTTCAACATTGCCAGCTACTCTTTGCTCTTGTCCTTGATTGCCCGGGAGACCGGCCTGGAAGTGGGCGAGTTTGTGCATACTATTGGGGATGCCCACATTTACAAGAACCACTTTGCCCAAGTGGAAGAGCAGCTGAAAAGAACGCCGTTTGACGCGCCAACTTTGTGGCTGAATCCAGAGAAGAAAAAAGTGGCTGATTTTGAAATGGCTGATATTAAATTGGTCAACTACCAGCACGGGTCTACAATCAAGGCCCCGGTCGCCGTTTAGAAAGGGTGAAGAAATGCTTAGCTACGTTTGGGCAGAAGATGAAAAAGGCGCCATTGGCTACCAGGGCCGCCTGCCCTGGCACCTGCCAGCAGATTTAGCCCATTTTAAGGCAAAAACCATGGGCCACCCCATGCTGATGGGAAGAAAGACTTTTGAGTCCTTGCCGGGCCTGTTGCCTGGCCGGCAGCATGTCGTCCTTTCCACCAGGAAATTAGACCTGCCAGCTGGGGTTCTACAGCTGAAAAGCGAAGAAGAAGTTTCCGCCTGGCTGAAGGAGCAGGCGGGGGAAGTCTGCATTATTGGCGGCTCCAGCCTCTTTGCCTTGCTGGCTAACCAGGTTGACAAGCTGGAAGTGACCCGGATCAAGGGAATTTTTCCCGCTGACACCTACATGCCAAACCTTGACTGGGCGGCTTTTGCCCTGGTAAAGAGTGAAGCCCACCAGGCAGACGGCAAGAATAAGTATGACTATGTCTTTGAGACTTACCTGCGTAAAAAATAGCAGGCAAGCAGTGAAAAGTGAGATGTGAGTGTTATGAAAACAAATTTGGAGACGGGCTTGACCGAGGAGGAGGTCGCGCAGAAAAGCGCGGCCGGCAAGGTCAACACCACCATTGATGATGAGTTCAAGACCAACCGACAGATCATCGTTGAAAACACCTTTACCTACTTCAACTTGATCTTCCTAGTTTTGACCATCCTGCTTTTGATTGCCGGGGATATCCGGGATCTGACCTTTTTGCCGGTGATCATTTTGAACACGATCGTGGGGATCGTCCAGGAAATCCGGGCAAAATCTGTTTTAAGCAAGCTGCAGGTCTTAAACCAGACCAAGCTTTTAGCCCTGAGAGGCGGAAAAAGGCGGCAGGTGCCAATCGACCAGCTGGTTGAAGGAGACCTAGTCCTCTTGAAAGCTGGTGACCAGATCCCGGCCGACGCCAAGGTGGTCGACGGCAGCGTCCGGGTAAATGAATCCCTTTTAACCGGGGAAAGCGATGAAATTGCCAAGGAAGTTGGCGACGAGCTCTTATCCGGTTCTTTCGTCGTTTCCGGCGAAGTCATGGTCCAGCTGGTCAAGGTGGGCAGCGAATCCTACATCGCAAAATTGACGGCGGAAGCCAAGGCCATGGGCGGGGGAGAAGAGTCAAAGATGATCCGGGCCATCAACCGCTTGATCAAGTGGGTTGGCATCATCATTATTCCAATGGGGCTAGCCCTTTTTACCCAGACCTACTTCCTCAACCACCGGTCTTTTGCTGAATCCATCAGTTCCATGGAAGCAGCCATTATCGGCATGATCCCGGAAGGGCTCTACCTGCTGACAACGGTTGCTCTGGCCCTGGCCGCCATGCGCTTGGCCCGCAACCAGGTCATGCTGCACGACATGAAGAGCGTGGAAACCCTGGCCCGGGTCAATGTCCTCTGCGTTGATAAGACAGGGACGATTACTGAGCCGAAGATGGCGGTGGAAAAAGTCGTCCCGGCCAAAAATTACCCGGGAAATGATTTGGAAGACCGGCTTTCCGCCTACGTTTCCAACATGCCTGTCGACAATATCACCGCTGAAGCCTTGAGCCAGAAGTTTGGCCAGGACCAGCCCCTGGTCAATGCCAAAAGGATTATTCCTTTTACCTCAGTCAACAAGTACAGCGGGGCGGTTTTTGCAGGCTACACCCTTTTGCTGGGGGCGCCGGAAATGATCCTGCGCTCGCAGCTGAAAGCCTGCCAGGAAGAATTTGCCCGCTACCCGGAAGAAGGCTACCGGGTCCTGGCCTTTGCCAAGTATCCGGCAGAACTGGCAGATGAAAAAGAGCGCCTGACCCAGGAGGTCGAAGTCCTGGGCTACGTCCTTTTGTCCAATCCGATCCGGAAAGAGGCCAAGGAGACTTTTGCATACTTTGCCAAGCAAGGGGTGGAAATCAAGGTTATTTCCGGGGACAACCCGGTCACCGTTTCCCGGGTGGCTGGCCAGGCCGGGATTGCCGGGGCAGAGAAGTACATCGATGCCCAGACGATCAAGCCAGGCGAATATGAGCAGGCCATGGCTGAATACAATGTCTTTGGCCGGGTTAAGCCGGAGCAGAAGAAAGAATTCGTCCAGGCCCTGCAGAAGATCGGGAAGACCGTGGCCATGACCGGGGACGGGGTTAACGACATCCTGGCCATGAAGGAAGCTGATTGCAGCATTGCCATGGCTTCAGGCAACAGCGCGGCTGTTCAGGCTTCCCAAGTGGTCTTGCTGGACTCAAACTTTGCCAAAATGCCCCAGGTGGTCAATGAAGGCCGGCAGGTGGTCAACAATATTGAACGCTCAGCTGGCCTCTTTTTAGTCAAAAACATCTTCTCCTTGCTGATGGCGGTCTTTTCCTTGATCTTGACGATCAACTACCCGATCAAGCCGGCCCAGATCACCTTGATTTCCAGCTTTACGATCGGCCTGCCGTCCTTCCTTTTGGCCCTGGAAAAGAACCATTCCCGGATTCGGGGCAATTTCACGGTCAATATCCTGACCAAGTCGATTCCAGGCGGGATTACCGACTGGCTGGCCGTCAGCATCCTGGTCTTGACCAACAAGTTTACCAATATCGGGGACAATGAAGTCGCTACCGCGTCAACAGCTCTCCTGGTCCTGGTGGGCTTGATGGTCCTCTTCTGGATCTCCCGGCCACTTAACAAGTACAAGCTGGGCGTTTTGGCCCTGTCGGTGGTCTGCATCATCTTGTCAATCATCTTCATCCCTGGCTTCTTCAAGCTGAGTCCTTTGTCAGGCCGGGCTGTCTTCACGGTTGTCGTCCTTTTCTTTGCCGGCATGACCCTCTTCAGAATCATGTCGCGGATCTGCGACGGAATCAAAGACGTCAGCAACGTGCTGACGGAGAAGGGGAAAGACGCCAAGCTGCGGGACCTTTTAGCCGCTTATGGCAAGGACCGGGACGAGCTTTAACAGTTTTTTTTAGAAAGAGGCTTGACTTGCTTAAAAAATAATGATAAATTTAGAGCATCAAGTTAAGAAAAGTTATCTCGAAAAGCAGAGTAGTCGGGTGACGATCCTTTACAGAGAGGCGGCAGATGGTGAAAGCCGCCAGGAGAGTTCCGGTGAACATGGGCTTGGAATGATATGCCGCGGTGATATTTAGCCGCTGCCGGGGTTGCTCTCGTTAAACAAGCAAGCTGTTTCTATTTGTCAGAGACAGCTGGTGAGATTTATTACGCAAGTAATGAATGAACTAAAGGTGGTATCACGAGCGCTCGTCCTTTATCAAGGCCGGACGCTTTTTCTTTTCTGTTCAAATTTGACTGCCGCTTTTTCGGGATTGCTGCTGTGTTTCTGGAGGTATTAATCATGAGAAAAAAGAAACAAAGAAACATTATTATCGCTATCGTGTCCGTTGTGGTCCTTGCCGTTATCGCCTTCTTCTCCTTTGGCAAGAAGGGCAGCCAGCAAAGCGCCAAGACGGTGACGGTAACCGTCGGGACTGTCGGGGCAACCAAGGCTGAACGGGCCATCTGGAAGAGTGTGGCGGCAACTGCCAAGAAGAAGTATGGTATCATTGTCAAGACCAAGAACTTCTCTGACTACAACCAGCCAAACAGCGCCTTGAAGTCAGGGGACCTGGACCTTAACGCCTTCCAGCACTACAACTTCCTCAACAACTGGAACAAGGCCAACAAGAGCAACCTGGTTGCCATCGGCAAGACCTACATCGCTCCAATCCGCCTTTACTCACTGAAGTACAAGTCACTGAAGTCCCTGCCTAAGGGGGCAACGATCGCCATTCCAAACGACGCGACCAACGAAGCCCGGGCTCTTCTGGTTCTGAAGAACGCCGGCCTGATCACCCTGAAGGGGACCAGCGCTACCAAGCTGTACTCAGTTGCTGACATCAAGAGCAACCCGAAGAACTTCAAGATCAAGGAAGTTGCGACTGAACAAGCTGCCAGAGTTCTGAAGTCAGTTGACGCTGCTGTTGTCAACAACGACTACGCTAACCCAGCCGGCCTGGGCGACAAGCAAACCATCTACGTTGAACCAATCAACAAGGACTCATACCAATGGATCAACATCATCGTTGCCCGCAAGAAGGACAAGAACAAGAAGGCTTACAAGGAAGTCGTTAAGGCTTACCAGACTGAAAAGACCAAGCAGCTGTACAAGAAGTACTACGGCAGCAAGCAAGTTGCGGCTTGGGACGCCAAGTTCTAAGATTTTTAACTTAACCTAGAAAGAAGCTTTGATCATATGAGCATTATTCAACTGGACCACGTCAGTGTGACTTTTAAGCGGAAAAAGGCTGCCGATGTGCAGGCCGTGCAGGATGTGACTTTGCACATCGAAAAAGGCGACATCTACGGGATCGTTGGCTTTTCCGGGGCCGGGAAATCAACCCTGGTCAGAACCATCAACCTTTTGCAAAAGCCAACGGCCGGAGACGTCGTGGTTGGGGGTGTTGACTTTGTCAAAGACGGCAAACAGGTGATCAGCGGCAAGGACCTGCAGGCCCGCCGCCGGAAGATCGGGATGATTTTCCAGCAGTTCAACCTGCTTAATGAAACGACCGTTATTGAAAATATCGCCTTTGCCCTCAAGCACTCAGACCTGTCTGACGATGAGCTAGAAGAAAAATGCCAAAAGCTTCTGAAGCTGGTTGACCTGGAAGACAAGGCCAATGCCTACCCGGCCCAGCTCTCCGGCGGCCAGCAGCAGCGGGTGGCGATCGCCCGGGCCCTGGCTAACGATCCGGAAATCCTTTTGTCAGACGAAGCAACCAGTGCCCTGGATCCGCAGACGACTATCCAGATCCTGGACCTGTTGAAGAAACTGAACCGGGAACTGGGCTTGACCATCGTTTTGATCACCCACGAAATGGCCGCGGTCAAGAAGATCGCCAATAAGGTGGCGGTCATGGAAAACGGCCGGGTTGTCGAAAACGGCAACTTGCGGGATGTCTTCCTGGCTCCAAAGGCTGAATTGACCCAGAAGTTCGTCGGCGGTTCTTTGGCTGTAGTTGACACCTTGAAGAGCCTCAACATCAGCCTGGCTGAAAACGAAGCCCTCTACCAGCTGGTCTACAGCTTGAACAATGTGGCCAAGTCAATCATCATCGAGCTTTACCGGGAAGTCGGCGTGGAAGCTTCGATGCTCTACGGCAATGTGGAAGTCCTGGCTGACGAACCGGTCGGGACCCTGTTGGTCACGGTCAAGGGGGATGCTGACAAGCAAAAGGCAACCTTGAAGTTCTTAAACGATGAGGGTGTCACGGTAACGGAATTAGACGAAAGAGGTAACCGCTTATGATTAATGGTTTGGTACACTGGATCGCGCAGAACTTCCCGAATATTTACAACTTGGGCTGGACCGGGGACACCGGGTGGGGCACCTCCATTCTGCAGATCATCTACATGACCTTCTGGCCGTCAATCTTCGGCGGGGTCCTGGGCCTCTTCTTCGGGGTCATCCTGGTTTTGACCGAGCCAGGCGGGATCTTGGAAAACAAGTTCTGGTTCAACTTCTGCGACAAGCTGATTTCCATTTTGCGGGCCATTCCTTTCATTATCCTTTTGGCCTTCATTTCACCTTTGACCCGCTTGATTGTCGGGACGGAAATCGGGGACACGGCTGCCTTGGTCCCGCTGACTTTAGGGATCTTCCCATTTTATGCCCGCCAGGTCCAGGTCGCTTTGGAAAGCTTGGATCCGGGCAAGGTTGAAGCAGCCCAGAGCTTGGGCGCAAGCAACTGGGACATTATTTTTGACGTCTACCTCAAGGAAACGCGGTCAGAAATCATCCGGGTGTCAACTGTTTCCATCATCAGTTTGATCGGCTTGACTGCCATGGCCGGGGCCGTTGGGGCCGGTGGTCTGGGTACGACCGCCATCCAGTACGGCTACCGCGACTTCGCTAACGACGTGACCTTCCTGGCCACTGTCCTGGTCGTCATCATGATCTTTATCGTGCAAGTGGTTGGCGACTTCCTGGCCAAGAAGCTGAACCACCAGCACCGGTAAGAAATTTTTGGAAAGAATCTTCTCTTTGCAGGAGATTCTTTTCTTTTTGCCTTTTTGAAAGTAAGAAAAGAATTTACATTTTTGAAAAATAGCCTTTTCAATTTTAAAAAGTTAAAAAATGGTTTATAATGTGGAGGTAAGTAATAAATAATTGAGTAGAGGAACTATCATGGCAAAATACGAATTTAAGTCCACTCCAATCGATTTAGTCAACCCAAGCTACGACTTGGTAGTTATCGGGGCCGGTGGTACCGGTTTGTCTGCTGCCTTGCAGGCACATGAACTCGGCGCCAGCGTGGCTGTTTTTGAAAAGAACGAAGTTTTGGGCGGGAACACCAGCAAGGCTTCATCAGGGATGAACGCGGCTGAATCCCTGGTTCAATTCAAGCACGGCATCATCGACAACAAGGCCGACTTTTACCAGGAAACCCTTAAGGGCGGCGGCAACTTGAACGATAAAGCAATGCTGAGCTACTTCGTTGACCACGCTGCTTTGGCAATCGACTGGCTGAAGCAATATGGCGTTGAGCTGGATGACTTGACGATTACCGGGGGGATGAGCAAGAAGCGGGCCCACCGGCCAGCATCTATGGCGCCAGTTGGCGGTTACTTGATCACTGGCCTTTTGAAGAGCATTGAAGCAGCCCGGATTCCAGTCTTCAACAAGACCAAGGTTGTTAAGCTTTTGCAAGACGAAAAGGGCAAGGTAACTGGCATCGACATTGTTGGCCCAGACGGCCGCCGGAAAGTTATGGCCAAGGCTGTTATCCTGGCAACTGGTGGTTTCGGCGCTTCTAAGGAAATCATTAAGAAGTACCGGCCAGACCTGGAAGGCTACAAGACGACCAACCAAGCCGGCGCTACTGGTGACGGCCTGATCCTGGGTGAAGAAGCCGGGGCAGAATTGGTGCAAATGGACTTCATCCAAGTTCACCCAACCGCGCAAACTGATGGTGAAAAGACCTTCTTGATCGGGGAAGCTGTCCGGGGCGAAGGCGCTATTTTGGTCAACAAGGCCGGCCAGCGTTTCATCAACGAACTGGACACCCGGAAGGTTGTTTCAGCAGCCATCACTGGCTTGAATGAAGACGGTGCCTACCTCATCTTTGACCAAGGCGTCCGTGACCACGTTAAGGCAGTTGAATTTTACGACCACGTCGGCCTGGTAGAACATGGGGCTACTTTGGAAGAACTGGCTGGCAAGATCGGCGTTGACGCTGCTGGTCTTGAAGCAACTGTTGCCAGCTGGAACGAAGCAGTCAAGGACCAAGACGACCAAGCCTTTGGCCGGACTACCGGGATGGACCGCGACATTTCAGTTGCGCCGTACTTTGCTATCCACATTCACCCAGCCATCCACTACACGATGGGTGGTCTGCACATCAACCTTGAAACCCAGGTTTTGGGCAAGGACGACAAGGTGATTGAAGGCCTCTACGCCGCTGGTGAAGTTTCCGGGGGTCTGCATGGCAACAACCGGATCGGCGGTAACTCAGTTGCTGAAACTGTAGTCTTTGGCCGGCAAGCTGGTATTCAAGCAAGCAAGTTCGTGCGCGGCGAAAACTAAGCTGAAAAGAACAAGTTACAAAAGAATACTATTTTAGACAGCAGCTCTCAGGCTACTGTCTTTTTTTACCAAAAATTAGCAAATTAAAGCTCACTCTTTCACGTGCCTGTGCTATCATAAAGGAAAATGGTTGAAACCGCTTTATGATAATTGATGTGATGACGAAAGGAAGAGATCATAAGTACACGGGAACGCTATCAGCAGAGTGAACTGGTCAAGGCGAACAGCAAGTTCAGCCGGGTCCGGGCGACTATTGAATCAGCTTTTTACGGTAACAATGTCCATGAAGTCAAGAGTGTAGCGGAAGCATATAAACTGGCCAAGCGCCAGCCTGGAGTAATTGAGACTGACCTGCCGATCCTGCACACCAGTGATTTGGGTCTGCCGGTCGGGGCCAAGCAATTGGTTTACAACCACGGCAAGATTTTGGGCCGGACGGCATCAGCCCGGCACTTTGTCGATGATTCAGAGGAAGACGCGACTGCTTTAACAAACAGGTTGTATGAAGACATTTATGCCGGCCATAAGCAGAAGTATTTGAAGACGACGGTACTGGTTGGGCTGGACCCGTCCTTTAGATTAAAGGCCCACTTGATGCTATCGGAGGACCAGGCCTTCAACTTGCTCAGCTACATGCTCAACTTTCGCTTTTTGATGAAAAGGCGGCTGAGATGTACGGGAAATCCAAGCTTTATGATGAAGGGGACTTGTACTTCTCTTTGCCGCCGGTATTGAAGGTGACTGATCCGGTTTTGACATGAACACTTTGGTCATCGAACCATTTGCTGATCCCTTCAGAGCTTACCCAGTTGGGGACGACTATGGCGACTTCGAGGAACTTTTTACCAAGAGGGGAGCGGAATGCTACGTTTTAAACACGGATGCCTTCTGCGGGAAAAACATTCCTAAGGAACTGACTTTAGAGATCATTGAAAAGCTGGTGGATGATACTGACCAGTGGCAGGCCTTTGGCGATTTTGCCGGAGTCAGCTACATGCCGCTTGCTGACGATCCGGTTGACCTGGACTCTGCTGAATACAAGCAGAATCTCAGAGCCCGGATGTAGGACCGGCTGGACTGGCTGAACATGTACGACGGTGAGCATCCAAAGACGCCGCTGCCAGAAGAAGCCAAGGAATGCTTAGAGAAAATCGTTAGTGAACTGAAGTAAGCGTCTATCTATATTGGGCAAATAGCAGCCAATCTTTGAATAGACCTTAGGGTCTGTTTTTATTTTGAAAAAGAAAATAGAAAAAGTTTTATCTTTTTTGCCAGCAGAAATAGAGATAATCCGAACTATCGATTCTTTAAAAAATAATTCCTGCGGAAAGAAAAAACAAAAGAAAGAGTAAGCAAGTTCGCTTTTATTACAACGGTCCCTGGTGAACAGGGCATAAAACGAATGAAAAAGCAAATTTGACCTTTCAGAAATAACGAGTATACTAATATTTGTTGTCGCGGCGAAGAAGGAATTCGCCGGAGACACGAAAAAGAAAATATCGAAAACTTGTTGACAAGAATCAAACAAGCGAGTAAGATATAAAACGTTGCGTCACTAAGACGCAAGTTGGTACTTTG
>ENA-ORUR01000655-ORUR01000655.1-human-gut-metagenome-genome-assembly--contig:-NODE-655-length-11445-cov-5.4993_pt1 | contig 11445 bp, 11 predicted proteins | sample MGYA00242086_ERZ509223 | MGnify/ENA primary metagenome ERZ509223 (study PRJEB26280, sample SAMEA2338820) | human gut metagenome | biome: human gut; feature: human-associated habitat; material: faeces... | reverse complement strand
ATATATACTAAATATATCATAGAACAAAAGAAAAAGCACTAACGTGCTTTAAGAGAGCGATTCATCCCCTACTTATAGAAGTGGGGGTATTCTCGCAAATTTATGGATAAAAAGCCTCCCAATTATGACGGGAGGTCTTTTTTATTCGAATGACAAATCATCTCTTTGTTTTTCACCTGATGACGTTTATTAAACTGATTGTTTTTACTTGTTTTTGTAATTCGCTGTTTTTGTCGTGCTTCTTCTACAGTTTCAAGCTGAAGGCCTACTTTTCCATGGAATATCTGAGAGTTTTCATACACCCGAATAGGAAACCGATTGTTTAAGTTGTGCTTTCTTAGTTATCGTCTTAGCATCTTTACGTGGGCTTGCTTTATTAACAGAAAGGCGACTTATTGATACTGTTTTACCATTTGTTTTTACTGTATTAATCAGTAAATGAACATGGAGTTCCCCACCATCACACAATTTAAAACCAACACATTGATATATCAACAGTCAGAACCTTCTCTAATTTCTAAATAAACACAAAATGTGTGTTATTTTTGTGTGGTAAAAATTGTGTTTAGAATAATAATTCATAAAATTTCGGAACAATTCACTTAACCTCTTAAGTATACAAAAAAGCCTACATAATAAGCTTTATCGGCTTAATCTGTAGACTTCTAATTGGTTATAAACCTTTCATAATGCCAACTAGAGGCATAGAAGTTAATCACTCACCTTGATAGTTTTATCAACAGTTTCTTCCTATTATATAGGCATTATTTGTGCATATTATGTGCATGATAATTTTATTGATTTAGCCAGTTCTCAATCATCTGTTTATTAACATCTGCATCAGCTTTAACATAGGTCTTCATAAACATACCTAAACTGTGACCCATCCGTTCCGCCGCCCATGGGTAACTCATCCCTGGTTTATTTGCCAATTTCGTGCAAACAGTGTGGCGAAAAGAATACATAGATAATTGTTTATTTCCAGAATTTATCCCCAGCCTCTTACACAAATTCTTCAACATTAGATTCATACTGCGCTGAGTAATTGGCACATCATTAGCGGCAGCCTTATAGTCATGCAAGTTAATAAAGACTAGATCCTGTTTATTCTTTATCTCATGATGCTTCAGGAAATTAACTTGTTTTTTGGAATATTCTTCGAAAGTTTCCGTCAAATCCTTACTAATTGGTAAACACTCACGAGAGTATCCTTTTGGCCTAGATTTAAGCGTCCCATTAAAACTTTTAGTCGAATCAGACCAACTATCATCAATCTTAAAAGTCGCAAATCCATCTTCAGTAACCAAATTTGAAAATCTTAAAGCTTGAAGTTCCCCAGGACGCATCCCTGTTTCTAAATCAATCCAAATCGCTAGTTTAGTCCCCCAATTATTTATTGGAGATAACTTTAACTCTTCCTGTATTTCTCGCTTTATTTTTTCTAAATCTTCATCAGAAAAAATATAGATTTCTTTCCCGAGGCTGAAATCACTCTTTTGAAAAAAACATTGCAAAAATCGCTCAGGTACCGGATTTTCTTTAATTACTTTACCCTCGATTGATTTAAAGAACTTTCTGATATGTGTTAAACGTCGCGCAATTACGGTTGTTTTACTAACTGTAACATTGTGTTCTTTAACAAAATCGTGGGCAAACTGATTCATGACATGCTGATTAATATCTCGGATTTTAGCTTTTTGAAAATATTCCCGGCAGATTTTAACAGTATAATCCCAATCTTTTTGTGTCACCGGCGAGATCATATCACGTCTATTATTGACATATTTTTCCAACTCTTCTACAAAGATAGAATTACCATCGCCTAAGTTTATACCATTCTCATAGTCTGCCCACATTTTCCGCTCCAAAGATACAGCTTCGGACTTAGTTTTTGCATATTCGACAGGCCAGCTTTCTCTCTTTTTAGTAACTGGATTAATAGGTTGTATTCGTACTTGCCATTGACCAGCACGATTTCCTGTAGTTTTCTTTTTAATCATTTTATTTCTTCCTTTATATAAGATACAAAAAGAAGTCGTAAAATAATTATCACTAACTATTTTACAACCTCCATGCTCACTTTGTCCAAACCATTTGTCTATGGTATCCAGACTTTTGCAGCCAATCTTCTACTTCTGCAATATTAAAATATTTTTTACTAGTTGTTGTTAGCTGATGAAATGGCATTCCGTTTTTTAGGAGTTGATAATAAACAGTTGTGCTAATCCCTAATACTTCTCGCAACTGTTTACCATTTAGTATCTCTTTTCCAAACATATTAATTATTCTCCCTTCAAATTAGTGAGATCTGTAAGTGATAATTTATTTTTCTGTTTGCCACGGGCTTCTTGTGACCATACATTTTTTATTCTACTTACTTCTTTATAGTTATTTCCTTCAACTCTTTCTTCTGTAACGTACTTTGGGGTAAAATGCAATAAAATACTAATTCGCCGATGTAATTGCTCTAATGAATCATTTGTATCTTTTACTTGAGCATTTTTGTAGAATGAATAAGGACTAAATGGAGATGTCACAAAAATATAATCACACATCAGATATTTATTATGGTAGCGAGCAACTGCCGTCTTATCATAGTCAAAGGGATCTAGAATCTTTAGCAAGTCTGAGTACGTAATGTAGTTTCTTGGCCTGAGTTCATCAAGAATTAATCCGCTTTCTCCTGCATAGTTTTGGAATGGATCGTTATGTCCCGACGCCTCATAATACTCAATATTTCGTTTGTCCATGAAATCTTTGCAGAAACTAGTTTTTCCAGTTCCAGCCTCACCCCATATCCAAACTACAATGATACTTTGATTTGTTTTTTCCTTATCTTTAACCCATTTTTTATATCGTTTCCTATTCAGAAACTCTCTCGCATTATCCAATACTTTCTTATTCTTTGAAAGCACCTTAGCTCCATAGTTACTTAACAACATCTCAGCTGTATCATAATCAATCTCTTCTTTTAAAAACTGATCAACAATTTTATTAGCCCCTTTGATACTTTTTTCGGCGTTTTTGATTGTTTTAACATAATCAAAATTTGCTTTAACATCATTTGGATCGTATGGATATTTATCCCTTGATTTAGCGGTCCGATGAATTAGATAACTTAGAGCGTTAATCCAACTTTGCTCTAAACTTTGTCCTCTTTTTGTAAAGACCTCTATTCTTTCTTCCTCATCATCTAACATCTTTGCAATACTTTTAACCGATATCCTAGTTTCAAATCGTAGATTCAAGTGAATGTGCTTTTCTATTGTTCTTCCATCCTTTTGATCCTTATCATGAATTATATATGCCCATTTGATCAAGCCCTTATCTTTTTTCAACTCTTTTAGCCTCCTTTCCAGAGCTTCTAACGAATCAAAGGGTAAATATGACAGTTGTTGTACATACATCACAATCTGCGATCTTGTTATTTTATTTCCTTCATCAACCATATTCACTCCCCCTTGCTATCACAATGTTTTTTTAATTTTTCGTCCATTAATAGCGTGCGAAATAACAAGCCCAATCGCACGCTATTAGCTAATTAAGCAGTAAATTGTTAGTTTAAGATCTAAGGGATGCTCTTTGCTTAGATAAGCAAAGCACCCTCAGATCTTAATCACCTTTTATATTTTCCCTTCTCTGAAACATACAGCCAGTTAAAATGGATAGAATTGTGGATGTTAATTTTTACATTCCATTTATATCCATTGAGGTTAGTAGTAAGCCAATTAATTAAGTATTGCTCACATCGTTCCTTAATAATTCTTTGAACTGCCGCATTGGGTCCACAAGGTATTAGGACCATTATTCTACCTTTCCATCTAATAATCCGAAGCCTTTTCAGCCAATAATTAGCTTTATTTTCCTCAATGCTGTTCATTTGGTAACTGTTTTGAACAATTTGCCTTTGTAAATGCTTTGACAATTGCACTGAACAGTAGTCTCGTTTTAATTGACCGGTCATTAAATTTAATAAAAGCCATAAAATTAAGATTAAAAGCATTAGTAAGATTAACCCTGCTAAATACTCCTTAGATATTACTAGCCAGTAATTATCAATTAAGTTCAAGCGGTTATTAATTACGCCACGGTGGGAAAGTCGGTTAATTAGAAAGTCTAAGACCTGTTTAAGTCCCAATACAATAATCCAAAGCATAAAAAATATTGTTAGCATTTTTGCCCAAAGCCGTCTAAAATAAATCAATCTGTAGTCTCTCCCTCCTTATTTTTAACGACCTATTGTAATAACATTACTAATTACCAAAATTAATACTATTTTTTACGTCTAAATAGGTATAGCCACATATTAAAATTACGTTTAGCCTGATAATGATTGCCACCAAGATAATATAGTAAGGAAGCTATTAGACTAATTCTTGCTGCTTGATGCTCTCTTTTAATTGGATTAACGGTGTATTTAATCGGTTTACATACCCATTTATTGGCTCTTTCTTCAATTTTTCTTAACCTCATTTTTTCTTGTATGATTTTAATCATAGTATTATTATCACCACACTAAATAAAATTATTTTGCCTTTCTATTTTTTACTATTCATTAACTATAATTAAAAATAAAGCAATCAATCCAAGATTGTTGGTGTCAAAATTGGTTCTATTCCAGAATACCTAGAATCGCCAGAAATACTTAATATACCTGAACCTTTTCCCCCAATAGGAATTATTGGCATCTCATCTAATTCAGGGAACAAAAAGCGAGTATTTTCCGAATTTATACGTCCTAATTGAACACGCAAGGATATATTGTCTCTTACAATAGTTGGTAAGTACTCTGCTCGAGCTGACTGCATAGATAAAACTAAATAAATTCCAGCTTCCCTACCTAAAACTACTAATCTTGTAAGTGTCTCTTGTAGGTCTGTCTTAACTTTCTTACTTGCTCCTGTCATAAGAGCAGCTACTTCATCGATAAAGATAAAAATTGGCTTTAATCTAATTTCGCGAAAGTCAGTAGATACCTTTCTTGTAAGACGATATAACTCTCCTTGTCGTCGGTACATTTCAGATTCCACTTGCTTTAGTGTATTAATAACTTCTTGAGAGAACTTCCCCCCAATACCAAATGAAACATCATCATCTGAGCCACTGAATGACGGCGTTACTATATCGTTAGATCCTTTTTCTTTAGCCAATCGAGCTAAGTCAGACTTTTTGGGATCGACTGCTATAGTTTCTCCAATGGAAGAGCAAATACTAAAAAGATATTTCAGAAAATAACTTTTACCACTCCCACTTACACCTGTAACAATTGCATGAGGATACCGTAAATTCCAGGATATACTATCCATAATCGGAATTTCTTGTGTTTTGTTCTCCAATTGTAACAACTCTTCAATGGTTCCTCTAAGTCGCTGAGGCTTCCCTTTAATTGCAGGTAGGAATAGTGCTCTCGACTCAGAAGCGTTTTTCCCATTGAGAGTTACAACTTGCATTGTTAATGGTCTTACTAAGGTATACATTGGTGTAAGAGCTATATTCAAAATCGTAAAAAGCTTATTGTAAAACTTCTCATCAATTACATAAGTTATAGGATAGATTGGTATAAATAGGAAGCCATCATCCACCTGTTCAATTTGATATTCATTATTCTGATCAGTATCAGAGAAGAGGGTATACATAATAACTGATTTAATATAATCAGTAATATTTTCATTTTTGTCTACCGAACTAAACATTCTATCTCCCTTTCTTAGCCCACCACAGTCCCGACTAAAACAGTCACTCCAACTTGTAACAAACTACTTACCCCTCAATGTAGTTGCACGAACGTAGATATCATGCCCGATAATACATGCTTCTGGATTAATCAACTCTATCTCATCGAGATCATTAATATCTTTTGGCAATTTAAAATCAGCTGGTAGCTTTAAGGCTTGAATACCAAGACCTGGATAATACAGCCAAACACGTTTACTATCCACCTCTCCAGTTGAGACAGGTCGATTAGTATCAGGGTCAAACTTATATCTTGTCTCTACACCATCACACATTAAGATACGTGGTACCACATTATCAAACTGCATGACATAACTTCTACTAGAGTATCCATTATCAAATCTAGCTTTCATTACATATCACCTCCTTTCGATGTTCTTATTATCTAATAATAGATTTGGACATTTAAGATCCCCCCTTCCAATCAAAAAAGCACGTTAAATCATTGATTCAACGTGCTTTATAGTTATCTTTGTATTTGGACACATATTATTTTCTTTCATTTTTCTTCATTTTTTGTTTCTATCATCCCTTTTAGCAATAAGACGAACATCTCCAAATACGCCAACAACACTATCATCATCTAAATTTTCATGAGGTTCCAACTCACTATAAGCCTCTAAGAGTCTCTTAAATAGATCATCAATGTTATCTATGATTCTCCCAGTAGTCTTAGTATAGCGATCGTCTGATTTCAAATCGTTTATTAGTTCCTTTTTTAAATACCTAAAATTAGTCTTAAAATCGTCAGGACGAAGATATCCATATTCATCTGGCGCTATATTTTTACCCTCTTTTTTTATTTTTTTTAACGGTTCGTATAGTAGCACCGCACATGCAAGTCCATCTGAACAGTATGTCTTTCCGTTGATCAACTTAGTAGGTTCTTCTCCTTTATTAATCGGTATACGCCTACTGTTATAGAAGCCTCTATTAATCCGTTTACGTAACGTATCTGCCTTAACTCCAACATATTGTGCAAGTTTATTAAGTTCAACATATCCCGGATAATTAGATCCTAACATTCTATTCTCCTCCGATCATAAAAATATTAGCCTCATTTACACATAAATAAAGAGACTATATTAATTTTAACAAATTAATTTGTAATAATTTAAAATGTCACCGTTTATTAAAAAGCAAATTAAAAATACCCCTAGAGTTGATTTCCAACTTTAGGGGTACACATAAGGTTAATTTCTACCGATTTTTCTTTAATTTAATAAGTAATTTACAATATTACTTTAATTAGAAGATTTTCTCAAGCCAAATAATGAAGCAGTTAAACTAACTAAAACTAATCCCAAAGCGATCAAACCGTTCCCCTCGCTAGCACTAGTTTGAGGGAGCTTACCGTTTTGATTCTTTTGAGAAGCCTTGTATGCTTCACGGGTCATAATATTACTGTCAGTATTGCTTGTATAAGCGCTCTTGGCGTTGTTACTTTCAAAACTATTAACAGTGTTTGAAGCGGTAGATGCTAACCGAGTTTCGTTTGCTTGACCATTAGTTTTCTTAGCAGTAACAGTCATTTGTGCCTTAACGATCGTTTGTGAGCCATCTGGGAAGGTTACTAAAACTTCTTCAGTATAGCTACCAGCATTGTTTGCATCAGCCTGTACTTGAACTTCATTAGCCCATTGTGCAGTCGTGCCCGCAGGTAGTTCAGCAGCGGTACCGTTATTTACAACAACCGCGAACCCGTTGTTGCCATTTAAAGTTAATGCATTAGCTAACTTAGGTGATGGAACTTGGTCACCGGCAGTAAGGCTAACTGGGTTAACAACAACTTCTTTACCGTATCGTTGAGCATCTGTCATCTTAGCATCAGCAAGCTTGTTATTTGCTTGGTCTAAGTTAGATTGAGCTTCCTTAACAGCTTGGTTAGCCTGATCAGCAGTCTTTTGAGCAGTAGCTACTTTAGCTTGGGCTACCTTAATAGCTTCGGTAAATGGTGCTAAAGCATCTTGTTGCTTTTGAAGTTCTGCTTTTGCATCTGCTAATACCTGCACAGCTTGACTAGCAGCTTGCTTAGCAGCGGCTAATTTAGCGGGAGCATTCTTCATATCTGCTAAGTGGTTATTGAGATCAATTAACTTAGCTTGATCATCCTTAACTGTTTCCTTAGCAGTTGTGACTACTTGAGCCTTGTTAGCAGCAACTTTTTGGAGGCTAGCTAACTTTTGAGTAGCTTGATCTAAAGCAGTCTTAGCCACAGCGAGTTGGTTATTAGCTTGATCAAGAGTTTGTTGAGCCTTGTTGACTGCAGCTTGCTTAGTAGCCTGGTCAGCGTTGAAATTATCGACTGCCTTTTGTGCATTAGCTTGAGTCTTCTGATCGGTGGTTAGCTGGTCCTTAGCAGTTTGTAATGCAGCCTGAGCAGTTTGCGTATTCTTCTTAGCCTGTTCAAGAGTATTCTTAACTTGTTGAGCCTTTGCATTAGCATTATCAATTGCTTGTTGAGCAGCAGCTACAGCTTGTTTTGCTTGATTAAGAGCCTCAGTAGCATTCTTAACACTAGATTGCTTTGCGTTTAAGTTGCTTTGAGCATCAGATAAAGCTGTTTTAGCAGCATTAAGTTCTTGGCTAGCTTTATCAACAGCAGCTTGCTTAGTCTTTAAGTCAGCACTGAGATTATCTACAGCTTGTTGAGCACTTGCTTGAACTGCTTGTGCTTGAACAAGTGCATTTTGTGCATTAGTTAGACCATTCGATGTGTCACTTAATGTAGATTCAGCTTTAGTGAGGTTTGCTTGAGCAGAAGCTACATTGTTGTCTTCTACTTGCTTATCTGTCTTTGCATCAGAAAGAGCTTTTTGAGCGGTATCATTTGTACTCTTTGCACTATCAAAGGCAGCTTGCTTAGTAGCTTGATCATTTTTAGCATCATTATACTCAGCAATCAATTCTGAATTTGAAGGAATGGTGTATGGATTATCACTAAGGTGATTTTCTGGTGTTGCGCCAGCAAACTCGTAGTGTGAGTATCCATACTTGTCAAAGCCAAATCCTAGAGTAGGATTTGGTGTATTAAATACACCATAACTTACAAAGTTAAGGCTATGCCCCCAGTTCGCATGAGCATCAGCGAACATCATGGAAAGAAAGTCTGAATAAATGCTTTGCTTTAGAGTATCCATAGATTGGATAGATGAGTATTCATTTTTTACCCACTGACCATTTTCTGCACTCCAACTAGTTAGCGAACCCGCTACATTCTCCCCTACTCCTACATTAAGGCTGTTAAAGTAGGCATCGTTATGGCTCTTTCCATCGGTCATATGGGGGCCAAATACATCCCAATTGGCGTCATTGTATCCTTCTTTTATGATCTTCTTGCCAAGTTCGATAGAATCAGGAGTAACTGTAATAAGAGGAGTGCCAGCTTGTCGGCGGATTTGGTTAATTAAATCTGCAGCGAACAGCGTTAATTCCTTTTGTTGTTCTGGAGTCATGTTATTAGTATCCACCATAACTTGTTTTTCAGAATTGTTATGCTTGTACTGATTCAGCTGTTTAGCTTCTTGTGAGAAGCTGTAGACCTTCTTGCTTAATTGACGCGATGTTTCTTTATTCCAGTCGTTATCTTGTTCTTGATAGTCTTCAAACTGCTTTAATGCTTGAATATAACCATTAGGTAACGTGATTGTATTAACACTTTGCAATTGATCACTTAATTGTTGTGTCTTCGATTGAGCATTCTTTAATGCAGTTTCAGCATCGTTTAAGGCTGCTTGGGCCTTATCGGTAGCAGCTTGTTTTGCACTTACATCAGCAGCAGCTTGTTTTTGTGCATTTTGAGCTGCAGTTAAAGCATCGGTTGCATTATTCTTGTTAGTTTCTGCAGAATTCTTAGCTGCAGTTGCTTGGTTAACCTTCTGCTGGTTAGCGGCTACGTTAGCGTTAGCATCAGCTAAATTCTTCTGAAGTTTTTCTACGTTAGTACCTTTTAAGGCATCCTCTGCATTGTTGTATGCGGCTTGTTTTTGATCTACAGTAGCTTGCTTAGCATTTACATCTGATTGTGCATCAGCTTGGGCATCATTTGCTTGGCCTAATGCTTTTTGAGCATTCTTAACAGAATCATTAGCCTTGTTTAATTCGTCTTTTTGTGTATCAGTTGCACCATTACCGAATTGTTCAACGTCCTGTTGAGCCTTTGCTTGAGCGTTTTGCGCATTAGTCAAATCATTATTCTTTTGGCTAATAGTATTTTGATCTTCTTGTACCTTAGCCTTTGCATCTGCCAATGCTTGATCAACTTTAGAGCTATCACCATTCAAGGCAGCTTTAGCTGTATCGAGGCTCTTCTGTGCATCATTTACTGTAGATTGCTTAGCATTTACATCTTGTTGGGCTCGTGTTTGAGCATCTTGAGCAGTCTTGACGTCAGTATTAGCTTTATCAGCTGCCTGTTGAGCAGCACTAACTGCTTTTTGGTCACTCTTGATTTGGCTTTCTTGGCTAGTAATATCATTTTGTGTCTTTTGAATATTTTCAGGCGTTGCACTTTGTGCTGCTTGTTGAGCGCTAGTTAAGTTAGTTTGTGCAGTACTGTTTGCAGCTGTTGCACTGTTAACATTTGCTTGTGCTTGATCAACTTTCTTTTGTTGTGGCTGAGCAGCACTAGTAGCACTGTTAAGTTCGCCTTGAGCACTAGTTAAGTTAGCTTGTGCGTTGCTATTTGCAGCAGTAGCTGAATCTAAGTTAGCTTGTGCGGACTTTACACCCTGTTCAGCATTCTTAATAGCTTGTTGGCGAACATCTTGCATTGTTTGAGTTTGTGCATTGTTATCAACAGTATCAGCGTGAACATTATTTGTAACAGCAACCCCGGCTACAGTAGCAGCAGTAGCGATTGAAGCTGTAGTAATTAATTTCTTTTGAAAATTATTATTTTCAACCATAGTAGAATATCTCCTCATCTTTATAAATAAATCTTCAAATCCCCTTCTATAACAGTTACAATTTTATACCTTGACTATTGATATATCAACAGCTCTAAACCACTATTATAAAGTGTTCTAACTTCCATAGTTGAAGATTACGCTATGTTATAAACTATGTGATAAAGGCTGTGGAAACGTTGACATATGATCTTGGGAATAGGATCCGAAAAAGACGTAAGGAATTAAATTTAACACAGGAGGATTTAGCTGAGCTTAGCGATCTTTCTGTTAATTTTTTGTCGCAACTTGAGAGAACCAATAATCAAAATATAAGTATTCAGAAATTAGATTCCATTGCTCAAGCTTTAAATACAACCATTGAAGAATTAATTTCTACATCCTCTAACAATAATAATGATCCTGTTAGCAAAGAGAATGATAGATATTTCTTAAACAAACTTATTACCGAATTACGAAAGCTTCCAAATAAGAAGGCAGAAAATATCAGTAAATACTTACTCTTTATCATTCGTGATTTAACCAGATAAAATGTTATCTTGTGAAATTAAGCAAGTTGCACACAAAAAAGTAGCTAAAAAGCCTTAAATGATAATTATTCTACGACCTCTTTAATTTTTCACAAGCACACGGCTCTTAGCGTGTGCATAACTGTGTGCATAACATTCCTTTATAAACAAAAATAATCCTTGATATACCTTCTTAAAACGTTGATATATCAAGGATTATTAACTTTCGTGAATCTTCATAATGCCAACTAGAGGAGTCGAACCTCCGACCTTCTCTTTACGAGGGAGATGCTCTA
>ENA-ORUR01000653-ORUR01000653.1-human-gut-metagenome-genome-assembly--contig:-NODE-653-length-11520-cov-59.9529_pt1 | contig 11520 bp, 6 predicted proteins | sample MGYA00242086_ERZ509223 | MGnify/ENA primary metagenome ERZ509223 (study PRJEB26280, sample SAMEA2338820) | human gut metagenome | biome: human gut; feature: human-associated habitat; material: faeces... | reverse complement strand
AAGCTGAAGTGCTGGTTGAGCCTGAAACCACTGCTGATGTGGATGCGGACGTACTAGTTGATTCCACAATTGACGTCGAGGCAGAGTTTGAGCTGCTGATTGAAGTAGATTCTTCACTCTCACTCAATGATTCGCTTTCTGACTCGGAGGTTGATTCAGATTCTGATTCACTGGTGGATTCGGAAGCACTTGTGGAGGCCGATTCACTTCCACTAGCTGATTCACTCTCCGACTCTGAGACTGATTCAGATTCCGACTCGCTGGTGGATTCGGAAGCACTTGTGGCGGCCGATTCACTTTCACTTAATGATTCGCTCTCTGACTCAGACGTTGATTCAGATTCCGACTCGCTGGTAGATTCGGAAGCACTCGTGGAAGTTGACTCACTCTCACTTAATGATTCGCTCTCTGACTCAGACGTTGATTCAGATTCCGACTCGCTGGTAGATTCGGAAGCACTCGTGGAAGTTGACTCACTCTCACTTAATGATTCGCTCTCTGACTCAGACGTTGATTCAGATTCCGACTCGCTGGTAGATTCGGAAGCACTCGTGGAAGTTGATTCACTCTCACTTAATGATTCGCTTTCTGACTCTGAGACTGATTCAGATGCACTTGCGGAAGTCGATTCACTTTCGCTTACTGACTCAGAGCTGCTTGCCGATTCACTTTCTGACTTGGAGGCTGATTCAGATTCCGACTCGCTAGTGGATTCGGAAGCACTTGTGGAAGTCGATTCACTCTCACTTAATGACTTCTCTGACTCAGATGTTGATTCTGATTCGCTGGTGGATTCAGAGTCACTCGTGGAGGTCGATTCACTCTCACTAGCTGATTCGCTTTCTGACTCTGAGACTGATTCAGATGCACTTGCGGAAGTCGATTCACTCTCACTTAATGACTTCTCTGACTCAGATGTTGATTCAGATTCCGACTTGCTGGTGGATTCAGAAGCACTTGTGGAAGTCGATTCACTTTCGCTTACTGACTCAGAGCTACTTGCCGATTCACTTTCTGACTTGGAGGCTGATTCAGATTCCGATGCACTGGTTGATCCAGATGCACTTGCGGAAGTCGATTCACTTTCGCTCTCTGACTCAGAGCTGCTTACCGATTCACTCTCACTCAGCAACTTGCTGGTTGACTTTGAGGTTTCAATTGAAGTCGATGTTGACTCGGACGCCTTGATCGAATCACTCGTAGATTCAGAAGCTACTTTGCTTTCACTCAGCGATGCACTGGCTACCTGTGACGCCTCAATAGACTTGCTAGTCGATGCAATTTCGCTTTCTTTTATGGATTCGCTGGTTGCTTTTGATACCAATGCCGACTCGGAAACGCTTACTGATTTGGCAACACTGGCGGATTCAGAAGCAGACTTGAATTTCGAGGCTGCTTCACTTTCACTCATCGACGCGCTAGCTGCTTGTGATTCTTTAATTGAAGCTGACCTAGATTCAGATTCTTTTATTGAGGCACTAGTAGATGCCGCTTTACTCTCGCTCAGTGATGCACTAGTAACCTTTGAAGCTGATTCATACTCGGATTCACTAGTTGATTCGGATTCAGATTCTGATTCACTAGTTGATTCGGATTCAGATTCTGATTCACTGGTGGATTCAGAGTCACTCGTGGAGGCCGATTCACTCTCACTAGCTGATTCGCTTTCTGACTCTGAGACTGATTCGGATTCTGATTCACTGGTGGATTCAGAGTCACTCGTGGAGGCCGATTCACTTTCACTAGCTGATTTGCTTTCTGACTCTGACGTTGATTCGGATTCCGATTCGCTGTTGGATTCGGAAGCACTTGCGGAAGTCGATTCACTCTCACTAGCTGATTCGCTTTCTGACTCTGATGTTGATTCAGATTCTGATTCACTGGTGGATTCAGAGTCACTCGTGGAGGTCGATTCACTCTCACTAGCTGATTCGCTTTCCGACTCTGATGTTGATTCGGATTCTGATTCACTGGTGGATTCGGAGTCACTCGTGGAGGTCGATTCACTCTCACTAGCTGATTCGCTTTCTGACTCAGACGTCAATTCACTTTCACTTAATGAAGCGCTGGTTGAGTTCTCAATTGAAGTCGATTCCGATTCACTGGCTGATTTCACCTCTGATGCACTTTTAGAACTACTAGTCGATGCAGAAGATGCACTTTCGGATTCAATCGTTGAGGCTGACGTGCTGATTAAATCATATGTAGAAGTCGATTCTGACTCCGAGGTTTTAATTGACTTACTAATTTTAGCCCGTTCTTCCTTAGTTGAAATCAACTGACCATTCAAATCCCAGCGTCTATATGTACCCTTAGTTTCGATCGTGTCAGCAGCAATATTCCCGGCAAAATCTACATCAGTAATGACATGAGCATTAGGCGCTAAGACACTGCCAGCAAAAGGACTTTGAAATTCAATCGTACTGCTGGTCGTACCAAAGTTCCACAGCAGGTGGTTAGGTTCTACTTGCCAGACATTGCTACTAAGCCATTGTTTCCAATCCGAATACTGTAATTGCAGATGACGATTGATCTGAATCGTTTGGCCTTCTGGAATATCCGTCACATTGATTACCACCACCGGGCCAAAATTAGACCCAGTCAGGCCGACAATTCTAGTGTTGCGTGCTCCCGTCAAATATTCATATGGAACGTTGACATAAATTCGATTATCATCTGGACTTGCTCTGGAGACATCAATTAAGTAGTCGGCATTAGAAGGGTTGGCATTTGTACCAATATATCCTTGACGAACCTTCCTCGAGTCTTGATCATGCTGACTCAAGCGCTGTGCGTTGCCTCTAAGAATGTTAAAAATCTGTTCAAAATCAATGTAGTTGCTACCGGCTTCATCTTGATAAATATCAGCGTTATAGCCTGGTAAGACGTGATCCATTCGAACATTATTTACGTATAGCTTGCCATTTTTTGACTTATTCTGGCATCAACGTCTTGCCCAAAAACAATGTGATTATGGTCAGCTGAAAAAGCATTGCTGCCAAGCCAACCGCTGATTTTTTGAATATAGTCAACATCGATGTTAGTCAGATTCCCGTTAATATCATCTCGGGTACCAAACTGTTGGCCGCCTTGATAATCACCAGTTGCCAGATTCCCGCGATAATCGGCATCAATTTTTAAATGTTTGGAAAAAGTCCCAAAAATCGATGCCAGATCAAGCGTGCCATTACCATGATAGTTTTGAATGTAGTTATAAAAATTATTCCAATCTTTATTAACGATACCGTCAAAGATTTCGCTCAAGGTATCGTTAAATATGTGATTCCAGTCAAAAGTGTATGTATTCTTATTATTAAGATACTCATCTTCTAAGATAGTATTAGGATGAGTAACTCGATCAGACTGTTGTGCCCAAAGCTGACTTAAAACAGCTTGGAGATAATTGGCTGCGGCTACTTGCGGATCAACACTTGCCGCAGTTAAGGTATTAAAGGTCTGATTGGTTGCCGCTTGACTATAATCCGGCGTTATCTCTGCCTTTGAGTTCTCACTCGCTGAATTATTGACACCACTCGTCATTGAGTTGCTGTCAGCGGTTTTACTGTCGGTTGATAAACTATCTGCCGTGGCCTGACTGCTTTCAGCTGAAGGATTTGAATTATCTGATGAATTTAGACTGTCCTCGCTACTGGTCGAACTAGTTGTTGAATTTTCAGCCGTAGTTGTGGTTGACCCGTTTTCAGCCGTCTCAGATTTGCTCGTACTGGTTTCCGAAGTCGTACTGTTGGTTGAATCAAGACTATTTGAACTGTCAGGCGAATTGCTAACCGACTCACTTTGAGTATTTGATGAAAGGCCAAGTGCCATTGAGCTGCGCGAATCCAACGTCCGCTGCAATTGCGTGCTGTCGGCCATTGCCGTTGTTGGCAGCAGCATGGTTGCCCCAGCGATCGTCCCAATTGTAGCAATTGCTTTTAATTAGTCTTCATATGAAGTTTCATCATCTTCACCTATCGAATCCGCTTTCAAAAAAGTCCAAAAGCGTGACAACGAACTGCACCAGCCCCGATGCGTCTTATAAAGTTTTACGCGTTCAGTTTCATCAACTTTTGAATTTTTTCGGACATTTTTAGATTTCACGTTAATCTTCCTTTATGTATAAAGATTTTACTGTCAAAGACCTATTATCTTAGCCAATGAATGCTTATTAATTTTGAAAACAAGCGTGATCGCTAAATCATAATTTATAAATTGACATTTATTCATAGCAATCAAGAAGAAAAGTTTTAAATAGTATTATAAATCCTCACGATCAGAAATATGTAACTAATTGCACCTTTTAAGAAACACTAAGTATATACATTTATAGTTTATGTTATCTAATGAAAAATTACCAGAAATAAATTAGGATCCTTCTTAGTTTTAGCGAAACCAAACAAAAATCATGAGTGTCGTTTGCATAATCGCCAAAAAAATTCATTTAATGATCTATCACTTGAATACATGAAGAAAATTGCATTGATAATCGTTTATCTAAATTTTTCGATCATGATTGAATTGTGAATGATTTTTGCTTATTTTAGGAATTTTTAGCTTTTTCCTATGCTTGGCCGACAAACATATTTATAATCACATTTAAGACTTCAATGAATTTTTTCAAAGAGATATTCATCTTACTAAGGGGCTTTTTATGAAGATCAAATCAAAAAATTGGGCTGGGATTGGAATTGGCATCGCGGCACTGTGTTTTGCATTGGCAATCGGTCTGGGAATCTACCTGCACTCAACCAGTCAATCCACCAAGCCACAGCGCGAAACTCATTCATCCAAAATTACGGTTAATCAATTCATCAAAAAGATTGCACCAATTGCCCAAAAAGAACAAAAAAAGTACCACATTCCTGCCAGTATCATCATTGCTCAGGCTGGTACCGAATCAAACTGGGGGCGCAGCAAGCTGGCTTATAAATACAACAATCTTTTTGGCATCAAGGCCACTTCTAAAAAGAATCGCGTTCGCATGTATACCAAGGAAAACATCAACGGTAAGACAGTCGAAGTCAAACAGTATTTTGCCGTATATGATAGTTGGGAGGCTTCACTAAAGGCCCACGCCGAACTGATTGCTCATGGCACCAAGGCCAAGCCAAACGTATTTAAAGACGTGCTAGAAGCCAAGAACTACCAAGAAGCTGCCCAGGCACTGCAAAAGGACGGCTATGCAACGGACCCTAATTACGCCAATGAACTGATCTACGCGATTAAAAAATTCAAGCTTTATAAATATGATCAATAATGGTTCTGCATCTTTCAAAAATGGCATGTGAGATTATGATCTGGTATTGGCAAATGTCGATACCAGATTTTTATTTACAAAAAAGACGCTGCGTCAGATCATCCCGATTACGCAAACTTTACCATTTCAAATATATTCAGCCTTCTCTAATTGCAGTGCTTTGTGAAGAAAAATTGGCTTTAATCGGCTATCGGGCTTGAACTTACCTACTATTGCTTAATTTTCACCCGCAAGTAGGTAGTTGTATGTTCAGCCAGTCTAACTTTACTTACTCGGGGCTGCTTTTCTTCAAATAGTAGGTAATGAGGTTTTTGTCATATGTCTTTATACAGGATTTTTTGCATAATCACTGCTGATGGCTGAAAATTTCTCCTCGGTTGCCATCATCACATTCATCTCTCAAAATCACATTGACCATTGCTGGTGGCTAAGATCTTTTACTGCCATGATCATCACATTGAACCACTATCAATACCGCCAGATCAGCAATAATAAAAGCCCCGCAACCACTTTGGCTGTGAGACTTCACTTTACAGATTCAATTCAAATGCCCAGCGCAGTGGATCATTGGGCTCATCTAAAATATTGATGTGCCCGCGTCTAATAAAACCATTGCTAGTCGCGACATGCTGCATTGGCTGGTTCAAATCATGCGTATCAACTCGGAAGTTATGGATTCCCTGCTCATTTAAAATTGAAATCAAACTGCTCATGAAATACTTGGCTAAATGCCGCCCCCGATAATCCTGGCTTAATGCCAAACGATGAATGGCAGCGTAGGGCTCGGTATTATTTTGCCAGGCACCATCAATTTCCTGATAGTTTGGATCATCACCAATGATTGCCGCCACATAACCCGCAACCTGGCCATCGACTTTCAGCACCCAAGCTGATTGATTGGCTAGGTCTTGAGCAACTGTATCAGTATTTGGATATCCCGCCTGCCACTGCGGACTGCCAGAAGCCTTTAGGAATGCCTTGGCTTGATCAAAAATTTTACCGATTGCTAGAATATCGGCCTCCTTGGCGCGAGTAACGTAAATAAGACTCATGATTTTCCTCTTTTCAAATACATCTGAACTTTTAGATAAGCTTAACACGAATAATTATATTAAGAACGGCTATTTTTCATGATCCCTTATCTCAACCGACTTTATCAGAGTAAAGCGTCGTCGCAAAGTCGAAATACTGATTCCAGTGCGCAGTGAAAGTTCGCGGTAAGTCATTCCTTTTTGATGAAGCTGATAGGCCTGCCAGATTTTTTCATCCAAATAAACTTTTGGTCGGCCTGCATGATATTTCGGATTATGACGGCGAGCATACGACTTGCCTTCTTGAGTCCTGATAACGATCATATCCCGTTCAAACTGGGCAAAAGCAGAAAACACGGTAAAAATCAAGCGACCAACCGGCGTATCGTCAATCGTGCCCATATTCAAAATGTTAATCTTCACCTGATTTTCAAACAATTGCTGAATCACTTGCAGATCTTCACCTGTATTACGCGCAAATCGATCCAGCTTAGTGACGATAATCACATCGTTTGGTTGAACGATTGCCAACAAGCGAGCAAATTCTGGTCGTTTGGTAGTCGTTCCCGTATATTTTTCCTGAAATATTTCATCAACCTTAACCTGCTTCAACAGTTGCAGCTGTGTCGATAAACTCTAACTTTCCGTGCTTACTCGCGCATATCCGTACTTCATGTTCTAAACACCACACCAAGACAATTTAAGTTTCAAAAGCATGTGTGTGGACTCTCCTTTCTTTAATCAGTTATTACCCTTTTTGGTACATTGCCTTTTCAAAACTTTTGATTGCAACAAAACCGTTCTATTGTAGCAAATGATTTCCTTTTATAAACAATTTTTCGATAAAATGAATTGGTATTTTTAATGAATGACCACTTTAGGGTGATATTAAATCATATAGATGCATTTATAAACTATTAGTATATTTTTAACCATAAAGACAAAAAGACCCAACCTTTGAAGAATCAAAGGATGAGTCTTTTTTTATCATTGATGAATCTGTTCTTATTTCTTCATCTAGTTTTCGTGACGTTTCTTCTTAGAGCCGAAGCCCAGGCCAAGACCTGCTGCAAACATTGCTCCTGCCAAGCCCAGTGCGCCTTTTTCGTTGTCGGCGTTACCAGTCTGTGGCAGCTGTTGAGCACCAGCGTTGTTTTGGGTTTGACCTGACTGACCGTTTTGAGCAGCTTGACCAGTCGTTGATTGACCACCATTAGAAGCATTACCGCCTTGGTCTGCTGCCTTGCCGGAATCAAGCTTCTTGTAGGTGATATTGATCGTCATGTCTTGGTCATTTGGCGTAACCGTAATTTCTGGAACGGATGCTGATGGCACGTAACCAGGAATGTTTGGTACGTCAACGCTTTCCAAAACGACATTCTTTGACCATGGCCCATACGTTACTTCACCGGTAACTTCATCAACCGTTGCACTCCGCGTAAATTCAGCCTTCTGCGTGATCGTCTGCGTCTTGCCATCTGGCGTCGTGATGTTGATCGTCCGCGTAACCGTCTTGTTCAGATCATCCTTGGCAACGCCGCTTGGGTAATTCTTACCAGGGTTGTCTGGCAATACATCAGCTGGCGTCTTTGGATTGTCTGGCGTAACGGTTGTCGTAGCGTGCGTGAAGTAGTACTTGAAGTATTGGTGAACTTCGGAATTCTTGTCGTAGGTCGTGCCGGCAGCAAAGACATTGTTGTTGGCATTGTCCTTGTCAAAGACGTAACCCTGCTTTTCGAGTTCCTTAACAACTTCATTTGGATCCTTGGTAAAGCTGATCGTTTCATCAGTCTTGCCAGTTGCTAATTCACGCGTGTTGCTGATTTCCTTGCCCGTTGTTTCATCATAGAAGATGGCTTGAGCTTCTTGAGGATCACCAACATAAACGACCGTCTTGACAATGTCTTTTGAATCTGGCGTAACGGTGAATTCGTTAATTTGCTGATGGTTTGGCGTGTAGCCTTCAACCGCTGGACTGGTTACGGCTGCAAACGTCTTGCTGTCAGCCTGCTTGCCGTCAATCGTCCATGGATCGTAGGAAACAACCTTGCCGGTAACGTTATCGGTCGTGTAGCCACGCTTGAAGGTTACTGCTGCCGTGTAGTCTGGCTGAACAGTCTGGTTGTTTTCGTCAACGTAGTGAATCGTTTCCGTAACCGTCTTTTGCTCTGCATTTTCGTCGGTTGCATTGGTGTGCGTCGTACCATGCTTGAGGTGAACCTCGAAGGTCTGATCTTTAGCGTCGTCGTTGTCAAAGACGATTTCGGCGCCGTTGGTGGCATCGCTCACTAGCGTGTAGCCAAGATTCTCGTAGGTTTGAATATCATTGGCGGTAGTGTAGCCAGACTTGGCATTCGTCTTGCCGCTCAGCGGCTTGGCCTGCAGGGTCTTGCCCGTCGTGTCGTCAATGTACGTGACGGTAGCCTTTTGGTCGTCGGCCGTGTAGGTAACGTCAACGTTAATGTCGTCAGCGTTATGCGCAACGTTCTTGTTGGATACAACCTGCTTGTCGGCCGTGTAGCCCGCCTTCTCTGGGCTTGTAACGTCCTTGAAGTCCTGGTTCTGGCTCCAGTCAGTCTCAATGACTGCCCCGGTAACCTTGTCGATTACCTTGGTAGCGGTGTATGACAGACTGTCGTGTACCGGATCTGGTGCCTTCGATCCGTCACTCATATGGTAGGTGATCGTCCGGTTAACGGTGTCAGTCAAGCCAGCCTTGTCCGTCCCATCTGGGTAGTTTGCAGATCCTTCACCAGGGTTGATCGGTTCGCCAGGCTTGCCTGGGTTTTCCGGAGTAACGGTGATCGTGCCGTGGCTCAGGTGAACCGTGAAGGCTTGATCAACCGCATCGTCGTTGTCAAAGACAATCTCGCTGCCGTTGGTATCGTCACTTACCAAAGTGTAGCCGAGGCCAGTGTAGGTGTCGATTGCGGACTTGGTGGTGTAGCCGCTCTTGGCGTTCGTTGCGCCGTTCAAATTGTCAACCTTCAGGGTCTTCCCGGTCTTGTCGTCAACGTACGTGACGGTAGCCTTTTGGTCGTCAGCCGTGTATACAACAGTAATGTCTTGACTCAAGTCGCTGACGTAATCTGCAGGATTAAACGTGTAGTTCGTAACCGTCTTGCCATCGATCGTTGGCGTAAAGCCAGGCACTTCTGGAATCTTAACGTTGCCCGCCTTGGTTGAGTCTTTTTCATCGTTTGGATACGGCGTGGTCGTCTTGTCATCAGCTGGAAAGGCCTTGGAATCAGAATCAATAATCAGATTGCCAAGTTTTTCATAAACATACTCAATGTTGATCGTTTGTGGAATGTAGATGCTATGAATGTTCCACCTAGCTTCCTCAACGTAATGAGTATCCCCAGATTTTAGATTGAATTGGTCAACAACATCCCCATATTTATCAGTGACTGTAACCCACATTTCACCGGTTGCGGTATCAGTTTCTTTAAATGTAGCTTTATACCCATTATGCATGTCCTTTACATAGGTTGCACCCTGCTTGCCAAATGGCGACATGTAGCCACTAGCGTTTGATGGTTCTTTAGCAAAATAGCCTTTAATTACCTTACCGCCCTGTGTTGTATAGTGTTGACCATCCAACCCTTTTTGAACGATTGGGTCGATGCTGACCGTCTTGCCCTTGTCATCAACATAAGTGACCGTGTTGCCCTTGTCATCAACATAAGTCGTCGTCTGTGTTTCGACTTGCGGAATCATGAAACTAATTCTGCCATAGTTTCCATTATCCTTGCTTGCCTTAGGGTCAAAGACGTTAAACTTTGACTTCCAGGTACCATCAGCAGAAACGAAGACACCTGACTGACCATCATTGTAAACCGTACCAAAGCTGTATTTTTCAAACCAATTCTCAAAAATTACTTCTGTTGATTTATTTTTATCAACCGTGTACTGACCTAAAACATTGTTATTGCGGCCCAACAAGAAGACATAAACCTTGCCATCGCCATTTCGATCAGTTGAAAGAACCAAGTTATACTTGCCGTCTGAGCTTTGGGCCCACCAGTAGGTATAGTGACTGGCATCTGGATCTTTATACATTTCTGCCGGATATTTTGGGTCAGTAACCGTAAATCCAGCTGGGGCCTGTTGATTGGTAGCTTGTTGAACGGCTGGAGCATTCAAACTGACTGCTGCTTTCACTGGCATTGGCAGCTGAAGCTTGATTGTCTGAAACCGCATATTGGCGGCTTGGCTTTCATTAGTATTAGCAGCTGAGGTTGGCAACTGTGCCGTTTGCTTGTCAGCAGCGTTTTGACTGTTGGCTTCACTAGCTGCCTGCGACTTTTCACTTACAGCAGATGCTGCATCGCTGGCAACTGAGCTAGATGCCGGCTGACTGCTGCTTTCACTGGCATTTGCAGCTGAAGCTTGGTTGTCTGAAGCTGCGCTGGCCGATGCTGGCGAATCAGAAACTGCCGCGCTCGAAGCGGACTCGGCACTTACCGGCGTAGCACTGCTTGTGGACACGGCTGCACTGCTATTAGATGCTGAAGCTGAGTCGCTGGCGGTCGAATTGGCGTCCTGTTGTACAACTTGTTCAGTCTTTGCTGATGTATCCGATTCAGTAGTTGCAGCCTGTGCTGTGGCACCGCTACCTAAATAAAAGCCAGCCGCAACGGCAACTGATACAACTCCAACACTCAGTTTCCGCAAAGAGAACCGTTGAAAATGTTCGTTTGACTTACTTTCTCTAATGTAATTATTGTTTTTCCCAACCATATTGCTAAAACACTTCCTTAAATTTTGCATTATGGAAAATTTCAACATTATTTCATTTCGTCGTATAAAAATCGGTACTCACTGCTGCAATTGTTTCCCAGCCAACCACAGCAAATTTTCCCTGCACAACTCCCCCCTTGCTTTCTTGAAGGCTTTGCCGTTTTCAAATCGTCTTTTTAAATTCTTTTATGAAAATTTCTTAAATAGTTAGGCCATATTTTTAAGCGCTTACACTATTTGCAAAATTAAAAAATTAAAAAGAGCCAAAACTTAGGAGTTACGAACCACATTTTCTAGGCGCGTATGCACATAAGACTGAAATTGAATGAAATCTTTGGCAAATCGATATCAACAAATCTCAAACCTACGTACGATACTGCTTTTATACCTTTAATGCGAATTGCTAGTTCGTAATATTTAACAAAAAAAGCCCGACATAGTTAGACTCATAAGTGACAAAAAACAAAAAGGAGTCTTAGCTATGTTGAA
>ENA-ORUR01000649-ORUR01000649.1-human-gut-metagenome-genome-assembly--contig:-NODE-649-length-11581-cov-7.23894_pt1 | contig 11581 bp, 12 predicted proteins | sample MGYA00242086_ERZ509223 | MGnify/ENA primary metagenome ERZ509223 (study PRJEB26280, sample SAMEA2338820) | human gut metagenome | biome: human gut; feature: human-associated habitat; material: faeces... | reverse complement strand
TATGCCAAGTAGTTTTCTAGTATTATTATCCATGGAGGTAACCTTCTTTCAATGTGGTTTGGCGATTTCATTGTAACAGAGGTTTACCTCTGTTTTTTTGTTTAAAACACAAAAATGGCATTGGTATAGAGATGAAAAATCTCTAACCAACACCATTTGGTGTAGAACCAAAAAAACAAGCTTCAGGTGTTCGATCTTTTTTCATTAACACCTGAAGCTTGTTTTTTTCTCACCTATTTAAAAAATTATCAGCCCACTCACTAATTGGAACTATCCTCCTTTTGCTTATACACCTCTCGTGGCTTAGACCCATTTGCAGGCCCTATATAACCGCGCTGCTCCATATCATCAATAATACGTGCAGCGCGATTATAGCCAATTCGAAACCGTCTTTGAATTAAGGATGTTGAAGCTTTTTGCTGATCAATCACAAACTCTAACGCTTCTGGGAACAACTCGTCTTGTTCCTCATTATCTTCTCCTTGTTTGATTTCTTCATCCGAAATCATCATTTTTTCATCATAGTTTGCTGGTTGTTCATCTTTAATAAATTTAACAACGTTTTCAACATCTCTATCAGAAATAAAAGCTCCTTGAACACGTGTTGGCTTATTTTGATCAATTGGTTCAAACAGCATATCACCCCGCCCCAGGAGCTTCTCAGCACCATTAGTATCAATAATGGTTCTTGAATCTACTCCGCTTGAAACTGCAAATGCAATTCGAGATGGAACGTTTGCCTTAATCAATCCAGTAATAACATCTACTGATGGCCGCTGTGTTGCCAAAATCATATGAATTCCTGCAGCACGTCCCATTTGGGCAATTCTGACGATTGAATCTTCTACTTCCTTAGAAACAGTCATCATTAAATCAGCCAATTCATCTACTACTACCAAAATCAGCGGTAAATATGGATGATTTTCATCGGAACCATGATGCTCTTTTAACTGTTCATTATAACCATTGATATTACGAATGCCGAAACTAGCAAATAACTCATAACGACGTTCCATTTCTGCCACAACTTTGGCCAACGAACGGGCAGCTTTTTTAGGGTCAGAAACTACCGGCGAGAGTAAATGTGGAATCCCATTGTAAACACTTAACTCAACTTTTTTGGGATCGATCATTAAAAACTTCACTTGATGTGGTTTAGCCTTAAGCAAAATACTTGTAATAATGACGTTAATAGCAACGGATTTACCACTACCAGTCGCCCCAGCAATTAACAAATGTGGCATCTTTGTGAGATCGGCTGTCATGATATCCCCAGTAACTGTTCTCCCAAGTGGCACTTCCAATGGCTTCTCAAGATGCTTAGGAGCTGATTCAACCATATTCCTGAAACCAACAGTTGCCACTTTTTTATTTGGAACTTCGATACCAATCAGTGACTTTCCAGGAATAGGTGCTTCAATTCTAATATCTTTAGCTGCCAGTGCTAATGCCAGATCATCAGCTAAATGCGTAATCCGACTAACTTTCACTCCTACAGCCGGTCGTAATTCGTATTTAGTAACAGAAGGGCCCAGGTTAACATTTTCAATCGTCGCATCTACTCCAAAAGATTTCAAAGTAGATTGCAATTTATCGGTATTTTCTTTAATCGAATTTAAGTCTTCACTTTGATCGGTAGCATTAACCTTGGTTAATAAAGATGTTGGTGGCAATTGATAATTTTTATCATCTGCGATATCAGTATCAGCAAAGTCCCCAATTGGCTGTGCCGATTCATCTTTATTCTTATCAGCATTTGATGGTTTATTAGGTTGAGCTTGTTTTACTGCAGACTCAGAAACTGTAGGCTGAGTAGCTACAGTAATTTTAGGTTCAACTTGCTGAGTAGCCTTGTTTTCACCGCCATTTACCGTTTCATTAACATTATTTTTAATGGCAGGCTTCTTGTCAGAAGCTACTGATACATCACCTATATTTCGTTTACTATGAACTATTTTTTGACGATTCTTAATTTTTGTTGCCAAGATGGACAGGCCACGTTGTGCAGATAATAAAATGCTATGCCAAGGAATTTTAAAGAAAATAGTAATACCAGCAAGCATTAAAATCCATGATAGTACCATGACTCCAACTTGCCCTACCAATAATTCAGCTCCGGCGTACAAAAGCGCACCAATCAGTCCACCACCAATCGGCATGGTAGTATCTGAATTAACAATACTCTGACCAACATTATTCCATGTAATCATCAAAAAGTGATTATGTTGATTTAGCTCACCAAACATTTGTGCATGCAACAAGAGTAATAATCCTAAATAAAAAACAAGTACTCCCCATACCCAGTTTTTCCGGAAGTGAACCATTTGATTGTAAATTGTTAGACCAATGGAATAAAGGATAACAATTGCCATTAACAATAAGTAACTTTGGCCAACCAATATTTTATAAATGCCAAGGATAAATGTCCCAATAATTCCAAGCTGAAACATCCCGGTCAATGTCAACAGTATTATTAAAATCCCTGAAAGGCTACCAACCAATTTATTATTAGTCTTAGTTACACGTTTACTTTTTCTTCTCGGGCGCCGTTTTGTAACTTTTTTTTCCGCCATCGTAATCCTTCCTTATTTCAGTTTATCAAATGGGTACTTGTGAACTCTTGAAAGGTTCGGGAAACTTTGCTGACGTAAGGCTTCATAAATAACAATAGCTGCACTGTTAGATAGGTTCAAAGCACGAATATTAGAATCATTTTGTGGAATTCGAATTGCTAATTCTGGATAACGCCGCATAAATGGTTCTGGAAGACCAGTAGTTTCCTTCCCAAATAAGAAGTAGTGATCACCGTCTTCATTATAATTAACATCAGTATAATCACGAGTAGCAAATTTAGAAACTAAATAAAGATGTTCTAAATTATCAACAGAGTCCATGAAACTTGGTAAATCATCGTGATAAATAACTTTAACCTTATCCCAATAATCCAATCCCGCTCTTTTCATATGTTTATCATCCGTTGAAAATCCTAACGGTTTAATTAAATGTAAAACAGTATTAGTACCGGCACAAGTTCGGGCAATATTACCCGTATTAGCTGGAAAGAGCGGCTCAAATAAAACAATATGGTTGGTCATAATTTCTCTCCTTTTATGCAAATAAAAAAAGCAGGGTCTCGGTGTGGGCACGGCGAAACGCTGCTTTAATGAAGTGCAACTTAGCAAGTACCAACGAACCCAAAAGATCGATGTCGCTTGCTAAATGATTTCTAAAAAATATTATATCATAATCTTTTTCCATAACAAGGATTATTTCAAATTTCCAACTAACAAATCTACATCAACAGTAACTGATTTTAATTGTTGTACTTCATTTGAATCTAATTCACGCACATTCTTTCCCCAATGAAGTGGTGACATTAAAATCATTGATGAACGCAAACTTTCTGGAATTTCGAAAAGATAATGAATATTAATAACTTTGGCATTTTGGTAATGTTTTAAGAAAAGTTGTTCCACCGCAGAATTATCATAATGTTGATGACGATCATCCGCAGGATAGAGTAATTCTCGCATTTCCTGTAAATAACTAGAACCTGGAATCACCTTAAAGATTTGACCACCCGGTTTTAGAACACGATTAAATTCATGATAATCTGATGGCGAGAACAATTCAATAATGGTGTCCATAGAATCATCAGCAAATGGTAGTTGTCGTAAGTCAGCTAAGCAAAAAAATAAATCTGGATTTAATTGAGTTGCTAACTGTACACCTGCACGTGAAATATCAAAGCCTATATAAGTGTCTTCTTTGCATTCACGGATCTTTTGTAAACGAGCCAGTGGAGTCCCCTCTCCAGTACCAACATCCAAAATTTTTTGCGGCTGATCTGGCATTAATTGATTAATCCGATCTAAAATACCGTTAAATAATCCAGCATTTAGTATTGCACGCCTTGCTTCAAGCATATCCTGACTATATTCACTTTTGACACCACGATTTAGGAAATAGACATATCCGTGCTTATTAATATTAATCCGATGATTATTAACACACTGCAGCTGATGTTGATCTAAGCTTTTAAATGACGACTGACAGACCGGGCATCGCAGCAATCCCATATTTTGGTGTAACCACCGTTCAACTATTTCAATTTTCTTCATTATGTTCACCTTTTTCTGATATTATTCTATCATACAACAAAACTGGTAGATCCAATATGAAACTGATATCATATAGGTACACTAATTAGGAGGCACTCAAATGTCTGAAGATTTTTTAATTGGAACCTACACCAAAAAAGATAGTCAAGGGATGTATGCTGTCACCTTAGACACTGAAAATAACCAATTGGTTAATGACCGTTTGATTCTTAATTTGCAAAAGCCTGCTTATTTACAAGTTGCAAATAAATTAATATTTGCCGTTCGTCAAGAAGGCGAATTAGGAGGTGTCGCATCGTATCAAATCAATAATGGTAAAACAACTTTAATTGATAAATCATTATCTGCTGGTGCTCCTCCTGCATATGTTGGCTTAGACATTAATCGTCATTTGTTGTTTAGCGCTAATTACCATACTGCAGAAGTAAATATCTATCGGATCGATGATGCGGGCCATCTAACTTTGACTGATTCAATCCGCCATGAAGGAACAACGGGTCCTAAGCCGGAGCAAGTAGATGGCCCCCACCCACATTTTGCGGACTTAACTCCTGATGGTCGCTTAGCAGTTTGTGATCTTGGAATGGACCTATTAGTAATTTACAACATTGATGAGGACGGAAAATTAACATCCGCTGGTCAATATAAATTTGAGCCTGGTTTTGGCACTCGTCATTTAGTATTTCATCCTAATGGAAAATATGTTTATGTATTAGGTGAACTAAGCAGTAAGCTTGCTGTCTTAAAATATAATGCTAACAATGCTTCTTTTGAACAATTACAAATTGTTAAAACCATCCCTGCAGATTGGACTGCCCATAATGGAGCAGCTGCAATCCATATCACTAAAGATGGCAGATTCATTTATACTTCTAACCGCGGTGAAAACACAATTGCTGTTTTTGAAATTCAAGATGATTACACAGTTAACCATGTTCAATCAATTTCAACCGAAGGTGATTTCCCTCGAGACTTTGAACTAAGTAAGGATGAAAGTTTCTTGATTGCCTCTAACCAGAATAGTGATAACTTAACACTATTTAAGAGAAATGCCGAAACTGGTAAGCTGGAAATGTTACAGAAAAATGTGTATAGTCCTGAGCCTGTGTGTGTTAAAAAGTGGTAGTTGAGTTTAAATAACAATTAAGCCAAGTTGATATTCAGTAATTCCTTTTGGAAACTGAAATCAACTTGGCTTTTTTTACTTAATATGATTAATTAGATTTTCCATATCATCTGGTAAAGCAGCATGGCAAACAATTTGTTTATTTTTGAATGGACTATAAAAACTAATGGTTTGACAGTGGAGCGCTTGGCGGTTAATTAAGCTTAAATCTCCACCATACATATCGTCACCTAATAATGGATGACCCAAAAAACTAAAATGAACGCGAATTTGGTGTGTCCGGCCAGTATGAAGGTTAATTTTTTCAATTGAACCTTGATTGCTTCGATAAAGAGTCCAATATTCCGTAACTGATTCCTTACCATTAACATTAACTCTCCGTTGAACAAAAGATGATGGATCACGCTCAATCGGAGCATAAATGTAACCGTGGCTTGTGTTAACAGTTTGACCGCCAACAACCGCTAAATATTCCTTATAAACTTGATGATGCTTAAGCTGCTTATCTAACACAGCATGTGCAAAGCGGTGTTTAGGAAAGACCACTAAGCCACTAGTATTTTTATCCAATCTAGTTGCAACATGAGTAACCTGATTATTATACCCTTGATGAATGTAATATGATTTAACCCGATTAACCAAACTATCCTGAACCGCTACATGATGAGCAGGTACCGTCGCAACCCCAGCATCTTTATTGATTACCAGAAAATCTTCATCTTCAAAAGCAATCTTAAATGGTTCATCACAAGGCGTGATATTAGGATTAGCAGGCTCATCCGGTAACAGTAAACTAACTTGCTGACCAGGCTGAACAAGATCTACAGCCCAAGCACTTGCGCCGTCAATAAACATTGCTCCGCCATGAAAAATAGCAATTTTCATTAACGAACTAGTGACTCCAAAGGATTTAAAAACACTTCTTAATTTACGAGGAGCATTGCCTTGATATTGCCATGTAAAAATCATTTACATGCCACCAATAAATGAGTCACGAACACGTTGCCAGAAATTAGTGTGGCGGTACTTGGCAAAACGGATTTTTTTGTCAGAAACTTGGTATGTCAACTCAACTAAGTGATGCTTCTTTTGATCTAAAACCCACTGTTGACGATCACAGGTTAACACAATACTTGATTCTTCTCGTAATCGTAAGGTCAAGATATTATCAGATCCAAAAATTGTTGGCGAACCAAGTGTCCGAAAAACACGATTATTTAAAGAGGCCATTTCTGCTAACTGAAAACCGATAATGTGAGGATCTAATATTGCCCCACCAACTGCTTTATTATAAGCAGTTGATCCAGTTGGCGTTGAAATACATAAGCCATCTCCGCGAAACCGTTCAAAAAGCTCATGATTTACATAAACGTCACCAACCATTGTCTTAGTGACATTCTTTACAGTAGATTCGTTTAAAGCTATTTTATGCAGAATTTGCCCATCAGAAAACTTTGCAGTCATATCTAATAATGGATAACTAACTGATTGCCCAGCGCCGTCTTTCAGACTCCTAATAAGGTCGTCAACCTCAAAATTTCTCCAATCAGTATAGAATCCCAGATGTCCAGTGTGGATTCCAATAAAGCGAATTGTACTTAATTGAGATTCGTACTTATTGAAAGCCGATAATAATGTACCATCCCCACCGATTGTAATTACAATATCGGGACGATTTTCATCATATTCGATCTTGTATTCTGTTAATCCTTGCATAATTAACTTGCGGATCCTTAAAGATTCTGGGGACGAATACGTATATACAGCTACCTTCATATAATCACCGTCTATTTATTATCATTCAAAGTATCATTACCATGTTCATCTAAACTGTTATTTTTCGACCAGTCTGTGTTTTTACTATATGAAAAAAGGTTTTGAGCTTCTTGGATTTCTTCACGAATTTCTGACATCTCATTATCCAATTTAAAGGCCGCTTCAGCAGCACTCTTTAACCTTGCCGAAAGGTCACTTGGAAATGCTCCTTGGTATTTGTAATTAAGCGAATGTTCAATAGTCGCCCAAAAGTTCATTGCAAGGGTTCTAATTTGAATTTCAGCTAATATCTTCTTTTCTCCCGTAATTAATTGAACTGGATACTCAATTACAATATGGTAAGAGCGATAACCACTTGGTTTTACATTAGAAATATAATCCCGCTCCTCTAAGATGTTCATATCACTACGTTCTCTTAGTAAATCGACCACTTCGTAAATATCTTCTACGAACTGGCACATGATTCGTACACCTGCAATATCTTGCATATCCTGTTCCAGTCGATCTTCAGAAACATGTCTCCGTACCATCTTTTCTTTAATACTGTCAACTGGCTTTACTCGTCCGGTAACGAATTCAATTGGCGAATGCTGAGCCTGATCTTGGTACTGTTTTCGCATTCCACGGAGTTTTACTTTTAATTCATTTACAGCTTGCTGATATGGTAATAAGAAATGTTGCCAATCCTCAACCATTACTTTCCCTCCTCAGTTTATACCACATCATTTTATCATAGGTTTATCAACTCTGCTCATTTTACTAATCGCTTATTCAAAATTGCCAATTTTTGTTCAACCGTATCAAACCAACGTGGCTTCTTTTTAATCACGCATTTTTTATTGTGAATTTCAATAATCCCTTGTTTTTGGAGAATTGTAGTCCACTCTTGAATAAGATTATTTTGCATTTGCCGAAAATTATCTCTTGAAATGCATGGAAACGGATTCCAGTGACCCAACATAATCAAGAACTGTCGCCACTGCTGAAGAGTAAACCACGAATGAACAGTATACGTTTCTAATGCAAGCAGTGAACTGATTCGCCATTCAACAATTTCCTCTTCTAATAGGGGTAATCGAATATTAATATCATGGGCAAAAAGTGGGCAGCAACAAAGAATATGGCCATGTTGATATGCAAGATTGGCTAATTGACGCCTATTTGCATTATTTTTACAATAACGATTTAGCAGATTGATTTCAATCTTTTCTCGATGCCAACTATAATTATAATAATTAATTTGTTTAATATTGAGATTACCACTATTGATATTCCAAAAATATAGCACCGGTTGATTTTGGTGCCAATGTGTAAATTGGGCGATTTTATTTGTATGCAGATGCTTCAAATAACGTTGTCCTAAAAACCAATAACATTGAATGTTGCTTAAACGATAGCCTTGATTCCTAGCTGTAATTGTCTTTACACTCAAAGGACTACACTGAAATTCAATAGCCACAACCTGTGTACCTATCTGACATAAAATATCAGCTCGTTGATCTATCAGCGGCAAACTGACTTCTAATTGGGGATGCCAGCCATTTTGTTTTGCCCATTCGTAGATTTGAGATTTACCAGTTAAATGTTCATTTGTTTCTCCTTGACGATTAACTTTCCGGTTATAGTGTGCAAAATATTTCCGGCCCTTTTTACTAGTTTTTACAATTAATGGCTGGTGACATTCTGGACAAAAAAATGATTGGTTTGTTAAATCCTGGTTAATGTATGCTAAATTACCATTTTGATCAATAGCTACTTTCATACTGATTCCTCCATTCAGTATGAAATAACGTAAAAAATAATCATTATTGTTTAAAGTTTATGAAAGAATTTCCAAAAAATATTCTTTCATATAAGAAAAAGCCTTAAACATCCGAAAATTCGAACGTTTAAGACTTCTCCCAATATTATAATCACAGAATACCTCAGCAATTTGTTAACTTCTGGTATTCACCTTTAATTATTTAAAATAGTATCGTGCAGTGTCTAATGCTGACTGACTCATAATCTTCTTACCATGTTCAGCCAATAATGACGGTGATGTCTTCACTAATTTACCATACTCACTAGCAATAGCCTCATAATTTAGAATAGAATCAGAGGAATAGTTATTACCGTTTAAGTCATGAACAACTAAATAGTATTTGTGATGATATAAGAACAAATCTGATGTTAAAGTATCATCATCCAAAACATTTGCTAGTGAAATAAAGTCTTCAAAGTTCTCAAATTTGATAACAAATACATCCGAAACTTCATCTTTAATATTTGAATCATTAATTACTGAATGTTGATGGTCATCATCAAAAGTTTTAGAATCATGTCCCTTTAATTGATCAGCAATCATTTTTGAAATCGAACTCATTCCAGAACCAGCATCACGCTTATTCGTATTTTTAGAAATAATCAATTCTAAGCCGTCTTTAATTGGTAATGCTTGAAAAGTTACAGAATCATTCTTTTTAAATTCATGTTCCGTATCAACTTCAGATAAGATACTATAAAAAAAGTCTTCAATCTGCCTTTGATTACCAAGTAAATCAAGCATAGTAATTCCTCGTTCATCAAGATCATCTTGATCGATAATGACTTGAATCGTATTTTCATCGAGTCTCTTTTTCTCCATTATTACACCTCCAGTCATTATCGCCTAGTACATTAATTTTACCCAATTCATTTAACTAGTCAAGTCAATACTAAGATTGTCATTCAAGTAACCTCTTCTAAGAAATGTACTTAAATTAGTGTATAATAAACCAAGTAAAGGAGTGACATGTATGATTAAAACAATTAACTACGCACTTGGTTCAAAATCATATTTTAACGATGAAATAACAGCAAATCCTGACCGTCGGTTAGTAGTTGCAGAAAACTTAACCACCGAAGACAACTATATCTTAATTGACCTATCTGATAAAACCAGTATCTTTGGATCGTCAATTCAATTAGAAACATTATACAACGTTGGCGATGATTTGTTTGACCGTTTTCTTTTCTTGCAGGCTTTTGATCTTGACGACGAAAAGCGGGCAATGCTTAAAAAAATTGGACCAAAAGTGCTCGACGACACCATTAAAAATTTTGATGGAAAGATGGAGGGCGGATATTTTTCAACTCGGATGGATCACCCTCAAACACTAGTTATGCTAACGTTGTGGAAGACGAAAGAAGATCTGGATCAGTGGTTATCCAGATCCACTTACCATCAATTAGATGACTACATTAATCAACAGCTACGAAACTTTACCGAAGTCTTTAAAGTTGTTGAAGATGAATAGGTTACGAAGCCTTGCAAACCTGCAAAGGCTTTTTTATTTTGGCAATGTTTGTAGCCCTAATTACCAGCTAAAACATGTTCAATTTCTGTCAATTCATCAGCAGAAAACTGTAAATTATCTAACGCTTTTACATCGTCAACTAGTTGAGCTGGGCGACTTGCACCAACCAATACACAAGCAATTTCTGGATGTCTCAAATTCCACGCTAATGCCATCTCTGCTAAGCTTTGATGGCGTTGCTTAGCAATTTCATTAAGCTTTTTAACTTTACTCAAAGTCTGTTCAACTTGTTCCTTATGTAGAAATGGACTAGTTGACTTTGCAGCACGAGAATCGTCTGGAATCCCATTTAAATACCTGTCCGTGAGAAGGCCCTGCGCAAGCGGACTAAAACAAACTGCCGCTTTATGATTCTCTCTTAAGACCGGTAGTAAATCGTTTTCTATATGTCGATCAAACATGTTATAACGCGGTTGATGAATAATAAAAGGAGTATGCAGATCATTAAAAATTTTCATTATTGCATTAGTCTGTGCCCCGTTGTAATTTGAAATTCCGATATAAAGTGCCTTTCCTTCACGTACTAATTGGTCAAGTGCCTCTGCAGTTTCTTCAATTGGAGTTTCCGGGTCAGGCCGGTGTGAATAAAAAATATCTACATAATCAAGTTGAAGTCTCTTGAGGCTTTGATTTGCACTGGCAATGATACTTTTACGTGATCCCCAATTACCATAAGGTCCGTCCCACATTTCATAACCGGCCTTGCTGGTGATAATCATTTCATCCCGATAAGGCTTCATATCTGTAGCCATGATTCGGCCAAAATTTTCTTCCGCACTTCCCGGAATTGGACCGTAATTATTCGCTAAATCGTAATATGTGATTCCAAGATCAAATGCTTGGTGAACAATTCTTTTTTGGTTTTCAAATGGATCAACACTACCGAAATTGTGCCAAAAGCCTAATCCAATTGCCGATAGTTTAAGTCCACTTCTACCCACTCTGTTATATATCATTTTCTGATAACGGTTTGAATTAGCTTGATACATAGATAAATCCTCCTACAAGGTAATCTTAAAACAAATAAATTATCAAATCCCCTTCAATACCTCTCTACAACGTAAATTATAGACATTTAAGGCTTCACTAACAAGATACCCTTTTATTCTATAATTTAGATTATTTTAGATTTATATATTTCGATATTATTATCCAAATAAAAAAGGGCTCTACATCATTTAGTGTTGGTTTAACAAAATCGTGAAATTTTCGCTAAATTG
>ENA-ORUR01000647-ORUR01000647.1-human-gut-metagenome-genome-assembly--contig:-NODE-647-length-11635-cov-8.61097_pt1 | contig 11635 bp, 9 predicted proteins | sample MGYA00242086_ERZ509223 | MGnify/ENA primary metagenome ERZ509223 (study PRJEB26280, sample SAMEA2338820) | human gut metagenome | biome: human gut; feature: human-associated habitat; material: faeces... | reverse complement strand
CTCTGGTGGCGGCAATATAAAGGTCTCGGTAATAGTCCCGGCAGGCTGCCACAGGGTCTTTCTTAACTTCGCCAAAAGGGATTTCAGGGTCATAAATTCGCTGGTTAATGCAATCTGTAGTTAAAGCAGTTGCAATGCTCTGAATAGCGTTGTTTGTGGTTGTTGGAGGGAGTCGATTAAAATCTTTCCAACTTAAAGCGAAAGTGCGAACGAATAATTTAAGATACTCTAGTGCAACCACAGCATCAGTTAAAGCGTAGTCGCAGTACAGCTTGAAGTGACGCTTTTGTAAAAGCTGCATGTGATTCTTGTAAAAGCCACCATCATGTAAGTATCGACAATAATCTGTAAGACAAATTTTGTGAGTGGCAAAATCAATTGAATCTTGCTTAGTAACGTCGATTTTTTCCTGGTCAACTAAGTCACCTAACTTCTTCAAACCGCCCATCGGAGCAAGGGACGCAGTATCTCGGACAGTTAGAGAAACTTTGATACCATCGTCAGCTTTACGATGTCGCAGGTATAACGGATATGGTTGTGTTGAAAAGATACGATGCTTGCCTTGAACGATTAGGTGCAATGGCAATTTATTCCAGCCAGTGCAGCAAGAGAAATCAACGCCTAAATAGTAACCAGTCAGGAGCAATTTCATCTTTTTGAGGTCTAAGATGATTGGTTGATTGTTATGGTCGAGGGCGTGAAACTCCTTTTGAATACAATCAACAAAGTGCATCAGCAGTTGCTTAAAGTTGAATCCCATTTGGGAATCATTGAAAACAATCCCGGAGATTTCAACATTAGGAAAATCAGGAAGGAAGATTGCATATTGGCAAGATAGAACATCGCCAAACGACCGCCGTTCGGTTGAGTGTTTCTGAATTTCGCCAAGGTCGTCAGTTTCAGTGTTTCGCTGGGCTTGCCATTCAAAGTCAATAGAAACAACAGCATTGAGTTCAGTTACTGTAGTAGTTTTATTGGAGCTAGTAGATTTAGAGGCTTGTCGTTTTTGTTTGTTGTTTTGTTGAGGTGAAGTTGTAACAGCATTACTGCTAATTGGTGTACTATTACTTTCATTTTTAGCAGTTGAGCCAAACAGAAAATAATTCCATTTGGATAGCATTTTCCGAAGGTTGGAAATGGTTGTAATAGGGGACTTGACCCCTATGCCTTGGTTTCCAGACAACGGCAGAACGGCGCCGTTGCAACATTCTTCGATGAAATCATTGCAACGCTTTTTTGAAAACTGTTGCAGCCGTTCAGGAAGATGCCGGGCCTTTAGAACGTCTGTTCGGTCTGCGTTTACTGTGAATTTTGAACTTGATTCAATTACTTGAACAATGCCTTGAACATCATCTGTTGTTGGCTTAGACGGGACCTTATCTAAAGCTACTTGAATAGCTTTAATGTCCTTTGATGCTTGTTGTAGAAAGTAACGCCAATCGGCAGCACGATGAACGAAATGATGATAGCTTGAGCTGTGCTTGCTGACATACCGCTGTTCTGTATACGTTTCTAACTTGCCTTGTGTGCCTGTACCGACCCAGCGACGAGTGATGTTTTTTGTTTTTGCCATAAAAAAGTACCCCTTGAAATACAAATCCAAGGGGGTACTAAAAAGACGTTGTGTCAAAACAATAGAAAAACACCCTTGAATTTGGTGTTTCTATCGCTTTCCACAGCGTCTAGTGTCTTTAACGTGCTCTTTTCCTGCGCCCAGATTTTATGAATTGCTAATAACAATCAAGCATATGGGGTCTGTAGTCTCCTTACTGCTTCGTTCTCAATCGTCTGGTACGGCATCTCAGCCACATTCTAGAACTCTCAGAGAACTCGCCACATGTTCTAGACCTTACCGGACGTACGCAGGAGGTGTACACTCGTATTCACTTTATACTTACTATTTTAAAGCTGACAGTTATATTTGTCAACCTGAAATTAAAATTTTTGTGGCTTGCTAGTGTAATTACCAATAGTTCGAGGGCTTACGCCAAATGCTTTAGCAGTCTCCACTTGTGTGTGCGTTTCGTAGTATTTCTTCATTGCCTTGACCATTTCTGGTGTCAATTTCCTTTTTCTGCCTTCTTTATATGTTGGGTCTGTTTTTCGTTTGTATCCTCGTGCTGTTTGCATTCTATCTACAATCATGTCCCTTTCGAACTCGGAAAAACTGGCCATCACGTTTAACATCAGCTTACCGGCTGGTGTGGAACGGTCAAACGTCATATTACCGACGGTCACAATAACCTGTTTAGCCGTTAGTTGTTCAATCTCTTTGAGTATTACCTGAATGGAACGTCCCAGCCGGTCAAGCTTTGTAACTATAATCTCGTCACCCGGTTGTACCTTCTTCATAAGACGTAGCCATTCGGGCCTGTCTAGTTTTGTTCCAGTCATTTTCTCTGAATAAATATTGTTACGGCTAACGCCTTTAAGCATAATTTCATCAATTTGTTCCGCAAGGTCTTGCTTGAGGGTCGAGACTCTTGCATATCCGTATCTTGTCATTTTTAATCACCAGTTTTTGCTAGTATATTTTTGCTACTTTTAAAGTCTATTATATCAACAAAATAAAAACTGGCAAAATGTTTTAACTTTTTGCTAGTTAATAATAGATTTCGATGAATTTTACGTTATATATAGACAGGGAGAATAAAAGGTTTATAATAGGGTATATAAAATATTTGCTTATGCAAATTAAAAGGAGACCTAGGAAATGAAGCTTTCGACAACTGAAGTTGCACAGAGGCTAAGAAGCTCTAATCAATTTGTGCGTGTGCTTATTAACAATAAAGAGTTGCCTGCTTCTAAAGTTGGAAGAACTTGGGTAATCGAATCTGAGAACCTTAATAAATGGGTTAAAAATACAGGCTATGTTGTTGAGCCGCATGACCACCCTAGAAGTTCCTTCTTGGTTCCAGATAAAGTGGCATTAAGTTTCTTTACTGGAGCGGGCGGGTTAGACATTGGAATGGCTCAAGCGGGTATAACTCCTGTTCTAGTTAATGATATTGATAAAAATGCACGAAAATCAATAGCACGTAATTATCCTGACTTAGGATTAGTCGGGGATATGACCAAACTGGATGCCGATAAAGTTTATGAGTATGCAAATCTACCAAAAAACACCAAGATAGATTACATGTTTGGTGGGCCTCCATGCCAGGCATTCTCAACGGCCGGTAAGCGGCGCGGGTACAATGACGCTCGAGGAGACGTATTTATTCAATATCTTGAGTTAATAGGTCAATTAAAGCCACGGTATGCTGTAATCGAAAATGTAAGAGGCCTTTTGTCTATCCCTGCTATCTTTAACGAGAAGGATAAAAAAGGCATCAAAGGTGGCGTTTTACTATACGCTCTGAAGCGGTTACGTAGCTTTGGGTACAGTGTTTCTTTTAATCTGTATAATGCAGCAAATTTTGGAGCGCCCGAAAAGCGTGAGCGTGTAATTATAATTGCAAAGCTAGGTGATAAAAAGGTAGACTACTTGCTACCTACTAACTCCGAAGATGGCTCATTTAATTTACCTAAGTGGAATACATTTGGAATGGCCGTTAAGGGCCTGCGCCAAAAGCATTTCATTGAATACCCTGCGAAGAGGTTTAAATACCTCAAATATGTTCCTGAAGGTGGGAATTGGCGTTCAATGCCTCTTGATATCCAAAAGGAAGCTATGGGAAAGTCATGGGGACTCCCTGGGGGAAAGACAGGGTTCTTTAGAAGGCTATCTCGAAAAGAGCCTGCACCAACGTTAGTCACTCATCCTACTATGCCTGCCACAGATTTAATTCACCCGACGGAGGATAGGCCGTTAAGTGTTGAGGAATATGCACGCATACAGGGATTTCCTGATGATTGGCATATTGAAGGCCCTATCTTGGAGAAATATAAGCAAATAGGTAATGCGGTACCTGTTCCCCTTGCCAAAGCAATCGGTAAGCGTATATTAGCCGATGATAATGGTATCGATATGCCTACAATTGAAGGATTCCCTTACTCTCGATACAAGAATACTGATGAGGTCTCTTGGGAAAAGAAAGTCTTAAAGGAAGTTGCTGATTCACCTTTCTACAATGGCCTTGAGGATATTCCGGATAAACTATAAATAAAAGGAGGACGTAAGTTCTCCTTTTTTAGTCTAATAAGTGAGTGTTGTCTTGGGCAACTTTTGCTAAAAAACTATTATATCCTTCTTCCGACATAAGATTTTCGGAAGAAAGTTTCATTATTTCATTCAACTTATCCCATTGAAATTCAGGATAAGGTTTACCAGCTTTATGCCTTGTTTTAAGACGATTCCATTTTCTAATTTGCGTTCCTTGGCGAATAGCTGAACTAGAACTGTTTTCTGTATTATCACGATTTTTAATTTGCACTAATTCTGGAATATGCGTAATGGGATTGAATCTAACAAAATCACAAGCTCGCATGGTTTCACCCTCAGCCCAAATCCAGCCATCTTTACTTGCACATGAATTAATGTATTCTTCCAACAAAGCACCTTGAATGTTTTCGGCATTCATAAAAAGGTTGTGGTCTTTAATTGCTTGTTGTATTTGTTCCGATGTGTAACGCTTGGTTTCTTTTACAATTACTGGTAAAGCGGGGTCATTCGCAGAACCCTTAGGATTAGCTTTTGATTTACTTGGCCGGTTTGTCCTTGCATGAAAGTAACGATGTACCCATCTTTCTATGTAGTCTGTCGGGTCTTCAGAAGTAGCTTTAGCCCCAACTCTTGGCAATAGTTTATTAATATTACCAAGACCTATTGAAAACAGACTTTTAACAGTCTGTTTCTCATTATCTGGTTTGTTAGGGTAATTTTGTGTTAAAACAACATCTAATGCTTTTAAGAAGTCATCAGCTGTATATCCTTCATTTAAGTAATCAGCTAAAACTTTTGATGCCATAGACTTCACTCCATTCTAGTTTATGAATTTATTATATCTCATGGTAAACTAAAAGTATAAGAACACTATCTTATGTCGGAAGGAGGACGTAAAAATGTCGGGAGATAAGCTATACACCATCAATGAAATCATAAAGGACGCAAAGATAGCTCGTTCCACTTTTGATAAATTTGCTGAAGCCAATAACTTACGTCCCGTAAAAATTGAAAAAAGAGGGAAGAAGTTTTACACCTTGAAAGATAAGGTGTTTGTCGTGAATCACTATCAAAGTGGAAAAGGGAAGGAAGAAAAAGAGAAATACACTAATCATAAAGCTGAGAAGCATGATGAGATTGTTGATTTGCTGCGAGAGCAGGTTCAGCAACTCAAACAGGCAAATGAACAACTTGTTCATGATAATGACGTTTTAACAGAACAATTATCTGCTAAAGATGACCAAATTGCGGCAGCACACAAACTAGCAGACCAGGCACAACAACTACATTTAAGTTTAGAACAGCGTGTTAAAGCCCTTGATAGTAGTGATGCTAGTACCGTACTTGAGGGCGAAACAACGTCGGAAGAAAAAGAAGAAGCAACTCAGCAAGTAGCAAAAGATAACAAAAAAAGCTTTTGGTCCAAAATATTTGGAGGCTAAAGTAACGCTAAGTGGAAATTTATGTTGCTATTTGTCACAAAGTGCGGTTATACTGAATAAGTAAGCGGTAATTCGTTTGCCACAATTAAATAAATCAGAGTAAAAGAAAAAGCTCGTTAAAGTACTGGTAATACCTTAGCGAGCTACCGATTAACTAGTAAGGGTAGCAAATCGGGGTTGTCTATTTCTTTAATACAATCAATTGTAGATGAAATAGGCTTATATTTCAAGATATACAACTAAAAATTGAAAGTAATTGAACCCTAATATGACAAAAACGACTAGTTAATTGGACTAGTCGTTTTTCTTTTGGTTCACAACCGGTTAAAACTCGAAAGCAGTGACTCTGCACCGTGGTAGTATCCCGAAAGCGTCCGTGGGTCTGGAGACGCGCCAGACTTGTAGTAAACAATCATGGGTATGCTAAACCCTGTGCTATCGCACAGCACTAAAGACGTGGCTTTGGAAGCTTCGGAAATGCTACGGACAACCCTTTATATCATGTGAGTTCTTCGGGTCCTCACGGAAGATTCTCTTTGAAAGCAGAGAAATCCCATAACCAACCCTGAGATAAAAAGGGGCAAGGGCGGAGTGCGCTTAAACTGTTCGCATTGTCATTATTAATGAGCACTTAACATTGTTTGAGTGTTGATTAGTAATGATGATGAGTCTATTGAGACATATCTCTTGAGACTTTTGGCCACGAACAGGCTAAGTCTCAAGAGAGCCATGGGCTACGCCAGTTGCACTGGCTCTTTCCTGGGGTTTAAGGGGTAGTATGCTCTTTAAAGCTCTAACTCGTTAGTTTGTTCTTTACTTTTGGTTTGCTTATTTTCTTTGTTCTGGGTTGGTGTCACAGGGGTCAATGATTTTTCTACCATCTTGCGAATGTTGTAGCGTTGTAGGTTTCGCTGTCGTTTACTTTGAAGGTGGTGTGTGACTTGGTCAGCGAAGAGCTTTAGTTGTTCGTAACCGTTAATTCCTTGCTGGGGTGTTACAGTTGTGGTTTCAGTATCACTATCGTCTTTTAAACCATCGAGGATTGAATTAAAGGAATTTTGGTATTTATGCCGATATTCAGGGGTTTCATTAATCCAACGGTTGATGTTGTTTAACATTTGAATCATGTGGTCACGTTGAATGGTCAAGCTAATTACCTTTGCTGCTAGTTCTGTAACCATTGCTGCCGTGATTTGAATTGATGGGTGGTTATTTTGTAGTAGCATTTTGCATTGATTAATAATTTCTGCAACTTGGAGCTGAGACCAATTATAGACTGTTGTGCTGTCAGCAAATGTGGGCCAATGATTTCCCACTAGGCTATGGATTTGGTTGTTTAGGCTATGGAATTGTTGGACAATCCATTGTCGCTTTACCTGAAGAGTTCTTTGAATTTCTTCATCTTCGTTCCGTTTTGCAACGATTGATGTTTGTGTTTTATCAAATACCCATTGATGACTTTCAATAATGGAAAGGATTGAGTTAGCATCAATTCGGCTTTGACTTTCATCTTTGCCAACGTCTAGCTTCATTTTAGAAGTCCTCCTTGTTTGAACCGAGGATTTTTTGTAGTCGGCTATCGGTGTGCTTCCAAGTAAGAATAAATGCAGGGATAATAACGATTGTGACTAATACAGATAGGATTTTCCATGCGTCGGGTAGCAGTAGTGTTCCCATTACTAGTAGGTTGCTTACTAATAGGCATGGGAGCCATAGCATTAACCAGAATAGACTTTTGCGAAAGGTTTCTAAATACTCTTTGCAATAACTGGCATATAGTTGTGCATTGTTGCTGGCTTGGCCAGACTGTTCAACAGAGACGTTTAATGCGTCTGTGTAGCTTTTGTAGTTGATGTGGTCAAGGTATTGCGCAACGCTCATGTCGGTTAGTTGTTCAAAGGCCTGTTTTAGAAGGAAAGGTACTTCCTTGTTAATATTGACGTGAATTTGATGATTTTCAATGTCAGCGCAAAGGGCGTTAATACGCATAACTAGGGCTTTAATGGCCTTTTGATTTTCTGTGTACCATTGCCCCAGTTGCTTAACATCAGCAGTAGTTGCTTTCACATGCTGTACAGTTTCGCTGCTTTTCGCCATGTAGGAGTCCACCAAGTTTTGTAAAGCCGAAACCTGTTGGCCATATTCTTGAGTTGCCTTGTCATTTCCGGCTTGAGCAGCAATTGCCTGAAAATCAGAGAGATGGGCCTTCAAGTTTGTTAACTCTTGAAGTAGTTGATTTTTCTGTTCCTCTAGCTGACTTTGGAGATGGGATTCGCTTGTCGTTAAGTCTTGCTTGCTGGATAATAGTTCGACGTCGTTTTTCGTCGCTAAGTCGTTGAGCTTGCTGTTGATGTTGTCGATGCTCTTCTGCATCTTCTTCCGAACGACAGGAGCGGGCGTTGAGCTGAGCAATGATTCTCCGTTGGGCTCGCTGTTGCTGTTCAAGCTGAAGATTTGCGAAGCGGGCTTGTTTTGAAATTTCTTCGTAGCTGTTGGTTGTTGATTCTTGTTGTCGTTGTTTTGAGTTTCCATAAATAATGTCTCCTTGTCTATTTGATTTTTGTTTGAAATAGGATTCAATCGATTCTTTGGTATAGTCTTTGCCAAGACCGCGGGTGCTAATGACAGCGCCCGTCTTTTTGTTTTGCCTCTGGTAAAAGTCTCTGACGCTGTATTCCTTGATACCTTTTGATGTTTGAACCTGCTGGTGATATGTCCAACGGGTACCTTTGTTACGTTCAGTTACGGTGATTCCTTGGCTCGCTAGTGCTTTGATAAAGTCAGTGGCACTAGTAACTTCTTGCTTTAGGGTGTCTATAACTGATTTAACGTGCTTTTGCCAGCTTGATTTAGTGGCTAAGCTCTGGGCATCTTGTCGTTTAAGATGTGTTGCTTTTGTCCATTGGCGGCCGGTTACTTTTTGGAAATTGGCAGCCATGAACTTGTCTAGGTCTTTTCTAAGCTTGAAGACTGAAAAACGATTTGTTTGAATTGTTTTGCCATTGGTCTTCACGGTGTTAATTAGCAAATGTGCATGGATTTTGCCGCCGTTGCCGTCCCCTTGTATTGCACAGACGCTCTGAGCGTCACCGAAATACTTATCAGCGAAGGACTGTACAAGTTTGAGCGCCTGAGCAGCGTCTTTGTTTAGGTTTTCCCCATCAAATTCAGTTTCTGAGAAAGAAATGACCAAAGATTGCGCTTGGTATCGTCTATGAGGGTTCTTTGCACGTTGTAAGGATTGATGAAATTGCCTTTCTAAATAAGCACCGCTTTGATGATTAGTTACGTTACCGCTAGGGTCATGTAAAAGGCGAATGTTGGTACCGGAACATGCTAAGACTCTTTCGTGTGTTCTTTGCTGATTATGAGCGACACCAGAGAAGATATAAGACAATCGTCCGTATGAAGAGCGACAGGCGGTTGATTTAATCACTGTCATGAGAGCCATCTCCACGAATGAATTGCCGTACTTCATTAGCGGAAGTACGAAGGTCATTGACTGCCGGCATAATAGTATTGAGAGCATCAATAACCCACGCCCAAGTATCGGCATCGCTAGGGTCTTCGGCGTTAGCAACATTGACAATGTGCGCCACTTGGTTGAGATTGTTGGTCAGGTTGCTGCTGTTCCAAAGTAAACCTTGGACTAAGGCATCTAAGTCCTGAAAGTTGTCGCTAATTTGATTCAGAACGGTCAAATTTGTCCCATTAAACTTTAATAGTGATTGCAGCATTGAAGGGCGACCTTGACTAGCCCACAGTTGACGTAAGAGGGTAGCAAGATGTTTTCGCTCACTCCCATTAGCTTTGGCAATTGAAAGAGTTAGTTGCTCATCGACCATCATTGCCCTAATGGCGTCTGAGTAATTCTTTGCTCCCATCATCTTCATGATATTTTGAAAGGTCTTGAACTCAGGTGGTGAGAGCTTAACCTGAACGGCCTTCCGTTTGTTCTTTTCTTCCATCGTTAACCTCCTCATGGTGCATTGATTATCGTCAATGCACAGCAATCTTCGAGCTTCGCCTGCGGGCGACAACGCTCGACTAGATTCCAAATCGTCGGGTGGTTGATTTTAAAAATCAATCACTTGCAAGCAGTTATGGTTGTCAACCCGAAGGCTGTCAACCAACTTGCTTGTGGGGGCGCTGACAGCTCCCCTCAACCCCTCTGTACTGTCGGCAGTAAAGAGACTGCCGACCTACTTTTTTCTCGGTAAAAGTAGCAAACCCGCCCAATTTTATTTCGGCAAAATTGGATTAAACGAGTCCCTTTTTCCTTGCCGAAAAGGGACGAAACAGGCATTTACTTCTGCGCAGAAGTAAACAAGGCGTGACCTCATCTTCGCTTCAAAGTTCAGCCGGTGGGGCTCGAACTTTGAGAGCTGCATTCGGTGATAATTTACTCGTCATTTGCATCACCCTTGAGCTTCCAGTTGTCATAAATTGCCAGCGGACAAATTGGAAGCTTGGCGCCTGTTTTGATAGCCTGCTGAGTGCTGTACAGTGTGTTCTTGAATTTCCTGTTGGTTGGTACCTGTTTACCATTGACACGGTCAAGAACGTATTGAACACGAGCAGCATAATCAGCGGCATCAAGGGTCTTTTCGGTTCTGGCGAAAGAATAACGGTTGATGGTGTCTAAGTATGATTTGAAGTATTCCGGACGCTGCATTATGTTCCATCGGTCAGTCAACAGTTTTGAGTGCTTCTTCCAAGTATCATGTTCTTCAACGGTATTAAACGGGACAGCAGTAAAACCATAGCCAGGCCATCGATTATCAATCCATTTGAAGGGTTTATATGAGCAGTCATATTGAAGCGGGACGTTAACGAGTTGTTCCCACTCGAGCATCACACCGCTTTGATGATTACTTCGCTTAGTACCAAATTTCATGGCCGTCAAGTTACTGAAACGCTTAGCTTTGTTTTTGAGAACAACTTGACCAGAACGAATAATTGGCCAGAGTGTCTTGGGGTTCATACCGGTAATGCCGCCCATCGCTTCTAGAGAGTCTAAATTAGGGGTTCCATTGAGCCTGGTTCTGAGATTATATACATCTGCTGGAGTATCTGAAGGGTCACCTTTGCGAGCAAAGCCAGCATCAAAACCAATTTCTTTAAGACGTGAGTGGTAAAAGTCTGATAACTTACTGCTAAAGACTGCATTAACGTCATCAAAAGAAAATTTTTGTCCGGCGGGCAGCATGAATGAATAACCGTCGGTAGTGATGTTCAGAGGCAGTACGTTTGTTTTGTAGACAGTTGAGACAGCGTCATATAAGTTGTGTACTAGATAACGAGTAATAGCGGTGTATGTACCTGCAATTACAGGGTCTGTAACTCGGGAGATGCTGATTTTTTCAGTACGATTTGTTAAATAGCTTCGGGTGTTCTTAGGCAGAACTGCTTGTGCTGAGCCGCCGTAAATGGTGTTAGCTGCAAGTTTATAGAGTGTTTGAAGGGAATCATATTTCTTATATTCAGGACTTTCAGGAGAAAACTTTCCTCGTTGAGCTTTAGCCTGGTTACGAAGTGCAACAAATCGCAGCTGCACGTTGGACCAAGCATTATAGTCGTTCCAATTTTGAGCAGGAATTTCAGCACTATACAGTGTTACCTTGGCATTGTGTTCATAAGCATCAATTGCATCAATTAGCGTTAGCTGTTTATGATTTAGATGTTTTACGAAAACCGGATTGCCTGTTTCAGAAGACCTTTGAGGCGTCGTGATGATTCCTTGATAAGTGTCGGGATAATCCACGTCAGCAAGGCATGTACCCAAAATGAATGGGAACCCTTCGCATTGCTTTAGATGTTCATATAGTTCTTCAAAATCGATTTTGGAGTATTCATCTAGCGAAGTTAAGGAATGGAATAAGTGACTTAAATCATTTGTTATCCGAGGCTTTGAGTAGTCAGGAATGGGCATAAGTGATGCAGCAACAGGATATGCACTGGCTAAGTCTGTATCAACAACATTTCCATAACTAACCACTGAGCTGAAAGCCACGTTGAAGCCACCCACGTAAGCTCTGGTGGCGGCAATATAAAGGTCTCGGTAATAGTCCCGGCAGGCTGCCACAGG
>ENA-ORUR01000646-ORUR01000646.1-human-gut-metagenome-genome-assembly--contig:-NODE-646-length-11635-cov-25.2774_pt1 | contig 11635 bp, 10 predicted proteins | sample MGYA00242086_ERZ509223 | MGnify/ENA primary metagenome ERZ509223 (study PRJEB26280, sample SAMEA2338820) | human gut metagenome | biome: human gut; feature: human-associated habitat; material: faeces... | reverse complement strand
TCAGTATATGACAGAAATTGTAGTTAAGATAGGTACTTGGTTTTTAGACGCTTACCTTGATTCTATTAATTTACTCACTATCAACAAGATGTGACAAAGAGTTATAAAAAAACATCACCTCCAACAGAGATGATGGCACAATGAATCACAAGCTTAAATTCCCCCAACACTAATTTTTTATGTAATCAGCAATATATTCATCAACAACATTATGAAAATCTTGCTTCAGCTCTTCAACGGTTTCGCCTTCATATGACAATAATCCCTTGATGCCGATTACCTTTCCATATAATACGTTATCCTCTTCAAAAATATTAACTGTCCCATAATAGTCTTTATTTCATAGCTTATTTCAAAAGTTCTAAAACAAATATGTAATCTTTTAAGCTACTTTACACTATCAAATAGCCTTTAATTCTTATTACTAGTCTTAATCAAAGCAGTTTTATCATAGTTATCTATAAAATCTTCTAGATCATCATTATCCATATCTAAAACTTTAGACCAACTTACTTGTTTTGCTGGTGCGGTTAAGTACAAATCACTACCACGATAGTGATTTATTAATTTATCATGTTCATCATTTTCAGATTCATAATATTTTATACGTATATACTTAATATGTGAATCTAGTTTTACTTTCTTAATATCATTAAACAGATATGCTAAATATTCAGTTGTTCCATTAAGATATTGCCGAGTAGGAATCTGCAATGAGATTGTAACGGTGGATCCATCTTTACTTAGCAACACTTCATTTCCATTTAAAGAAAAGTCTTTCAAATCTTTCTTTACTAAGCTATGGAAATTGGAAAAGCTATCGTCTATCTCATCCTTAATCTTAGTTTTATACATCGAACTGTGTATTTCATTATCAACTACTAGTTTTGTATTTTTTATATTTGTTTCTTTGACTTTTTTCTTTAAGCCAGAATTATACGGTGCATCCCAATTTTCACTCTCATAATTATTTATTGCAAAAGCTTCTGTAATGATTTCTTTTCCAATTGGGCAAACTTTTTGTGAAGTCAAATCATTAATATTTATCAATGCCCTGAATTGATGATTATTTACCTTAGCCCATTCATCTTTATTCGAACGTGCACAATTATTATTGTAAATTGATCTCACATATATTTTTGCCCTATCCGGAGCATTTGTTTTTCCATTAATAATAAAATATTTATTTTTGCTAGAAACTGACTGAACTGTAATAGGATAAACTTTTAATTGATGAGCCTTTTTCTTCTTATGCTCCTTTTTCACATGATGCGTACTATGCTCTTTCTTCATATGATGCGTGATTACTTTTTCATCTGAATCATCAGGATGATTAATCATAGTAATAAAACCACACCATAAAAATATTATTCCAGAAATAATAAACGTTTTACGTAAAGGTGCTTTAAGTCTATCTTTCTTTAAGAAAATAACTATAAGCCATAAAAATGCACTAATTAGTGCAACTAACATTGCTATTGATCCGATAATTGCTATCATTTTACCTTTCCCATAATCTCAACTCAAATTAAGACAAAATGTTTATCATTCTTCCCTAAGGGCAAAAGCATGAAAGATAAGTCAGATGCTTATGTTCAACAGGCAACTGATGCCATTAACCGCAAACATCGCCGAATCCTCCAATATCACACAGCAGAAGAACTCTTCAAGCAATATATCTCTTCATAGCCTAACTGTTGCACTTAATTTAGCAATTCAGGAAGCTTGTTTGAATTAACAAACAATAATAATATACCACGCCAAAATAAAAGCGGCCTTCGTTCATAGGAACGCAGACCGCAAACCTGTTAATTGTCTCACTACAGAAATTAATAATCCAATTTCAACTCTACACATTCACAAGCAAACTATGGTCAATCGGTTCACCCTTCAAATGTGCGTCGCGAATCGTCTTCACAATCATTGACTTGCGCTTGCTCTTCTTGTCGTAAACCCAGTCGCCTTGGGCTGTAGCCACGTTTTCAACTTCGGTTGTATCGCCATTGATCTTGACCAAAAAGGCTGGCGCCATGGTTGAACGCTTGTTAGGACCGGAAGCAAAACCACGGTTGGTCATGTATGAAGTTACCAACACTTCATTGCTCTTACCCTTAACTGGAACAGCGTAGTATGAGTAAGTTGAGGTTCTCCAATTAAATGGAACGCTAGCTACCAAAACTGCAGCATCGCCATTAAGTGGCTTATAACCATAAGTCAAATGATCTGATACCCAACCAAGCATCGCAACATTATCACCAACTTTGGCATCAGCTTGTTGCCACAAATCATCACCAGCACCACGATTCAAACGAGTCGTAGTAAATAGGTAATACTTGCCGTTCATTGGAATAATATTTGGCCGCTCAATTTCATCAGAAACCATTAAGCTATTAACTAATGGTGGTAAAACTTTGGCAACTTTAGGATTATTTTCACTCTTAGTAAGGCGAATAATTCCTACAGCTGCATTAGCCCAGGTAGCACGGCTTCTCATATCATCATTTGCAGTAACCTTTAAAAAGTTTTGCAAAGCTTCCTTAGGTGTGCCACCGTAATTCTTCCAATTATAGACTTGGTTTGCACCTTGATAATTATTGCTACCAGTTGAAGCTTCAAAAATCAGGTAACGCTTACCACCAATAGAGATCACATGCGCATCACGCATAGCAATGTTATCTGCACCTTTATTGGTAGACTTCCATTGCTTATATGTTTGATAATAATAGCCATCACCTTGGAATAAAACATGCCGGTGACTTCTCTTGGCAATCGAAATGGTACTTTTCTTCTTATTAACCTTTAACTTCAAGTTAACCGTTGAAATCTTCTGATGATTTGTATTTTCACGAGTATCGACATCAGTATAGAACAATTGAATACTGCCATCTTTGTTCACAGTTGCTGAACCCGACCATTCTTGATCAGTTGGCTTGGCATTAAAACCAAAGATTGGACCAGCACATTTCCAGTGGTTAAAGTTATTGTCATTGTACTTGTTATAGAGCAAATAAATGTGGGCATCGTTTTGCTGAGGAATTCCCATCATGGCAATCATTAATTGATAACCTTTATAGTTAACAACTCTACCTGTCTTAGCATCTTGTACTGGCCATGAATCCCAAATTTCTAATTCTGCTACTTTACCTGTTTGTGCATCACGAGTTACAGTTGCTGGCATATTTTTAATCTTTTTAGCATTAAAATATGGTACGCGATATTGCGCATCTTGATCAATCATTTTCTTAGCCACGCCAGCATATTGATCATAGCTCCAGTGAGTACTGGTATCCTTATCAAGCTCATTAAAGTTCAACTTTCTTACTTCCTTAAGTTGGACTTCAGTTAAATCTTTAGGATTAAACTCTGCAGCTCGCAACATTTGCACAGTTTGCGGATCTAAGTTATAAACTACAGCGTCATTATTCTGAACATAACTAGTATCACTAACACTGTTAGAAGCATAATCATTAGTAGATTGAGTAGTGTCCGTGAACCCTCCTACTTGGTTTTGAGTGTCTTGATTAGCATTAGTGGTATCAGTAGCTGTAGCACCAGTGTTATTCTGGTTGTCAGGATTATTGGTATTATCTGTTACAGTATTATTTTGATTAGTCTGATTTTGTGTTTGATCAGCAGCTACATCAGTATTTTGATTATTTTGTGACTGATCTTGATCTGATTTACTATTTTGATTATTAGCAGTCGTAGTTTGCGTATTTCTCTGATCAGTTGCAGGTTGTTCTACTGTATCAGCTTTAACTGTTTGACTGTTATTTATGTTGAATAAGCCGAGTAAAACAGCTGCTGATGCAAAGGTAACTAATGTACTTCTCTTGTTCATCTCTGTTCAATTTCCCTTCTGTTATTCCATAGCCAGTTTATTATAATATCTTGTTCGAATTTTGGGAACCTTCTTAATCAAATTGAAATATTAGCTAAAATTGGAGTCCTAAAACTAGCACGGAGGTGAAAAATATGAAAGCATATAAACATAAGAAAAAGGTAAATTGCATACGCAAAAAGCAGGATAAAAAAATAGTTACTCTAATTAGGCAAATGAGTAACTATTTTTTCGTTCCACCAAATTTTATAGTTATTAAAGCTAACTTTTTCTCTCTTCAACGCTGCGATTTATCTTCTGAAATATAATCTTCCCAGTTGAATCCATAAAAACTAAATAAAACTCTGGCGGCATTGCTCGCTTAAACCATATTGTTTTTTTGAAGTATACATTCCTGGCTCTACTTTTTCAAATTTTTGGGTAATGATGTCATTGATATTTTCATGGTTAAAAGTATGTATGCCAGAAAAAATTCCATTGAACAGTATATCTCTTCTATCTTTTTCTTCACACCAACCAAGGTACTTAATATTTCCAGTTTTTCCACCAACATTGGTAAGCCATAATATTACCTTTTCCCCTTCAATTTCTTCGCTCTGATTATAAACCATTCCTCGATCATCTATTATAGAAATAACGAAAATCGAAGCATGATTTCCTATATATGCAACGGCTGCCATACATACAGAAGAAAGAGCAGCAATTGACCCAGAATCTGGCAGTCACAGCACATTAAAAGAACTCTTGATCATGTTTATTGATATTAATGATGCTACATAGATAACAATAATTGCAAATATGATTGTTATCTGATCTGGTATTTGACTAATCGGAAGATCCAATTTCTTTGAAATAATATCCATAATCTTGGGTGCCAAAAATCTGTATGACATCCAAAATACTACCATACTAATTAACAAGATAACTATTAGTATTAGTACTTGTAGGATATCATTTCCTTTTGCTAAGTTTGTATAGCTATCAATTCTAATAATCATGCCACTTAATATCAAAAAAGTAAGCCAAAAAATCGAAAATGACATAGCCGTATAACTAATATTATCAGTTACTTTTTCAAAAGTTTGAAAGGTTTTGTTTTGTCTTTTTTTCATGTTTCTCTCCTCGTATTAAAAACATGGACATATCAAAAAATAGCCAGCTTATTAGCTGACTACAAACTTACTTTCCTAACCTCTCTCGTACCAACTTCTTTGCTTCACCAACAATAGGTGCCCTTAGTACTAACATCATAATGGTATAAATAATAATACCAACAATAACTTCGAATCCCATCATCAACCAAGAATCTTTCAAATGTGTATTCATCCAAAAGACTGGCAAAAACATTACTACACCAGAGACCAAATACTTCCATAGGCTGTTAAATAGAGTCCTATAGCTCAACAAACCTCGAACCGCAATCAGTTGATACAAAGTAACACTAATTTCGGACAAAACAGTTGACCACATAGCACCATTCAACCCATAAAAGTGAATTAATGGGAAATTTAAAATTATGTTTACTACAGCACCCACTGTAACAGAAATTGTAAATTGCTTCTGATGGTGAATTGGTAATAGGTACTGCACACCAAGTGCATTACTCCAAGCAATCATCAAAATTACGATGGATTCGATCATCATCGCTGGACCAACTGGATCATAACCAGGACCATAATACTTGGGTGCTAAAGTCAACGAAATTGCAGCCAGGCCAAACATCATAGGTACTGCCACAGCTGACACAAAATCAAATGATTTGTATAACATCTGATTTACTTTTTTCATATCACCATGTGAAACTGCGTTAGCCACATGTGGCAACATTACTGTACCAGTTGCGGTCACCAAGGCCAAGATTAGTTTCACTAAGTTATCTGAATATTGATAATATCCAGATGCTGTTTCATTAACCATTACTCCCAGCATTGTACGATTAAGTTGAACATAGACTTGGGTAGCAATTTGCGGAATAAATAATTCTGCCATAGGTAAAAAGTGAATCCACGGATTCAGCCTTTTTATCCTCACTTTAGGTAAATCACGATAAATGTCTGGCCATAGAGTCAAATTACCCAATAAAGTTGATAGTGCTAAAACCACAATATATAGGGTTACATCATTTGGTCCCTTGATAAAAAGAAAGATTGCTATCATTGATACAATCTTTACCAGTGAGTTCTTTAAAACCGTTACTTTAAAGTTTTCAACACCTTCATAAAACCAAGAAATGTCAAAAGCAACAGCAATTAGATTAAGCGACTGAGCCAACATATAATCAAACTGTCGAGTATAAAAAATAAGGAAGATCTCAAAAGCAATAATTGACACCAGAGTCATTATTGTTTTAACTATTTGAATCTCCCAAAAAGTTTTGGCCATTTTAGTTCGATTATCTCGAACATAGGCTATTTGCCGATTCCCATAATAACCAATTCCCATACTAGCAAATAAGATAAAGTATTGAATAATGGAATTTGTAAAAGCATTAGCACCTACACCTTCAGGTCGTAATACACGACTGATATATGCCGATGTAATAAGCGGAACTATTATTGCTAATACTTGATATCCTACATTATAGAGATAATTTCGAATGACCTTCATTTAAATTTCACTCACCAAATTCTTTGCGAACTGCTTTTAATGCCGCTTCAATAACTTGATCCATATTATAATACTTGTATTGACCAAGACGACCACCAAAGATAACTTTATACTGCTTCTTAGCTAGTTCAGTATATTTAGCATAAAGTTGATTATTGCGATCATTATTTACTGGGTAATATGGCTCATCCCCACGATGCCAATCAGCTGGATATTCTCGCGTAATAATAGTCTTGTCCTTATCACCTTTACCAAATTCAAAATGCTTATGTTCAATTACACGTGTATATGGCGTTTCAGCATCAGTATAGTTAATAACAGCATTCCCCTGGTAATTGCCAACATTTTTTTCTTCAGTTTCAAATCGAAGTGAACGATATTCTAGTTCGCCTAATTTATAATCGAAGAACTTATCAATCATTCCCGTGTAAACTACCTTATCGTAGTTCTTAAGATATTCATCCTTCTTATCAAAGAAATCAGTGTTAAGCTTCACAGTAATATTTGGATGATCAAGCACCTTTTCTACCATTTTGGTGTAACCACCAATTGGGATCCCTTGATAATCATCATTGAAATAGTTATTATCATAAATTAATCGAACTGGAAGACGCTTAATAATGAAGGCCGGTAATTCAGTACATGATCTGCCCCATTGCTTTTCAGTATATCCTTTGATTAATTTTTCATAGATATCTCTACCAATTAAAGAAATAGCTTGTTCTTCAAGATTTTTAGGTTCTTTACCTGCCATCTCTTGGCGTTGCTCATTAATCTTAGCTAACGCTTCTTGCGGAGTTCTGACGCCCCACATTTCACTAAAAGTATTCATATTGAAAGGTAAATTATACATATGTCCTTTATAGTTAGCAACAGGACTATTAGTATAACGATTAAAGTCCGCAAATTGATGAACATAATCCCAAACTTTCTTATTAGAAGTATGGAAAATATGGGCACCATACATATGAACTTGAATTCCATCTATTTCTTTAGTATAGATATTACCTGCAATATGATTTCTTTTTTCAATAACTGTAACTTTATTTCCGCGTTTGGCAGCTTCATGCGCTATCACTGCACCAAACAATCCAGAACCTACAATTAAATATGATTTATTTTTCATAATTAAACTCCCCTGTGGCTTTAATCTTTATAATATTAGTTTTTACTAGAATTATTCTAATGGCATAAACAGCCAAAAGTAATATAGCTGAAAACCACCATTCAAGTATATTTGCGACTAACATAAAAATAATAGCCAATATAATATCCGCTATTTCCAGAACAATAACATTTAATTTAATATCATTACTTAGAAGCAAATCCGATAATACACTTCTAAACATAATTGCAATTACCAAAGCAATAACAACTAAATTCATATTATTGAAAATATACGCAGATATCATTCCTAAGGTACCACTAATTAAAATAGTTAATATATTTATTCTTAATAAAAGCACTTGCTTATTTAATACTTTAAAAAAGGTATTACCAATTAAATCCATTCGACTATCAAAATAACATATAGGTAGTACCAAAGCTAAATAATTAATACTTTGTGTATATTGCGGTAACCATAATTTCAACAAATATTGCATAGGTAAATATCCTATATACATTATTGGTAATAAATAGAATAAACCCAATGTTAGTTTTTTATAATATTTTTGCAAATTATCAGAATCTAATCTTCGCAATGCAGGAAAAAGAACTAGCCCAATTTGCATAATAAAGGTTAACGCAAAATTCATTAATGTTAGTGAAAATGATATTTTTCCGAAAGCTAATAATCCCCACCTTACATCAATAATTTGTCTACCAACTCCTAATATTAGCATTGAACAAACATTAGCTATCATTAAGCTAATACCTGTCTTCATGCTGATCCAAGCCTCTTTACAACCAAGTGTTAAGTTGATTTTCTCTGTTTTAAAATATGGATAAATTTTATAGCTCAAATATAACAACGCACAAAATAAGCCAAAAATATAATATGGTATATATTCAAATACATTTTTGGACACTAAAATTAACAACTCTATTTCAACGAATAAAAATACTATTCTTTGAATAATTATTGATTTTGAATAAATATTAGTTAAATTAGTAGCTTGAAAAATATATCCCAAGAAATTATGACAAGTATAAATTAAAAAATAAATTATAACTAAAATTATAACTAATCTTCTATTATATGATTTTGAAAATATTAATAAGAATGTGCCTACCACTATCCCTAAAAGTGATTGAAAAATAATCCCAAATACATACTGACTTTTTACACTTTTATAATCTAGCTCTTCAATATGAAAACCACCATATCTTAAGTAAACTCCGTCATTTAGTCCCAAAGCTAAACAGGGTATATATGTGCTATAAAAAATAAATAACTGCCAATAACTAAAACTTGTTACGTTTAATACTTTTGGCAATATTAAATTAGTTAGACAACTTACTATTAACGATATTCCTTGAGCAATAAACGCATAAGTAAAATTCTTTTTTAGTTCTTTATTCATAATCTAATCTTTTTAACTAATAAAACATATATTATCCAAAATAAAATTAAATATGTTAGAAATCCCATATTAACGACCAAATTAAAAAATTCTTCTTGAATTGGATGTAAAAATATAGGAGTTGCGATATAACCGTATATAATTATTGCTAATTTGTGATTATAATACTTGGATCTTCTTAGAATATAATATAGGAAAGAATAAAAAAGTGAAAAAATAGTTTGCAGACATATAACACCTGGCCATCCAAAATCGGCAAAATATGATCTATACGCTGTATATACATTACCTAATGATATTCCATTAACCATACGAAATTCTTTATGAGGTAAATATTGAATAGTATCCATTATTCCCCATGAATTTAGATTTCTTACTAAGCCATAGAATGTTTCTTTCCCCCAAATGTCACTACGAATAGGATTTTTTAAATATAAATCAAAAAGTTTTACCGGTCCTCCCATATACATAGATAAATAATCTACAATTCCTGTTTCTTTAGACCCATTTCTACCAATTAGCAATCTAATTGCATAGAAACCCAATAAAACAAGTAAGAAAATTAGAATTATTATTACAATTAATTTAAAACTTATCCCCTTATTCTTATATTTAACAGCTCGAAGAAGAAAATAGTATATTCCCAGTGCACCAATAATCTCTAAAATAACTAATCTATTACTTTGTAAGACAGAACTTAATAAATATATTATCAAAGGGATAATAAGTAAAAAGTCTATTCTTTCAAATCCTCTTACTAAAATATTATTTATCAATAAAAAGCCACAAATGTATGCCAATATATTTGTTAATTTTAATAATTGCTGAAGATAGTTAGGTAATTGTACATCGAATGAATAGCTAGTCTGCTGTCTAAACTGTTCCATAATTTGACTAAAGCTACCAGACCCACCTATACTTTTAACTCCCCTATATAAAAGGTATAGAATAATTATATCTATAATAATAAAAATAATTAAAATTGTTCTATTGAAGTTAACAGTTTGTAATTTAATATCATCATTATTACTAACAATTGATATAGCTTTTTTTACGCAAAACGCAATGAAAATAAAGAGGATAGCACCCCACACATATGTATTGAATGCCGCTATAGAATAATCTGATAAATTCCACTCTTTCCACTGCGTAAGTGCCATACCAATTGATAATGTATACATAGCACAAAATATTACCGGTGGTGCTATAATATCCTTGCCTAAAATATAATAGCTAATAATTGTTAATAAAATAAAAATAAAAAATAAAAGAAGAACAAGCATAAAAACCTCAATAACTTATTATTTCCTTGTAGGTATTACATAGTTTATATATTTTGGAATAAAAAATTATTTTTGTTGACAGTTTATTCCAACCCTTTTCCTTACTTAAAATATGATATTTCCTAAAATAATTAATTTTTTTATTTATATTTCCGCCAAAACATATGCTAATCTCTCTTAACTTTAAATTCCTAATTGGTGCCTTCTTCAAAAAATACATCGTTGCACCATATGTACTAGCAGCATTATTTATTACAATAGGTATATGAATCATTTTTCTTAATGCAGTAATAAAAGAATACGTTTTAGGAGTTCCCGTAACGTTATTTCCTGTTCTTCTATATAAAACTAAAGGCCTATCTATAAATTTAATATTCGCATATATTGCCGCATATCTGCTTACATAACTATCATGGGGAATATTATTTTTTATTTTATTAACATCTTCTACTACGATCAAATCCCACAATTTTCTATCATGTGCCATTGCAGTTCCCCAAACATACTGCTCTTTAAAAAATTCATTAAAAGGATTTTCTACAAATTGTTGTTTTATATGATTAGAAATTTTGTCTTGAGAATCTTTAAGGTTTACATCACAAAGCTCTAAATCTGAATAACAAAAAACAGGTTTATCATTTTGTGAATTTTTTTCAATTATTCGAATTTGATCTGACATTTTTTCTTTTTTCCAAACATCATCCTGATCACAATAAAAAAAGTAATCATATTTATTGCTACAATTTTTTTTAACATAATTCATAACGTTGAAATAGTTAGCAAAAGCGCCATGATATTCATTTTGGTTAATTAAGATTTTCTTAATTCGAGGTTCATTTTGCTTTATTCTATTTAAAATTAAACATGTATTATCCGTTGAACCGTCATCACTAACATACAGATCCCAATTTGTAAAAGTTTGATCTTGTAAACTTTTAATTTGTTCCTGAATATATTTTTCTCCATTATATGTAGCCATCATTATGACTGCTTTTTTAGAATTAATATCCATACTTCATAACCCAGATTCTATACATTATTTTAGCCAAAGGTACCATTGAATAATTACCTTTTCGAATTAATCGAATAAATTTATCATCATTCAGTCTTCGATAACTAACAAAAGAAATATTCTTTATATTATCATCAAATTTCTTAATCTTGCTTTTAGCTGTTCTAGTAGGCATCAATAAGTAAGTTCGCATTGTACTACCTATTGAACGCTTAAAAGTATTAAAAATTGTTTCTTCTTGGTTAGGTACCATATTTTTATTTTTTACAAACTGATCATACATTCTAACCAATTGATATGATACTTTTTCTTGCATCTTTATATTTTTCAGCATATTGCTTTTAGCCACACTCTGGTTTGCTTCTCC
>ENA-ORUR01000644-ORUR01000644.1-human-gut-metagenome-genome-assembly--contig:-NODE-644-length-11666-cov-7.90965_pt1 | contig 11666 bp, 11 predicted proteins | sample MGYA00242086_ERZ509223 | MGnify/ENA primary metagenome ERZ509223 (study PRJEB26280, sample SAMEA2338820) | human gut metagenome | biome: human gut; feature: human-associated habitat; material: faeces... | reverse complement strand
CACTCTCGTTTGAGAGTGGTCATAAGTCCTCACCAACACCAGTTGACAAAGACCCCCGATCGTTAGGTCTCTATTGTTGGTGATAAACTATTCGCATTTAATGATTGTTAATAAGTCGAAAGTACTACCCAATCATTTTAATAAATGGCTTAATTTGTTGAGCGCCAAATTGTTGTGCTTGATGAATTAGAATGTCGGCACATGCTTGGGCATCATCAAGGGCATTATGGTGATGATTCAACTCAATATTCAAAGCGTCTGCGACAGTATTGAGTTTATGGTTAGGCAGATTTGGAAATAGTTTTTGACTAGTTCGTAAAGTATCTAAAGTTTGATAAGCCGGAAGAGTAATTTGGTAATGCTGAAGGGTATTTTTCAAAACGCTATTGTCGAAAGTTGCATTGTGAGCAATAACCAATTTATCTGGCGTGAAAAAAGGGTTAATGTGTTGCCAAATATCTGGAAAGGTAGGAGCATTCACAACATCGGCTTCATGGATGCCATGAATTTGAGTATTACGCCAGCTGAATGGAGTTTGCGGATTGATTAATGAATAAAATTCGTCAACTATTTGGTTATGACGGACAACAACCAATGAGAGTGAACATGCGCTGAAACGCTTTGCACTGGCAGTTTCAAAATCCATTGCAATAAAGTTCAAGTTGAATCTCTCCTTCTAAATTAATGTTATAATTTCAATAGTTTTTAAATCTAATTTTATAATGATACAATATTGGATATCAAGAAGAAAAGGACTAATAATATGGCTGAAAATATTGCAACAACTTTTCCTGAATATAATATTAAGCAGGATGAACTTCTTTCAAAGTATACTTTTACTCATACTGGGGGACCAGCAGATTGGTTAGCCTTCCCCAAAAATGTTGATGAAGTTCAAGAGTTGGTTAAATATGCTAAGGAACATCATTTACCAATTACCGTTTTAGGAAATGCCAGCAATTTAATTGTTAAAGACGGTGGGATTGCCGGATTAGTGTTAATCTTAACAGATATGAAATCTATTGTTGTTCATGGCAATACTGTGACAGCTGATGCCGGGGCAGCTTATATTGATGTTACCATTGCTGCTCGTGATCATTCGTTGAGCGGAGTTGAGTTTGCTGCTGGGATTCCTGGAAGTGTTGGTGGTGCTGTATTTATGAATGCCGGTGCTTATGGTGGCGAGACCAAGAATGTAGTTTCAAAAGCTACTGTAATGGATCGTGATGGTAAAATTTTTGAACTTAACAATGAAGAGCTCGACTTTGGGTATCGTCATAGTTCTGTTCAAGATCGCAATTTAATTGTTCTTTCAGCGGATTTTGCGGTAACTCCAGGAGATTACGACACGATTAAGGCTGAAATGGACGATTTAAATGCACGGCGTGCCGCTAAACAGCCATTGGATTTACCATCTTGTGGAAGTGTATTTAAACGACCAAAAGGCTATTTCGCCGGCAAACTAATTCATGATTCTGGATTGCAAGGGTACACCTCAGGAGGAGCTCAAGTTTCCACTAAACATGCTGGATTTATTGTTAACATCGATAATGGTACAGCAACCGATTACTTAAATGTCATTCACCACGTTCAGAAAGTGGTTAAAGAGAAGTTTGGGGTTAGCTTAGAAACTGAAGTCCGAATTATTGGTCGTGACAAGTAAAATACAAATATGAATTAAATAGGCCGCAGGCATTTGCCTGTGGCCTATACTTCTAAATAAGTTAATTTCTTAAAACAAGTGAAGCGTACCCCCAAAGTCGATTTCCAACTTTGGGGGTACGCTTCAAGTTTTGGCAAATGAAAACTTATTTCAATGGGAATGTACCCAAGAAAAGTATTAAACGCCATAAAGTTATATGGTGATTTCATCACTAATTTTAGAAAAACAATCCAAACGAGAAAGAAACAACGAAGTTGCCATCGATAGGATAACTTAAAAGTATTGATTGCAGTCAACCTCTTTTTCAATAATTGATATATTAAGTATTATACCGAATTGTAAGTAAAATTATAGTTATTTTAATCCCAAATTGCGTGGTCCCGAGAAGATGATATAATTAAACGGTAGTTTAGGATTAGGAGGTCGGTTTAATGCAAACAATCGCTACACTATTAACGTGGCGGAATTTGATTAATCTAATTGACATCCTAGTAATTTGGTTCTTAATTTATGAGCTGATCATGCTCATTCGAGGAACACGAGCCATCCAACTCTTTAAGGGAATTTTAGTGATTCTACTAATTAAATTGGTAAGTTGGTACATTGGTTTAAGCACTGTTTCTTGGTTAATGGACCAGGTTATCAATTGGGGTGTTATTGCGATTGTTGTTATTTTTCAGCCAGAAATTCGGCGAGGCCTAGAACACCTTGGAAGAGGGACTCTTTTTGCCCGCAATCGAACAGCGAACGAGCAAGAGGAAGAAATGATTAAACAATTAGATCAAGCTATTCAGTATATGTCTAAACGACGGATTGGAGCGCTTATCAGTATTCAGATGGACACGGGATTGGAAGAATATATTGAAACCGGAATTCCGATGGATGCTGATATTACAGGTGCATTATTAATTAATACCTTCATTCCTAATACGCCGCTTCATGATGGTGCGGTTATTATTAAAAATAATCGCATTGCTGTAGCAGCTGCGTATTTACCTTTATCTGACAGTAAACTAATTCCAAAAGAGTTAGGAACCAGGCACCGTGCTGCTGTTGGAATTAGCGAGGTAACTGACGCATTGACGATTGTCATTTCTGAAGAAACTGGTGAAGTTTCCATTACTAAGGATAATGAATTGCTGAGAAATATGTCCCAAAAAGATTATTTGAAGTTTATGCGTGCACATCTATATAAAAAGAAAGAAGAACGCAAAGATTTAGGACTATTTGGCTATTTGTTTGATAAGATGCGTTGGCAAGGAGGTAAGCATAGTGAACGGTAAAAAAAGTTCATTCTTTGGCAACGTTTGGTTTATGCGGATTGCCTCATTGATTTTAGCAATTTTTCTCTTTTTGTATGTAAATAGCGATAAAAATGGCTTTTTACGGCAAACAACAAGGGGAAGCGATAGTGGCAGTGCCTTAATGTCTAATAAGACGATGACGGTACGAACACCACTAGAGCTTAAAATGAATTCACAGAAATATGTGGTAACCGGCTATCCGCAATATGTCAAAGTTAAGATATCAGGTCCATCTGCAATGGTGACTACTGTTTCTAATACGCAGAATTTCAAAGTTTATGCTGATCTTACTAAATTAGGAATTGGCGAACATACTGTAACGTTAAAGGAAAGCGGCTTGAATTCTGAATTGCGTTCTAAAATTACGCCACAGAAAATCACTGTGAATGTTCAACCACGAAGTACCATTACTGCACCTGTTGAGGTTCGATTGAATGCGAAAACGGTCAACGGTAATTACCATGTTGGGACACCAAAGCCTTCTATGAAGACTGTCCAGATTTCTGGTGCTAAAAATCAGGTAAAGAAGGTAGCTAAGGTAATTGCTTATGTCGACATTCCAAAGGATGCAAGTTCAAACATTAACCGTCAAGTAACACTACAAGCGGTTGATAAAAAAGGACGGGCTGTGAATGTGGTTGTAATGCCAAGTTCAATTAACGTGGAAGTCCCAATTACCAAGCAGGGTGATGATGACCAGATTAGTTCATCATCCAGTAGTGATAGTGAATCATCAAATGATAAGGTTGATAGTTCTTCAATTGAAAGCTCGAACAGTAGCAATTCGAGCAGTAGTTCGAGTCACTAATAAAAATTGATAGTTAATAAATAGGAGAAAAAGATTTATGGATTTAAAATATTTTGGAACTGATGGAGTACGAGGAGTAGCTAACCAGGATTTGAGTCCGGAATTAGCATTTCAGGTTGGTCGAGCTGGTGGATATGTTTTAACACGTCATTCTGACCGCAAGCGGCCCCAAGTTTTAGTATCACGTGACACCAGAATTTCTGGTCAAATGTTAGAAAGCGCCTTGGTGGCTGGACTGTTATCTGTGGGAATTGAAGTGTTACGTTTAGGTGTCGTTACAACGCCAGGGGTAGCATACTTGGTTCGGGCGCAAGAAGCGGATGCGGGAGTAATGATTACTGCTTCGCATAACCCAATTCAATTTAATGGTATTAAATACTTTGGTAGCGATGGTTTTAAACTATCTGATGAACTGGAATACGAAATTGAACAAATTTTAGATGCTCCAGAGGATAATCTTCCACGGCCATCAGACGATGGTTTAGGAACCTGTGAAGACTATAAAGAAGGAGCCTTAAAGTATACTTCTTTCTTGGAACAAACTATTTCTAACGAACTGACAGGAATTAAAGTGGTTGTAGATGCCGCTAATGGTGCAACAAGCGATTTTGTATCAAACTTGTTTGCTGATGTGGATGTTGACTTTATTCCAATTAATGATAAACCGGATGGCCTGAATACCAACCTTAATTGTGGTTCCACTCATCCAGAGGGATTACAAAAGGCGGTTGTTGAAAACCAAGCTGATTTAGGGATTGCTTTTGATGGTGATGGGGACCGGTGCATTGCTGTTGATGCACAAGGTAACATTGTTGATGGTGATAAGATCATGTACATTTGTGGTAAAAACATGGATGAAAATGGTCGCCTGAAGAAAGATACAGTTGTTACTACCGTGATGAGCAATCTTGGAATGTATAAGGCATTGGAAGCTCATGGTATGAAGAGTGTGAAGACCAAAGTTGGGGACCGATACGTGGTTGAAGAGATGCTGAAGAATGGTTACAACCTCGGTGGAGAACAATCTGGTCATATTATCTTTTTGGATCACAATACTACTGGTGACGGAATGCTAACTGCTTTACAACTGTTACAAGTTATTAAAACGACAGGTAAGAGTTTAGCTGAATTGGCCGCTGATGTTACCACATATCCACAAGAATTAGTGAACATCAAAGTTGCCGACAAACAAGCTGCAATGAAGAATGAAAAATTATTAGCAGTGATTAAACAGGTTGAAGATGAAATGAACGGTGATGGTCGGGTATTAGTTCGCCCAAGTGGAACTGAGCCATTGTTGCGGATTATGGCGGAAGCACCAACGAAAGAATTGGTACACGATTATGTCACGAAGATTGCTGATGTTGCAAAAGCAGAATTAGAAGTTCAATAAAAAAAGCTGGTACTGTTTTCAGTGCCAGTTTTTTGATTGGTTCCAATGAAATTAGGAGAAATAAATATTTTTTAAAGTGAAAATAAAATTGGAAAAAGGATCATTTTAATAAAATGATAAGCGATTAACATTGTAGACCAATTTCAATGAAAATCATTGACATTCTTTATAAACACCTTTAGTATATTGGTATTGTCAAAAGAGTGACAGATAAATTGGATTTCTGAAGATATCTATACCAATTTATTTAATCTAATAAAAAAGGACGGAATTTAATTATGTGTGGAATTGTCGGAGTAACTGGTAATAAAAACAGTGTTTCGATTTTGATTAATGGATTAAAAAAACTTGAATATCGTGGATATGATTCTGCCGGAATTTATGTTAATGACCAAGAAGGCCACGATTATCTTGTTAAGCGTCCAGGACGAATCAGTAATTTGGAAGAAGCATTAACTCCTGAAGTCCACGGAAGCGCGGGAATTGGTCATACCCGTTGGGCTACCCATGGTGAACCAAACGAAGTTAACGCACACCCACAATACTCAAATGATAACCGGTTTTACCTGGTACATAATGGTGTGATTGAAAACCATCAGCAACTGCGTGATCATTACCTAGAAGATGTCAAGTTTAAGAGCCAAACTGACACAGAAGTGATTGTTCAATTAGTTGACAAGTTTGTTACTGAGTATGATTTGGATACAAAGTCAGCAATGCTAAAGACTTTACGACTCATTAGTCCTGACTCATCTTACGCGTTTGTATTAATGGATCGCGAACAACCTGACACGCTATTTGTGGCTAAGAATAAAAGCCCATTGTTAATCGGGATTGCGGACGGTTATAACATGGTTGGTTCTGATGCTACTTCGATGTTGAAAGAAACTAATAAATTCATGGAAATCGAAGACCATGAGCTTGTAATTGTAAAGCCTGATGTGGTTAAAATTGAAGACCTCGATGGAAATGAAAAAACTCGTGATACGTTCACAGTTGATATGGATCCAAGTGCAGCAGATAAGGGAGCATATCCTTTCTATATGCTGAAGGAAATTGATGAACAACCTGCTGTAATGCGGAAGCTAGTTCAAAAGTACTTTGATGGTGATCAACCAGAAATCGATAGTAACCTTCTTAAAGATATGAATGATGCTGATCACATTTATATTATTGGAGCTGGGACTAGTTATCACGCTGGATTAATTGGTGCGCGGATGTTTGAAAAGCTGACTGGAACACCAACAACAGTTCATATTTCATCAGAATTTGCATATGAACAACCATTGTTGTCTAAGAAGCCATTCTTTATCTTCTTATCACAAAGTGGTGAAACAGCCGATAGCCGTGAAGTTCTTGTACATGTTAATGAAAATAAATGGCCTAGCTTAACTATTACAAATGTAGATAAGTCTACCTTATCACGTGAGGCTACTTATACTTTGCTACTTTATGCAGGCCCTGAAATTGCGGTTGCATCTACTAAGGCATATACAGCCCAAATTGCTGTTGAAGCTATTTTAGCAAAGGCCCTTGGTGAATATAAGAACATTTCAGCAGCAGCTGAATTTGATCTGAAGCAACAACTGGGGGCAATTGCTAACGGAATGCAAGCAATTACTGATAGTAAAGATACCCTTGAAGCAGTCTCAACTCATTATTTGTCCAAGCCACGGAATGCATTCTACATTGGTCGTGGTATTGACTGGTCTGTTTCCCTTGAAGCAGCATTGAAACTGAAAGAAATTTCATATGTTCAGGCTGAAGGGTTTGCATCGGGAGAATTAAAGCACGGGACAATCGCTTTAATCGAAAAAGGAACGCCTGTAATCGGAATTATTACCCAAGATCGAACTGCAGGCTTAACACGGAGCAACCTTGAAGAAACTGAGTCTCGTGGTGCAAATACTCTAACCATTGTTAGCCGTCATTTAGCTAAAGAAGACGACACAATTGTTATCCCTGATGTTGATGAATTATTGACACCGCTGTTAAGTGTTGTCCCTGCACAATTACTTGCATACTACACTAGTTTAGGCAAGGGACTAGATGTTGATAAACCACGTAATCTGGCTAAGTCTGTTACTGTTCAATAATTAAAAGGAAATAAACGACGTTTACGACACGTCGTTTATTTCTTGATTTTTATTGACAGCGCTTACAAAAAGCGCTATTATTTAACCATAAGGTATTAATAATTACCTTCTAATCAATTCTCTTTCTCTCTTATGCCGATCACCGTCCCCCTGGCGGTGATTTTTTTGTTATCATATATGAAGTGAGGTGAAAAGAATGGCTGAAAAACCAGGAACGTTAGACTTAATTGAAGAAATTACTCGAAAAGATGGTACTAAATACTTTGAGATCGGTAATATGGTTCATAATGGACGAGCCGAACTAGCTGCTGAACGGGGCTTTATTACACAAGTACGGATTTTAAAATTAAATATTCCGCACTCGCAGAATGTTATTAAATATGAAAAATACATTAATGATCATTATATGATGCAGGATGAATCCATGGATCATTGGGAGGAATGGAAAAAGACTCCTGAAATGGAAAAGGTCGTTAATGATATTATGGCGGAAAATCATGTCAGTTAATCCTTTGAAAAGCAACCTCAAAATGGCTGTTTTTTCTTTTAAATGGTCCAAATGGTGAAACTTATTTGTAAAGGTAATTAATCGACTTTTGTAATGAAATGGTCTGTACGACAGCCGTTTTTATGATTATAATAATAAAGTATTTTTGCGAATTTGATGAGGAGGATTCGTGGTCATGCGACCAGCTTTTGAAGAACATCAACTACATTCTCGTCACCATTATGTGACCGGAGTTGACGGAATGAGAACCATTGCCGTATTAGGGGTAATTATTTATCATTTATTGCCTAATGTGATGATGGGGGGCTTTTTAGGAGTACCATTATTCCTGTTAATCTCAGGGTATTTTGTGACGGATCAGTTATTAAGAAAATGGGACCATGGGAGTATCAACCTAGTTAGCTACTATCAACGACGTTTTCTACGTTTATATCCAATTTTAATAACAATGTTAGTAGTAACCACTGCTTACATTACCCTTTTTCAACGCCCATTACTCCACCATATTAAGGCGGTGATTATCACGAACTTATTATGGGTTTACAACTGGTGGGAAATTTTTAATGGACAGTCATATTTTGACCGCTTTGGTAGTGAATCACCTTTTACGCACCTTTGGACTTTAGGGGTAGAGGCTCAGTTTTATGTTTTATGGCCTCTAATTTTAATTCTCTTACTGAAGTTATTTAAGAAGAAAATTGTTAAGTGGATTGTTTTAATTTTAGCCGTGTTATCTGCAATTGAGATGGCACTATTATATGATCCACAAAATATCAACCGTGTTTATTATGGAACTGATACCCGGGCATTTTCGCTATTACTAGGTTCATGGTTAGCATTTGTTTGGCCACGTGCTAAATTAAGTGATCGGCTTGGTGAAGGAGCAAGACGGTTCTTAAATGGAGCGGGAGTGGTTGCTTTAATACTAACGATCATTAGCTTTTTCGTGTTAAATGGACAAAGTCGACGGACATACTATGGCGGGATGTTCTTTTATAGTGTAATAGGAATGTTACTACTGGGAACGATTGTACATCCAGGTGCCGATGTAAATAGATGGCTTTCAAATCCATTTTTTAAATGGGTTGGGCAACGTTCATACGGAATCTATGTTTACCAGTACCCGGTAATGGTTTTTTATGAAGCAAAAGTACAGATAGGAGCACATCCAATTATGAATGCAATTATTGAATTACTATTAATAGTAATTATCAGTGAGTTATCATATCGGTTTATTGAACGACCACTTAAAAATTATTCATGGCGTGATCTGCCAATTACTATTGTTAATTGGTTTGATGTTAAACGGCGTGGGTGGAAGCAGTGGTTAGTAATTGTTCCATCATTACTAGTCTTTTTTGTAGCTGTCACAGGATTTACTACGCCAGATCGAGCTCCTAAAACGACAGCAGTACAGACGCGAATTAAAAAGAGTCGTCATGCAACAGCAGTGCGCAATAAAATGATTGCTGAAGGTAAGACACCTAAAGTTAACGCTAATAGTAAGTCGCTACAAAAGAAGTATGGATTGAGTAAGCAAGAGTTGAAGAAAGCATCTAAACTGCAGGTAACGGCGATTGGTGACTCTGTAATGGCGGATGCATCTGAAAGTATCCAACAAGTGATGCCGCACGCCTACGTGGAAGCTAAAGTTGGACGACAAGGTAGCGATGCTCCTGCTGTAATTAAGGATTTAAAAGCTTCTGGACATTTGAATAAGAATGTAGTTCTTAATTTAGGAACTAATGGTCCGATGACCTCTGAAACAGTTAATAATATTATAGATAGTATTGGAAAAGGACACCAAATCTATTGGGTAACTGCTCATGTACCATCCAAGTCATGGGAAAAGACGGTTAATAAGCAAATTAAAGAAGCTGCTAAGAAGCACCATAATGTCCACGTTGTAGATTGGAACCGTCAAAGCGCTAATCATGATGATTGGTTTGCTGGTGATAATGTTCACATGAACGAAAATGGAAATGTTCAATTTACACGGATGATTGTTGAGAGCATTTTAAAATAAGGAAGTGTAAAGATGATTAAAATGATTGCCCTAGACCTTGATAATACGCTCTTAGATAGTCAAAAGAGAATTAGCGAACGCAATACTAAAGTACTGCGTCGCTTGCACGAAAATGGCATTAAGGTGGTTCTGTGTACAGGCCGACCAATCAACGCAATTTGGAACTATATTGAGCAATTGGGTTTAACTCAAGATGAGGACTTCACGATTAATTTTAATGGTGGGTTAGTAGTTAATAATGTTACTAAGAAGCCTTTATTTTCAAGAGGTTTGAACGCTGATGAACTAAAATTAGTTTATGATTTTGCCCATGAACATAATTACTCATTAGATGTCCTAGATTTTGAACGAGTTTATGAAATTATGGATATGCCACGTTCAGTATACAAGGGAACTGTCAAAAACATTGAATTTCTGGACCGCCATTTTGCTGAATTGCCGATGGGCGACCACCCATATGCAAAGATGGTAATGGCAATGCCCGCTGAAAAATTAAAGCAAATCATCCCAACAATTCCAAACGAATTAAAAATGCATTTTAGTGTTGTACAGTCTCAACCACACATCTTAGAATTTCTCCCTAAGGGTGGGGATAAGTCTGTCGGATTAAAACACCTATTAGATCATTTCGGGATGGATTTCTCTAATCTAATGTCGTTTGGTGATGCGGATAACGACTTAGGGATGATTAAAGATGCCGAAGATGGAGTGGTAATGGAAAATGGGCTTCCAAATGTAAAGGATGAAGCTGACCATATCACTAAGAGTAACGATGATGATGGAGTGGCAGTTTACCTAGAAAATAAATTTGCAAACTTATTGTAACATTACTAGTAAAAGCAAGTTTTTAAGGCCTTCAAAGATGTCTTTGAGGCCTTTTTTTTTTTTTTTTTGAATGTTTCTGTGTGATGAATGAACATTTTTTCACAAATAAGTTTGGCACGCCAAAAAATGTTGCTATGACGGTAATATTCAGCATTATTAAAAAAGTCTTAATAATAATAATGAGAGAAATATTACAAAATGTTACAGAGAGTTTAGTGATTGGCATTAAAAGCAAAACGGTTGAAATAGATTAGTAATATTGACCATGTACCATATAGACCGTTGATAAATAAAGATTTTGTAAAGGACGGTTTATACTTTATGTTAAACAAGAATCTATTGAAAATTAGTGCAACTTTTGGGGCAGCAGCATTAGGTGTTGTAGCAACATCAACTATTGCTAGTGCAGACACAACTTACACTGTTCAAAATGGAGACACCCTTTCTTCAATCGCTGCTAAGTTTGGTAATGTAGATGCTAATACGATTGCAAGTAAAAATAATCTTCAAGATGTCAATATGATTCATGTTGGTCAAAAGTTAGTTATTAAGGGTAATAATTCTAAACAATCCGCCAAAAACACTAATAAGGCTAAAGTTGAACAAACTGACTACACTCCAGGTCAATCAAACCTTTCTGCTGCTGACCAAGCTGCTAAGGACTGGATTGCTTACCATGAATCACGTGGTTTATACAATGTTCAAAACGGCCAATACTATGGTAAATATCAGTTAAGTTTGTCATATCTTAATGGTGACCTTTCTCCAGAAAATCAGGAACGGGTTGCTGATCAATATGTTGCTAACCGTTATGGTTCATGGACTGCTGCTCAACAGTTCTGGATGGCTAATGGCTGGTACTAATAATTTAAATAGGTTCTACACCAAATGGTGTTGGTTAGAGATTTTTCATCTCTATACCAATGCCATTTTTGTGTTTTAAACAAAAAACAGAGGTAAACCTCTGTTACAATGAAATCGCCAAACCACATTGAAAGAAGGTTACCTCCATGGATAATAATACTAGAAAACTACTTGGCATA
>ENA-ORUR01000643-ORUR01000643.1-human-gut-metagenome-genome-assembly--contig:-NODE-643-length-11677-cov-2.71115_pt1 | contig 11677 bp, 16 predicted proteins | sample MGYA00242086_ERZ509223 | MGnify/ENA primary metagenome ERZ509223 (study PRJEB26280, sample SAMEA2338820) | human gut metagenome | biome: human gut; feature: human-associated habitat; material: faeces... | reverse complement strand
CATATTATCCAACTTTTGACTCATTTTTTGTCTTCTTTCTTTTGGATGGTTCAATAGTAATTACAAGCCCTGTAATTTTGCTAACAAAAACTTTCCAACCATCGTATGCATATCCTTCCGCTTTATCGCTATCTTCTATCTGGTTACCATTTTTCAATACCTTATTAATAGTATCAATATCCGTTCCGATTCTTCTAAGAGGATTTTCCTTTGAATCCCTATGCAAATGGTCAAATCTTGCACCAAATATCCGTGGAATAGCGTGGTCAGATAACCCTTTTATTAGCAAACCGTTTTGGGTATAAGAACCACTTATCTTTTTATCAAATTCTCGATCTATATTGATAAAGTCTTGATAAGTTACGACAGGTTCTACCATTCCTTGTCTTCGCGCCTTTACATAGGCATTGACAATTCCTCCCGTATCTTTATTATACAACAGTTTCTTATACTCTTGCACATCTTTAGGAAATCCGTGTGGACCATATTCTTTATGCAACGCAGCTAACTCTTTTTTCAATACTTCATGGCTTCTAATCCTTGGATTACCAATTTGCTCACGATCATACTGCCGTGTCAAAAAGTCGTTATTCTTCACTATCTCTCGTAACTTAGACTGATAACCTCTAATAGCTTGATTGAACTTTCTCTCACTTGATACGTCATTTTGACGTCTGGCAAGATCTAAATTGTACTTTAGACGTCTGATATTTCTCTCGTAGTATCGTTGCTTTTGTTGGATCTTTTGCTTTTCAATCGCTTCTTTAGGATCGTACTGCTTTTGAAAATTATGCGATACCCCTTTGATATACGGATATAACTTATGACCACAGTTTATACCAAAGCACCCACTTGGCTTACCGTAACCGTGATCATAGATGCTAGGATATTCAGGATCATATCTTGAACTTTCTCTTGGGACGATATTGACTATCTTTCCTTGAATAGGGGCGCATGCAGGTCTTGATGCTGGATGACTAGACATAGTTGCTAGCACACTATCAAAATCTTTCATGCTTTGAATACGAAGATCGTTATAAGTTCTAGCTGTAGTAGTACGGATTACAGTGCGAGTATAGCCTTCTAAGCTCCAGTTGTGTCCGGCTTTGTCTACTAAATTAGTTTTGATACCATTATCACGCCATTTATAGATATTGTCCTTTAAGGCTCTGTCAGGCGTTTTGAGACCTGTTTGCACTTCTAAGACTGTTTGATTGATAATATCTTGATAAACTCTCACAGCCCCATTTCTCGCACGATTAGTGGATAATAGCGACTGATTAACATTATTATCAATATCTCTAAACGTTTGTGCAGCATAACTATTAACGATGCTGTTCACTTCTGGACTGATCGGCTTATTTTGTTTCAGCGCATCAGATAGTTCAGCGTTGATGTCCTTTGCGACTTCTAACCCATCATCTTTGATCAAATCATAGATATAGCTCTCAGCTTTTCCAGAGGTATTTGCGACAACTCGGATCGTATCTTTAGTAAGGGCGCCAATTTTAGCTAAAGCTCTTAGACGCCATTCTAAAATACTATCTGAATCATCTTGATTTATTAGTTCAGGTCTCGTTGTCTTGAAGTTATCTATCAGCAAATAAAAGATCTTTTGTTGTAACTTAACGTAATAATCAGCTATCTTGTCCGCTTTCGCCAACATCTGTTCTAGTTCCATCGTCAGCACCTCCGAACAAGCCTACCTCACCACTTGGATCAGGATCATTGCCAGCCTTTTCACTATTGAGTTGTTGCATCCATTCATCAGCAGTCGCCTCATCCAAGCTATAATTGCGCATCCAAAACTGTTTTAGAGGTAAAGCATTAGCAGATAAAGCTTGCAGATCGTTTTTCAGTTGCGCATCTTGATCAATAAATACACCGTCGTTGAAATCGATGTTAATATTTACCTTTTGCACATCACCAGTCCAGCGAGCTTTACCATCGCTAAAGAGTTCGCCACATTGAGCAAGCTCTAAAATAGCGTCTACTAACCGAGTGATCGTCTTTTCGACCATGGTCAGATAACTTGATCTAGTTTGATACGTCATTGAATTGTTTGAAATTACTTCTGTCGCAGTTTGTATACCGCTGGCACTTTGTGTAAACGTTCCTTGCGAGAGTCCGATCTCGTTTTCAAACTCATGCAAGAAAAATTCCATTGTGCTTGAATACTGATCCACACGGATTGCAACAGACATATCATGAAAGCCAATAGCGTCATCATCACCGTACATAGCTTGGTAAACTGTTTCATCTGGATCAAACATTGGTGGATGAGTATCATTATCTCTCCGCCTTGAATTAGCATTTGGACGTTTTAACCACGACTTAGGAACTACCATACGTCTTTTGCCTGATCTAACGTCCCAAATAAATTCATCATGGGTTCGATTGATCGCATCTACTGTCGATCTAGCGTTATCGATCAAACCTAACCCCAACGGGCTTTCTAACATTTTGTTGTTAGCCCCGGGAGTCTTGAAGAAAGCGAACAAAGGTTTAACTAGACCCGTTAGCGTCGCCGTTTCTTGCGTATCAGCATATTCATCGATTGAACTTAACGGCACCTGCACACCAACACTATCAGCGCTATCCGATCGGTAAAGCTCATTTGTGATCACATAGTTGTCGCCTTGCCATTCGTGGAACTCAAGGAGCGTATAGTAAACATTCTTATCATCTTCAACGACTGTTGTCTTACTTGCGATTGCAGCCTCTTTGACATCGTTTGTGTTAACATGCAACGGATAAAATTGGTCTGCCGTGATCCAAGCAAGTTTTATCTTGTCATCTTGCACATAAGGTCTGATAGCTCCACTACCTAAGGCGATCCATTTTTCAAGGTATTCTTCAAAAGTTAAGTAGAACTCATTATCTAAAAAGACACTTTCAAGCAACTCATTTGCCTTCTTGTCATCTCCAATCTCGACCTTGCATCCCTCGTTAAAGATGATCGAGGCTAATCGCCTTGCAGCTAACTTAGTTACGTTGACAGCTTCATACTTACGCGTACGCTTATCGCCATAGCTATTAATAAATTCAATAGGCTTAAAATCGTTAGAATAATACTTCTTAGCTACGTTTATGCGTGTATATTCACTTGGGTCCATTGCGATCCGTCTATCATCAGTAACTAACGTCAAACTCTTTATCATGCCTAAACTTGCACCACCTTTCCTAAACCAATTTTTTACCGTTGAAAGCACGCCCATGTTGTCGCCTCCTTTACCACTTCAAGTCAAAGTCACGTTCGTTATCCAAGCACAGATACATGAACTGATCGCAAGTATGATCTTTTTCCTTGATAACTTTAGCATCATCGCTATTCAATGTTTTCTCGTCCCACCGATAGTCACGATGTTCGGATAAAAAGACTTGATTATTTTCAATATCCAGCACAAAAATACGACCTTGCGCAAGCATATCCTGCGCTCGGTCGATCATCTCAACTTTTTTCTTTTTAGCTACTTTGTGCCAATGTATGCCAAACATTGAATAATACTGGTTATCTAACGCACCATCAGCACTATCTGCTGTCATATTGGCTGGATCCATATTATAGCGATCGCATATCTCTTCGACGAAATCATGCACATCTTGCGCTAGTTCTGTCGGTGGCTTTTTTCGCACCTTACCCGCTGGGCTGTAATAATACGTATCTAACACATAAAGATTACCGTTCACTGACAGACCGTAAGCGCCACAGGTAGTTGCAGATACATCATGACCAATATCCATCGAAAAATAAAGATCAGTTAAATAATCATTATCAGGGATATGGTCCACCTTTTTGAATAAATCGAAGTTATAGACGTTAGTACCAAGTCCTACGACTTCACCTAAGTAAAGCCACCGATAATAGTCTGGATCATTTTCTTTGTACTTTTCGATGAGCTTTAGTTGTTGTTCAGTCGTAAACCCTAACTCGTCATCAAGATAAGTGCTTGTGTCAATAAAGTAGTCTGGATCGCTTTCTTTATCAGTCACCCACTCATTTACCCAATCATAAGGGTTTCTTGGTGGGTTATAACTAAAGAACACTTGCACCGTATCAATATACCTTGCTTTTTGACGGATAAATGTCGGTATCGCTTGATCAAATACATCTGGGCCCTTCATGTTCGCAGCCTCCTCAAACCATACCGAAACAATATCACGCACCGTATTTGATTTAAGCTTGAACGGATCATCGGCACCATAAAAGTAAAACGTGCTCCCTGTCCGTCTATGAACGATCCTTAGCGGGGATGAGTATGCTCTGAACTCATCAGATACATGCAATAGATCCATCGCCCACAAAATTTGATTATAGACACTATCGCGCAAGTATGTTGCATTCTCACGCACACAGATCACATTAGCTTTACGATTTTCTTGTACTTGTCGCAACACATTGACAACTAGGCGCAGACTGATTACAGATGACTTGAACGACCCACGACCGCCCTTAGCGATGATATACGGCTTTTTAGTGTTCCACATGCCGTAGAAATGTGGGTTTATCTGTTCAGATAGCTTTACAATATCAGTCATCTTTTCTAGTCTCCTTGATGTCATCTACAACAACTGTCTTAGGTTTATCGCTTGTATCATCAGCACTTGGCAGACGCTCAAGCAATTCTTTCATCGCTTTTTGCTTGTCATACATCTCGACAACAGCTTCACCATCATTGATACGAATACTCTTGATGTTAGACGTGTCAATCTTACTGCTATCTTTAAGCAAGACTAGATTTTCATAATAGAATGCTTGTTCTCCTGTTTCTGGATCAATTTTAGGATCTAAACGATAGTGCCCGTTTGCATCTTCATACTCGCCCGTGTCGTCAGGTACTTTATTCCACTTAAGACGCTTGACTGTCTTAAATTCTAGAACGTCTGTAATGTTACTGTGAGCTTGTTTAAGATAGCTGAGCATAATATCATTAGCCGTTGCATAAAGTTCGGCAGACTGCTGTTTTTTTAGCTCTGTGAGTTGCTTTTTTACCTTAGTATTTCTTAGCATTTTCGAACCATTAACTGACGCCGTTTCATAGTCAGCACCATAAGCTTGTTGATACGCCCAAGTTGCATTGTATCGTTGCAAGTAATACAAGCAAAAGGCTTTCTGACGGTCTTTTAGCTCATCGTTTTCGACTAGCTCATCGATCACATCCGGACTTCTTGCCTGTGCAACTTTGCTCTTTTTTGTGTGCACCCTTTTTGCCTTTTTGTGTGCACCCTTTTTCTTGGTGGCATCCCTTTGCCAACCATTGCGACTTTTCCAAGATTTGACAGTATTAAGTGACACGCCGTATTTTTCGGCAATGTCCTTATACTTCATTCCAGCTAAATAGTCTTTTTCAGCATCTTCAATGCGACTCACTTCATATCACCCACCTCCTAATTTGTAATTTAGTTCAATTACTTCTTGCCGTCTTTCTTGCTAGTCTCACAATCAAGCTTATTGATCAAATATTCTTCTAAGCCACAGCTCACAAGAGCAACGTCTTTTGTCTGTTTCATATTGCTCCCTTTCTGCAAAATAAAAAGCCAGCCTTGCTAGACTGACTTTGACGTTAATCGCAAGCATTTGGATTTGCACCATCGAGTTTTCTAACCGAGAAATCGAGATCAGCGTTTCTCGGGAGGACTAACCTCTGCTTGCATATAAATAGTGATGTTGAGGGACACCACTAACCCGCATACATCATGGCATGCTCACATTATGCTCCTCATTCTCAAAGGAGAGACATCATTCATGGCGGAATGATTCCATTATGAAAAACCAACATCTTTCGTGCTATCGCACACTAACATAATATTACATAAAGTATCCGCTTGTCGTCCGTTCTTTTTCCACCGTTTTTCCGGTAAAATTCCATTTTTTGTAAAATAGCCACATTTACAAGAGCATAAAAAAACGATATACTGAGATTGTGTCTATCAGTATATCGTCTTGTTCCTAGTCGTTCCCTAGGAACTTTTTTATTTATATCCAAACATTGCTTGAATAATCGTATCCACTTCGATTTGTATGTACCTATATATCGTATTTATTTTTGTCTAATAACACAAAAAACCTTCCGTCTTCAGAACGTATCTGCCACTAACGTGGAACGGAAGGGATTGATATCTATATACGTATTATAAACAGCAGTTCAATCAATGTAAACATGCAAATCTGGGCAATAATAGCCTTGCACTTCAAAAATATCTGCAAACTCATTTAAAGCCCGCTTCTTAACCTCGTAATATCGGGATTTTTCAAAGTGTAACTGTTCCATTGCGCGGACAGAAGGTATCTTACCTAGGACATCATCACAGACAATCTTCATCTCAATTGAACCCTTGCTAAGGGTAGCTGTAACTGCGTCAACAATTACTTTAGCTGCTAGATACCGGCTCATCTTTCTGTCTGCACTATTACCAAAGCTGCCTGATGACATCCCAGATAAGCTAGGTGATTGCAAATTTTTAGGATTCGCGGTTAAACAAATCCGCTTTAATTTCGGATAACAATCCTTATTTGTTAAGAATTCTAGCACGCTTTCTGCCGTTTTATCATAGTCAACCCGAGGCATATCTAGGGTTATTTGCTCGCTTGTCATCTCAGCACGCTCCCTTTATGATATAATAAATTGTTGATATATTTGAGAACATGCCGAGGCTGACGGGCCTTGGCTTTTTTATTTAGAATCGCCAATAGTTTTACCCATATTTACCACAAGTTTCACTGCTTCAGTTTTAATTAGATTATTCAAATCTTGTTCTAAAGCTCTTAATTGATACTCTGTTAATTTTTTATCCAGCTCATAACGACTAATTAATTCTGCTAGTTTCATCTCTTATCCTCCAACATATGCCCATCATAAGCACCTACTATCTCGTCTGTGCTGGTTTCAAAAAAATCAGCTAGCATCAGCAGTCTATCTGACGTGATAACCCTTTGTCCACGAGTGTAGTTACCGATGGATGATAAGCTGATGTCATACCCATGCGCCTTCATCTTAGACACTAGCTCAGCTTGTGTCATCAGACGCTTGTCTAGCTGAGCCAGCAGAAACTTCTGTACTGCTTCGATTGTATGTTTCCTGTAATCTTTGTACACTGCTTTCATACTCTTTTACCCCCTAAAAATCTTGAAATATGCCCACACCAGCAGCAATAAGAAGGCTACTACTAGCGCTACATATCTACCAAACATCAAAAACATAATTTTTAAAGTTATCACTCCAAATCCTCCTCTTTGCTATTTAAATTAATCTCTAATTGGTTAATGAATTCCGATACAACTGCTGCTGCGAATCGAATATCACTATAAGCTTCCTTGACACACTTCATAGCTGTTATAAAGTCTTTTGGATAAAGCACATCTTTAAGTGCATCGCTATTTTTCAATTCTTTCATTTGATACTCAAAGTTTTCGCACACCTGCTTTGTATCATTATCAGCCACCCATAGAGAATTAAGTATTGTAGTTAAATTGTCTATCAGCTCTTGACGTGCTTTTTCTTCCGATTTTCCGTTCATTTCTTCCCAATCCATTAGCTTTCCTCCGACTCTTCTTCATCATCTCTGTTTGCTACTTCCATCAACGTTATCAATCCAGTGTTAACAGGCTTTTTAGTAAAATGCTCCAAAACTTCGCCATCTAAATCAAAGGCGATTGAATTGGCTAGTCCAATATCGTAAATCTTTTCTGCCTCGTTGTCCTTAAAAGATAGCTTGAAGCCCGTCTTTCGGTCACCACTCACATAGACCAAGCGATTTAGCTTCACTGTGTAGTAGTGGTCAAGCAATCCTTTATCAGAATTTAACCCACTTAAAGCTTCAAACAACTCTTCGTAATACTTGCCTGTAAAAAGCTGGTACAGGCGATTAAGTGTATCTGCGCTTAAGATGACCACACCATCAGCTACATCTAGCAAGCAGTACATATCCTCGTCCATAATCACTTGATAGAGTACCCCGCTATCACTTTGGTAAAAAGTACCTACTTTAAGCTTGTCCATCTTATACACCTCACATCTTTTTTATTAAATCTTGCCATTGTTTTACCGTAGTATCTAATGACGACTTGCCTTCAAGGCCATCAATCAAATCATCTAACAAATAACTGTTCATCTGATTATCTTCTGTAAAAGTATTCGTATCACTTTCGTACTCAACGATTTTTATAGCTTCAGGACCAGTAACTTTATCAACTAACTCTCTAGCTAGCTTCATAGCGTCATCTAATCCACCAAGTGCTAGTCCAACCATCGTCTCATACTCTAAATCTTCTATCAGATAGAGCCTCTGCTTTTCTCCTCTGACTTCAGATATGCTTTTTTTAAAAAATTCAGCTAGCTGTTCCCATTGATCGTATGTAGGCTGTGATAAACCACGCTCCCACATTGAAACTGTATTTTGAGTTACTTTAATCGCTTTGGCCACGTCTTTTTGCGTTAAATTTCTAGATACCCGTAATTTACGTATTGCATTTCTCATAACTTCCAACCTCCAATGCTGCTATGTGTTCGGCTTCTTCAAAGCTAGTTGCCTTGACTAGTACATTTGTCCAAACACCTTGAACTTCAACATAAACTAAAAAATATCTCACTACTTTTTACACCCCAAATCAATTTCTCTTGTGTACTTTCGCTTCTGCGTTCTTCTCAGGCTCTTAGAACGCTTTTTACGGCTAGTCTTACGATTCAACTCAGCTATGATTTTAAGCTCGTAACCGCAGCTTACTATACTCGTAATCAATGTTGGTTCTCGCTTGCACTTCAATTTTCTTAGTAGTTCCTAGCACGCCTACTTTAAAATAATTCTTGCAAAGTACTACAACCTCAACTGGCACATGATACCTCTGAGCAACTAACTTAAACTTGAGTTGGCTCTTATCATCTATCGCATACCCGTTAAAGTCGTTCTTAACGTCATAGACGTGTTTTATACGGTTACCGTCTAGAACTACGAAGTCAGCTTTATAACTCACAGAGCGCACGTTATGCGAGCCCAGTGTGAATTTATCAACTAGCACTAGATTCTTTTGTACTTCAAACTCATAACCGCTGTTTTTGATATAACGCAGGTAGAAGTCCAGCTCCTTTTGTGAGTCAAACTTATAACCATCCACGACTGATTTCTTACCAAAGTGGCTAGTGCTCGTTACCTTACGCCTTGCTGTCATCTGCATAACCTGCCTTTTTTGTAAACATATTCTTATAAGCCACTGGAATATCTAAAATAATCTTATTTGCTTCCTCGCCAGTTGCTTTTGATATGCTTTTTATTGCAACTGCTAATAACATCAGCGCATCATAGTAATCTCCATTGAGGTCGCATTTAAACTTGTTCTCTTTACTTTTAGTCTTATAGCTTGCTACAAGTCGTGCATTGCTCATTTCGAGTCTGAAAGAATCAACTATTCTCTCAGCAACAAACACAGCCAACGACCAAAGTAGCGTTAGAATCACAATCAGGCCAAAAATAATGAACACTTCTTTCAATGAGACTCTCAATGTTGCCTTAGCTCCAGAATTCCCGTGTAGAATCAGACTTGCAACAGCGACCGTTGCAATTAACGAATAGCATTGTAATAGTGTATTAAGCTTATCTTTCATTGCTTGCCTCCTTGTATTCTTCTTCAATTAAATCAAGCGCCTTTTGGCCTTTATTGCTCGTCGTTGTTATCAAGTCAACCAAATCATCAAAAGCATAGCGAGCGTCTAAGTCCTCTTCTTCGACCAGGCAACTTAAATCAAAGGCTTTTCCTTGTATTCGCACTAAAGCTAGTGTTGTAATTTGCAGCTGTTTCTTTAGCTTCTCTTCGTTAGTCATTTCCATTTCCTCCTGTAATCTACTTGCCTAACTCGTAATTAATACAAGCGGTAATATATGTTTCGTCGTCGTCATATACACCAAAAAGATAAAAATCAACCGCATTGACCTTTTTCACCTTGTTTTTCGGATCTTCTATGAAATCGTTAACCAAATCTTCGATATCAGCTTCATAGCCTGATATAAGCTTAATCCTCGTTCTTGCCATTAGTAGTCGTCCTCCTCTTCTAAATCTTCTACTCGATAAAATTTAACTCTAGGCTCTTTAATATCGCCCTTTTTAAAGTGCGTTGCTAAACTGCGTATGTTATTCGGCGTTGTATCAAACCACCTCGCTAGCTGCTCAACGGTTCCTATGGCTACAACCTCGTCATCTTGCGTATAAGCAATGTATAACTTAGCTGGTTTCATCATCTCAAAGAACTTCCTTCCTACGTGCGTTAATCTTGGCCATCATCTCAGCTATTTGTTTACTCTTAGCCGGATCATCAGGCGTGTCCCTTTCTTGATAATCAGGTTGAGCCCAATCTGGCAAGCTTTCTTTCTGTACTACTCGTCGTCCATTCTTAAAGCGATTCTGTTGCTGTGCTTTCCGTTGCTGATAAGATTCATCTAGCTTCTTGACATCATCTACACTTGTTACCTTTGCTTTCTTCCAGCTGTTCAAAATAGCTTTGATATAACCCCACGAAGGACTAGCAATCTGTGCTACAGCTCTTTCAATTGCATAAATTACTAACTTATGACCAAGCTCTTGGGTATATTTACCTAGTTCGACATTAATTGCCGATGGAATGCCGTTTCTAGGTCTCAAATTAAGTTGATAAGCCGTCTGCACTTCAGCAAAGTCTATCTGCTTTTGTTCATCATCATCAACAGCAGACTCTTTGTTATTGTTGTTATTGTTATAATTAGTTATTGTTTCTTTAGTATTGTTATTATTAGTATTGTTGTTATTAGTTATTGTTAGTGTGTGATTTTCCAACGTAGGATAATCCAACATAGGTTTATCCAACGTAGGATTTTCCAATGTAGGATTATCCAACATAGGTTTATCCAACGTAGGATTTTCCAATGTAGGATTATCCAACATAGGTTTATCCAACGTAGGATTTTCCAATGTAGGATTATCCAACATAGGATTTTCTAACATAGGTTGTTCAGACAATATCCATTCATTTTCTCTAAGCAGACCCTTTTTATCCCTTTTTCTTTCACGCCTCAAATATCCTCTTGCTTCGAGTTCTTTCAGCCCTGTCTTCAGACCTGCAATGCCGTCTGTTGAATGGTTAACGACTTCTGACTCATAGAAGTCCCAACCGTCAGCTTGAGACCAGAGATAAACAAAGAGACCTTTTGCTTTCCAACTAAGTTCAACATCATTAAGAACCGTGTTATCAACCGTTGTGAATTTCTTTTGGTATATCTTTTTGACCTTCATTTTTTCCTCCTTCCTAGGGCCTCCCACCCTTCCGGCATTGAGCATACTGGCTGTTTATTCTATCCCAAGCTAATCTGTGTAGCGCCTACTAGGTTATTGCTAATCGTTGATTTGCTCCGACAGTAGTCGCACATCCCGCACCCTCTAGGCTCTTCTTCGCGGTCAATTACGGCTTTGATATGAGCTTGTTTTTCTTCGATTCGTTCTAAAGCTGCATCTAAAAGTACTTGATCATCATCGCCATCAAAAGTAATCCCCATCAACTCACACGGCGTCTGTTTGCTGACTGCGAAAATCAGCGGCTGACAAGTAACACCAAATGTTTGTCTGATTAGTTCCCTATAAATTGCCATTTGGATATCATAACCAAACCCTTGCACAAATGGTACTTTCTGATTTTTGCCATCTTCTGTCTTAATC
>ENA-ORUR01000641-ORUR01000641.1-human-gut-metagenome-genome-assembly--contig:-NODE-641-length-11735-cov-7.85454_pt1 | contig 11735 bp, 12 predicted proteins | sample MGYA00242086_ERZ509223 | MGnify/ENA primary metagenome ERZ509223 (study PRJEB26280, sample SAMEA2338820) | human gut metagenome | biome: human gut; feature: human-associated habitat; material: faeces... | reverse complement strand
ACCTGTTAGGCAGTGATGGACGGGCTTTAACTGGCTTTCAAAAGTGGCAAGGAACTACCTATTTCTTTACACCATCATCTGGCTTATTAGTACAAAATAGTAAATTCTATTATAACGGTCACTTATATTGGGCAGATGCTAATGGCTTCATTTCTGATAATGCCTCATTTAGTAATTCAATTAATCAATATATTGTAAATAATCATATCGGTCATGCCAATATTACACAACAATGGGTAATTCCGGCCAATATTACAGGTAAATATAGAGGTACATCTAATGGATTACCAAATATGGTTATTGTACATGAAACGGCAAATCCTAATGACAGTATTCAGGGTGAAATAAACTATGAAGCCCACAATTATAACAATGCATTTGTTCATGCATTTATAGATGGAAATAATATTATCCAGATTTCATCTACTGATCATGAAGCATGGGGTGCTGCTTATCCAGCCAATGGGCGTGCTGTTCAATTTGAACAAGTAGAAGTTCACAATGCTAATGAGTTTGCCAAAGAACTATCCAACGCTGCTTACTTTACTGCTTATGAGATGCATAAGTATGGTATGACTCCATCACTCGGTGGAACGCTGTATTCTCACCATATGGTTTCAGAAACGTTCGGTGGAACAGATCACACTGATCCAGATGGATATTGGGCAACAAATGCTAGGATGTTTGGTACTACTTATAATATGAATGACTTTTATGAATTGGTTCAAGCTTATTACGCTGCAATTTAACAAATCATTATAGCAATGGTATAAAAATAACGGCTTTCATAAAAACATTATGAGAGTCGTTATTTTACGTTATTCATGAAAGATTACTCAATTCTCACTCGCTTCATCCACTGCATCCATCATGGCGAAACGAACGGCATGTTTTTCTAAGGATTGGACTCCACGGATAGTTGTTCCGCCTGGAGAGGTGACTTGATCACGTAGAGCAGATGGACTTAATTTTGAATCTAATGCTAGCTTACCAGTGCCTGCGACCATGCTGGCAGCCAACTGGTAGGCTTTTTCTCTATCTAATCCATATTTTACCGCAGCATCACTTAAGGCATCCATGATGATATCAATAAATGCTGGTCCACAACCACCAATGGTACCGACAATATTGAGCTGATCTTCATTTACGGGAATCACGTCACCAAGGAGCTTCATTAGGCTGACAATTTGATGAGTATTTTTATTCTGTTGACCAAATGTCATACCAATCGTTCCAACATTGATCTCTACTGGAATATTTGGAATTATTCGCGTCCAAGAATGATTAGGTAAAGCGTCTTCCAATTGATTTAAGCGAACGCCAGCGGCGGCAGAAACCATGATTGCATCATTGTTGATCCCAGCGAATTGCTTTGCCACTTCTAAAGTAACCTTAGCTGGAGTAGTGAACATTAACACATCTGGTTGCCAGTCAATTAGTTCACCCGCATTATGAAATAGCGGTAAATGATACTTATCGCAAAATGCAGTCACTCGTGGGTTTTCGGGATATTACTTTGACCAGCTTTAATCCATCCTTTGATCATTGCAGTGTCCATATTGCCGGCACCAATTACACCAATTTTCATCTTAGTCATCCTCATCTTGTTGTGACAAATGGACGTAGGCACCATTAATGAATCCTCGTTTCTCATCTTGGTACCAAGTAACACCGTTCTCATCTTCCATCCGCCCGACTAATACCAGATCTTGACCATTAGCAACCGTGCCAGTGGCCTTTCCATATGGATAATCATAGGTGTACAGATGACCACCCTTGAGATAGTCAACGGTTGCTTTTACCTTGTTTAAAGGCAATACTCGTAGCTCGGTAACTGGGCTTCCCTTAACTGGTTGTTTAGCGAAAGGATCGTGGTGAACGATTTGCATGCTGTTAACATCAAACTTAATCCACCGGTCAGCGTTCACCTCATACCAGAATTCACCATTCGTAGTCGCAACCCGTTCAAACGAACGCACGTACATGTCGCCCGGCAATTCATTATCAATTGGCATTCCTTCAACTTGATCAAATTGTTTAGTTGGTGCTTTGATGTAAATAAACATATCAATATCTTCGATTTCGCCCCAACTCTTCTTCCGGTAAAGTAGGTGAACGTTTTCTTGACTACCATCAAACTTTCCGAATAATTTTCCTTGAGATTCTACAAACTTATACTGTGGGAACTCTTTTTTGACGATGGTATATCCGTCATTTTCGTAACCACGAATCAGTTGGGGAACTTCTAAATTACTTCCCGAGTCAATATCTTGATAATAGACCCAAATTGGCCGTCCAGTTTTTAAAATTTTCATGAGTTTCAGCTCCATTAATTTATTATTGATTAACACCAGTATACCGCGTTTAAAACGGGGAAGTGAGCGATCTTCTGATTCTTAAGTGAAGTATAGGAAACTATTCTAAAATGTGATAGAATTTTATCATTAAAAATCAAGGAGTTAATTATGAATTCACAGCGTCAACAAATTCATACAATGACCCGTCGGACATTATTAATCGTCTTAATTGTCTTACAAGACCTGTTGCCGTTTATTGGTAATGTTCCGCTAGGGCCGTTGTCGATTACTACGTTACCCATCACGGTGGCAATTATTGCCATACTGTTTGGACCACTTGAAGGAGCCATTGCAGGGGGGACGTGGGGAGTTCTAACATGGATCCGGGCGTTCGTATATCCTAGCAGTGCGTTAGCACCCCTGATTTTCACTAATCCCCTTATTTCAGTCGTTCCCAGAATTTTAGTAGGGGTAGTAGCAGGTTACGTTTTTAAAATCCTGCACCGTCAAAATAAGGTTGGAGCAACTATTGCAGGGGCAGCTACCTCACTAACGAACACTGTCCTTGTACTTGGTGGCATCTTGCTATTTGCTAACACACCGTCAGTGGCTAGCGGTTATCATACCAACCAGGCGGGGTTAGCTGCTGCACTTGGTACTATCTTAGCAACCAACGGTGTTGTTGAATTGATCATCACAGCGATTGTGACACCGCTGATTGCAGTTCCGCTATTGAAACATTTGAGAAGAGAAAAGGCTTGACTACCACAGAATGTGGAGCCAAGCCTTTTTACTATTTAATTAGTTAGTCATCTTGTTCAGTTTCTGAAGCAACCGGTGCTGAATCCTTAGCAACAACTTTAATGTTATCGCCATCCATTTCAGCAACCAAGTCATGTGCATCGTTGTTATCTAGAACGTAGTCAGCGATGCGGTCTTCAATTTGTTCTTGAATAACCCGACGTAGTGGACGAGCACCCATCTTTGGATTGTAACCCAGTTCAACCAATTTCTCTTCAACGTCTTCTGGAACTTCAATGTGGAGCTTACGGTCAGCCAACATTGTATTAACGTCGTCAATCATCAAAGCAACGATCTTCATCAAATCGTCCTTAGTGAGGGCGTTGAATTCAACAATGTCATCAAACCGGTTCAAGAATTCAGGCTTGAAGTAGTTTGTCAACTTGTCCAATACGGAGCTGGTGTTACCAGAAGTTTCCGCACCGAAACCAACACTGTTAACAGCGTCGCCAGATCCAGCATTGGAAGTCATAATGATGATCGTGTCCTTAAAGGAAACGGTTCGACCTTGCGAATCGGTTAAACGACCATCGTCTAAGATTTGCAGGAACATGTGCATTACATCTGGGTGAGCCTTTTCAACTTCATCCAGCAGGATCAAGCTGTATGGGTGACGCCGAACTTGTTCCGTTAATTGACCAGCTTCTTCATAACCAACGTAACCAGGAGCAGCCCCAATTAACTTGGAAGTGGAAGTCTTATCCATGTATTCAGACATATCAAACCGAATCATCGCATCCTTGGAGCCAAAGAGTTGCTTAGCCAATTGCTTAGCAGTTTCAGTCTTACCAACACCAGTTGGTCCAACAAAGAGGAAGGAACCAATTGGACGACCAGACTTGTTTAAACCAATCCGGTTCCGACGAATTGCCCGTGCAATCTTATCGACCGCTTCTGTTTGACCAATGACATGTTCATCAAGCTTCTTATCGAGATCCTTCAGCTGGTTTTCTTCTTGCTTTTGCAAATCACCAACTGGAATATTGGTCTTCTCTTCGACAATGCTTTGCATGTCCTTGACCGTTACGGTTGCCTCGTCTTCAACCTTATTTTCTTCAGCTTCCTTCTTTGCCTTAGTCAAGCGGGTAACTTGATCACGGTAGAAGGCTGCTTTTTCATAATCTTGGTTGTCAACGGCCTGTTGCTTATGAGCTTCTGCAGTGTGGATTTCATTTTCAATTGCTTCTGGATCCACGTTCTTTAACGTTAAGTTCTTTCGTGATCCAGCTTCATCCAAGAGGTCGATTGCCTTGTCTGGTAAGAACCGATCTTGAATGTAACGGTCAGATAACTTAGCCGCTGCAACAATAGCATCATCAGTGTACTTAACGTGGTGGTAATCTTGGTAACGCCCCTTAATTCCGTTTAGAATTTGAATAGTTTCATCAACGGAAGGTTCGTCTACTTGGACAGGTTGGAACCGCCGTGCCATGGCTCCATCCTTTTCGATCTTACGATATTCATTTAATGTAGTTGCACCTATTAGTTGGAAATCACCACGTGCTAAGGCTGGTTTCAAGACATTCCCGGCATCCATGCCGCCTTCAGCATTCCCGGCACCCATGATTTCGTGAATTTCATCGATGAAGAGAATGATGTTTGGATTCTTAGAAACTTCATTAATTAATTGTTGCATCCGTTGTTCAAATTGACCACGAATTCCAGTTCCTTGAACTAAGGAAACAACGTCCAGACGAATAATTTCTTTGTTTTGCAGTTTTTCAGGAACATCACCAGAAACAATGGCGGTTGCTAATCCTTCAACGACCGCAGTCTTACCAACCCCGGCTTCACCAATTAAAACAGGGTTGTTCTTGGTCCGCCGGTTTAAAATTTCAACGACTCGTTTAATTTCCTTATCCCGGCCGATGACAGGGTCAATCTTTCCTTGGCGGGCAAGGTCGGTCATGTTAATACCAAATTGGGCTAACATGCCGCCTTTGCCATTACCGCTACCGCCTTGACGTTGTCGTTGAGCAGCGCCAGCAGCACCGGCAGCTTGACCTTGCATGCCGTTTAAAGCATTCATAAAGTCTTCCATATTACCGAAGGCAAATCCACCGTTATTCATACCATTTCCTCCATTCATCATATTTTCTTGCATTTGATTTAATTTTTCATAACAATTTTGGCAGAGGTCCACTTGCATCTTTTGTCCATTAAACATCATTTGTAAATGGATAGTTGCAGGATTCTTGTGACAGTTTTGGCATAGCATGTCGATCCGATACCTCCTTAAAATACCTATCAAAAAAGTTTGACCTTTCTTGACTATTGATTATCATTATACTTACTTTTTCTTAGAAAGCAAGTATAAATCAGAATTAATGCAAAGTGGTGTAATGCTTGATATATTAACCATCATTGGCGTTTTTGACATTAACCAGCCAACTAAATTTTAGCACTCTTTAGCCATGAATGCTAAATTTGACCAATGTTTGACCAAAAATAATGTATAATGGTAGAAAATGTTATGGGGGATGATGTGATGGCAGAAAATGATTATCAAACTCAACTGGATCAATTATGTAACGGGGACATCGATGAATTGGTGATTAAGCCAGATCAATTTATGGATTTTCAAAAGGTCTTCCAATCCTATCCCTCGCGTTCCAAAATAGAAGGCGATGCTAAGCATGGTGGGGAGATTCATTATCACCTGACCAAGGGATCTCAGGAATCATAATTTTAACTTGTATTTACCGCTTACAATCGCTATAATATAACAAAGTAAGGCATCGATTAGCTGCCTCAATAATTATTGTTCGAAGGAGAATGATTATAATGGAAAAACGTGATTACACTATTATTGCTGAAACTGGGATTCACGCACGTCCCGCTACCATCCTGGTTCAAACTGCTTCAAAGTTCACTTCAGACATTACTTTAACTTACAATGGTAAGAGTGTTAACTTGAAGTCCATCATGGGTGTTATGTCACTCGGTGTTGGTCAAAACGCTGAAGTTACCATCTCAGCTGAAGGTGACGACGAAAAGGACGCCATCGCAGCTATCGATGAAACAATGAAGAAGGAAGGACTGGCTGACTAATATGTCCCATACTCTTAATGGCATTGCTGCCGGTGGAGGAGTTACCATTGCACCAGTCTATGTCATGGGGGCATCCAGTCTAACTGCGCCTGCAAAGGCCGCTAATGATGAGGATCATGAGGCAAAACGGCTTCATGATTCTTTTTCTTTAACAAGGAAAGATTTAGTGAAGATTGGCCACCAGGTGGAAGAAGAATTTGGTCACCCGATTGCGACGGTGCAAACGTTAATTACGATTATTGATGATCCTGATATCCGTCAACTAGCACAAGACATGCTGATTGAAAACCGGTGGACGGCTGAATGGACTGTCGAGCAATTAGTTAGTCAGTTAAAAAAGTTGTCAACGGTCGCGGTTAGCAGCCCATTTTGGAATAATGCGGTAAACGATCTTGGACAGCGGATGCTTAGTCATTTGCTCCATAAGCCGATTCCGGATGCTGCCAACCTTGATCACCGTGCGGTCGTGATCGCCCATTCGATTAGTCCTACCCAGATTGTACGATTTGACCGGCAATTGGTGGCAGCAATTGTGACAGACCTAGGGGGAGCCACTTCTCATTTCTCATTATTAACGGAAGAATTAGCGATTCCTGGAGTAGTAGCAACCCATGAAGTAACTAAATATGCTCATGACGATATGGTCGCAATTGTTGACGGCATTCATGGTAAGGTTATTCTGCAACCTTCACCACAAGAAATTGACGACTATCAAAAGATGGCTGCTCAATATGCGCGTGGTAATAACCTTCTTGGTAAACTGAAACATGAAGAAACCCGCAGTGCTGATGGTCAACGAATTCGGGTTTCCGCTAATATTTCGCTACCGGATGAGATTAGAACGGTTGCTGATAGCGGTGCTGAAGGGATTGGATTATTCCGGACTGAATTTATGGTCATGAAGGATGCTCAGTTAGCAAGTGAAGAGCGGCAATTCCAGGCATATAAAAAAGCAGTTACGGCGATGCCGGACCAATTGATCGTGGTGCGGACACTTGATATTGGCAATGACAAGCTGGTTGATAATCTCGATGTGGATGATGGTCAATTAAACCCTGCGCTTGGGATGCGTGGAATTCGGTTGGGGTTAGCCCATGAAGAACTGCTTCGTCCACAATTACGTGCTCTGCTTCGTGCATCAGCATATGGAAAAGTTGCTATTATGTTTCCAATGGTAACAACCGTTGCTGAATTTAGGAAAGCACGGGATATAGTAGATCAAGAAATTGACCATCTCAAACAGCAAGGATACGATTTGGCCGATGATATTCAAGTCGGAATGATGGTCGAAACTCCAGCAGCCGTTACAATGGCTGATCAACTGGCGCAATACGCTGATTTCTTTAGTATTGGATCAAATGATTTGGTGCAATACTTGTTTGCAACTGACCGGACTAATGATGATACTAAGTCCTTATATCAACCACTGCATCCGGCGATGTTGAGATCAATTTTTCATGTTATTCGGCAAGCGCATACTGAAGGTAAATGGGTCAGCCTTTGTGGTGAAATGGCTGCTTTGCATGTTGCAGAACCGTTATTATTAGCAATGGGACTGGACGAATTTTCGGTACCAGCTGATCACGTTCTGTCACTGCGACACTTAATTAGTGGTTTATCTGCGCGACAATTACAGCCGGTTTTGCATAAGGCTCTCAGCCTGCAGAACGCAAGTGAAGTCGAACAGTTAATTAAAAAGACGCTTCCCGATTTATACCAGGAAAAATAAAAGGTCAAGATCACAGATTTTGGCCTTTTTATTAAGCAACTTAACTTGCGACATAATACGAGAACGTTTAAAATAGTGAGAATATGTTGTACGAAGAATCAATAACTCTGCAAAGGAGAATTTCGGTTGAATATTGGACTGTTTACAGATACATATTTTCCGCAGGTCAGTGGGGTTGCGACTTCCATTAAGACCTTACGTGACGAATTGATTGCTCAAGGGCACCATGTTTATATTTTTACATCTTCCGATCCCAGAGCAACGGATTCTCCAGAAGACGGGATCTACCGTTTCCCAAGTGTACCGTTTGTTTCTTTTAAAGATCGACGAATTGCATTTACTGGCTGGCTAAAAGTATTGCGCATTGCCCGAAAGCTGGATCTTGATATTGTTCACAATCAGACGGAGTTTTCGCTTGGTGTGATGGGTAAAATGGTGGCAAAGGAATTAGGGATTCCTTGTATCCACACTTACCACACAATGTACCAGGATTACCTGCATTACATTGCCAACGGCCGGGTATTGAAACCTAAAGATGTTGCCAGATTAGCACATTTGTACTTAAAGAACATGGCAGGGGTGATTGCACCTAGTGAACGGGTCCTCGACACTTTGGAAAGCTATCATGTAGAGTCACCAATTCGAGTCATTCCTACAGGGGTTAATCTTCGGGTCTACCGTTTGCGGGACACACCTGAGCAAAAATTATCCATGCGTCAGAAATATGGTTATGATCGCGACACACCTGTGCTGCTATCATTAAGTCGGCTGGCATTTGAAAAGAATATTCAAGAGTTGATCGCTTCAATGCCGGACGTTTTAGCTAAGGAACCAACTGCCCAATTATTAATTGTTGGTGATGGTCCGGCACGGCAATCCCTAGAACGTCAGGTTCGAGAAATGAACCTGCGCGACCACGTTACGTTTGCTGGGCAGATCAGTAACGATGAAGTGCCTCATTATTACCAAATTGCGGATGTCTTTGTGTCAGCGTCAGATTCTGAATCGCAAGGTCTAACTTATGATGAGTCTTTGGCATCTGATGTGCCAATCGTTGTGCGGCGTAGTGAATATACCGATCAATTGATTGATGATCCGGGAATTGGAATGAGTTTCCAAAAACGTGCTGATTTGGTCAAGGGCATTTTGCATTATATTCAAAATCCACCAGTAGAAGAAGCTAAGGCAAAGCGCGAACAGAAACTTCACGATATTTCTGCAGAAGTCTTTGGTCGGAGAGTCGTTGAATTTTACGAAGATTGTCAAATGCGGGTCGCTGAGGAACAAGCATTGAAGCAAGAACACCGGCGACACTTGTTTCATCATTCAAGGAGATTCTAATGCTAAAAATCACGATGTATTCATCAGCTGACAAAGTTAAGGGGCAAGGAGTCGGCAGTGCCTACATTGAACTAGTCAAAATGCTGCAAAATCGCTTTAGCGATGAATTCGATATTGCCATTAACAAACGCAGGGTGAGTGACATTAGTCATTACCATACGATTGATCTGCCGTTTTATTTTTCTACATTTTCTAAGAAACGTGGTCGTAAAATTGGCTACGTTCATTTTTTACCAGAAACTTTGGAAGGCAGTTTAAAAATTCCGCAACCATTTCGGGGGATTTTCTATCGATACGTGATTGCGTTTTACAAACGGATGGACCATTTAGTAGTAGTGAACCCGTCCTTTATCCCTAAGTTGATGGCGTATGGAATTCCAAAGGAGCAGATTTCATACATCCCTAACTTTGTTGATAGCGATAACTTTTATCCAGTTACTGCAAAACGACGGCATGAACTACGTAAGAAATGGCATATTGCGGACGATCAGTTTGTCGTTTTAGGGAGTGGCCAAGTTCAGGAACGGAAAGGGGTTCCTGATTTCATTCGGTTAGCTAAGGCTAATTCTGATGTGCAGTTCATCTGGGCTGGTGGCTTTTCTTTTGGTGCAATCACGGATGGCTATAAAGAACTCAAACAAGTGGTAGATAACCCACCAGCTAATTTACGCTTTCCGGGGATTGTTTCGAGACAAGAAATTGCTGAGTTAAATAACGTTGCTGATTTATTTCTGCTACCTTCATATAATGAACTGTTTCCAATGTCGGTATTGGAGGCTTTCTCTTGTGGTACACCGGTAATGCTTCGCGACCTTGATTTATACCATTCAATTATAGAGGGATATTATGAACCGGCGGCGGATGTTGGTGTTATGAATAAGAAATTGACTGATCTTATTCACAACCCGGACCGGTTGGCGCAGTTGCGGGACAAGGCGCTTGAAGCTTCCCAACGATATTCTAAAGAACATTTGGCAACGATTTGGCATCAGTTCTATATTGCACAGGCAAAGGAGAAGTAATATGTCGAGAAAGAATTGGTTAGTACTGATCTTAATGCTCCTGCTTGGTGGTGGGATTTTTGCTTATTCGTTGCGGAATACTAATCTCCATGAGGTTAGTAGTGACTTAGCTACCATTAACTGGGGATGGTTCTTGGTAGCGGTGATTTGTATTTGCTTATACCTTGGCCTTGAAGGGGTAGTTGTTAAAATCTTCATGAGCAACCGTTATCCTAGTTTTACATGGAAGGACGCATTACGACTGCCACTGATTGAACAACTCTTTAATGGAATTACACCATTTTCAACCGGTGGGCAACCCGCTCAACTGCTGGCAATGTTACAATCAGGAGTCGATGGCGGAATTGCTAGTTCTGTATTATTGATGAAGTTTGTGGTGTTCCAATCGATGATCGTGGTGAATTTCATCATTAGCTTATTAATTGGTTTCCACTATATTGAAGAAAAACTGCACGTGTTATCGTTACTGGTCGTGTTCGGCTTTGTTATTCACTTGAGTGTAATTGTTGCGTTACTCATGGTCATGTATTGGTACCGGTTCACTAAGCGGATGATGAACATTGTAATTAAGCCGGTGAGGTGGTTTGTTAAACCGCAGCGTTATGACAAAATAAAGTATTCATTAAATGAAAAGGTGGATTCTTTTTATAAAGAAAGTATCAAAATGAAAACAGAATATGGAAAATTAGCTAAAGTTGCTGGGGTTACTATCCTCCAATTACTGGCATATTACATTATTCCGTATTTCATTTTATTAGCGTTAAATATCCATGGAGTGAATCTGATCATGGCGATGAGCTTACATACGTTAATTTTTATGATCATTTCACTTTTTCCAATCCCAGGAGGAACTGGTGGTGCAGAATACAGTTTCGCGGTCCTCTTTACTGCTTTTACAAGTTCACATAGTAAGTTGGTAGTAGCGATGTTGCTATGGCGAGTGCTGACATATTACTTTGGAATGTTTGCCGGGATGTTTGCACTAATGGTTAAACCAGATAAAGTCAAAAATAGTATGGGAGTTTAGGTTCACTAAACTCCTTTTGTTTAAGGAGTTTTAAAATGCATTCTAATTTGCAAAAAATAATTAACAGACTAAATGCAATGACGTTGGACAACAGCAGAGAGTTTCAGGTCCGTGAATTTGCTCAATATGGAGTTCCGGTTTGCAAGGTGACATATTTTAGGGATCGTGGTGAATTTGTAGTAGATCGGCACAATCCAGATCGTGATTTAGTTTTCGATAATATTGATTTAGTAGCTATTGAAATTTATGATTGCCTTTATGATTTTCAACATTCTTTTTAGACGGATAAATTCCGATTAGAAGTAGTTTTCGATCTGGATAAATCGAACTTTAAAACTTACTGATTTACGAATGTCCAGCTTTACAAAAAAGTTAAAAAAGTTTGCTGAGTTTTGTTGACAACCCACTATAGTCACTGGTATATTAATTATCGTTGTCACGGCAGTTAAGTTTTTAACCGCTTCGAC
>ENA-ORUR01000640-ORUR01000640.1-human-gut-metagenome-genome-assembly--contig:-NODE-640-length-11800-cov-3.4579_pt1 | contig 11800 bp, 9 predicted proteins | sample MGYA00242086_ERZ509223 | MGnify/ENA primary metagenome ERZ509223 (study PRJEB26280, sample SAMEA2338820) | human gut metagenome | biome: human gut; feature: human-associated habitat; material: faeces... | reverse complement strand
ATACCCCTTTTAAATTATTATTTAAGTTTTAAAATTAAGTATTTTCTTTTATTTTAGTCTGTTTAATCAAATTATGATGTTATTGAAAATATTTTATTATTTTTCATCTAATTTAGAATATCACAAAATGCTTTATTTAAAATGAATCGTAAAGCTATTGTTTAAATTTTTATCATAAAAGTATAATCATTTCGTTAATGGTTATATTGTTATTTCTGCCCATTTTAATAATGAGTAATGAAAATTTTAATGCTTTTTGATTTATATGTAGTGGGGCATCAAAAAGAGATTATTAATAATAGCTTACTTATAATGTGATATTTATTACTCATTTTGTTTAAATGTTAAATTCAAAAACTAAATGTAATAGTAGCTTGCTCTATATAATCTAAATTCTTCAGGAATATCTATATTTTATTTAGAGTTTTTTTAATTGATTTATATATCAATAAATTACATTACTTTCTGCTCCTCTAGTTTCTAAAATTACACTAAAGTTTTTTCCATGTGTTAGCTTTATTTTCTACAAACAAATCTGAAACTGTAAATGTTAAAAAAGTATCTACATTACAGGATGTTTTAATATCGCTACGTTGAGAGCCTAATGCATACTTAGCATTTTCAGGAATAATTGATAGTGCATGTTGGTGGCTTGATATCTCGATTAATTTGTAACTTAGCTGAAGGTATCTGGTAAAACTTGATGATATAATGGGTCAGCAAGGAAAAATAGAGAAATTTTTCTTCATTATATCCTAATATCGAAAATGATAATTGAGCTATTGATAGCCTAATCATGATATCTTTATTTTATCTATTTATGACTATCTTTAATCTATTCTAATTTTGCTTATTATAATTAAAAAATATTGATAAATTATTTTTATGTTTTATTTGGATAGGGAAATTTGTATATGTATCTTTATGTTTTTTTATTTCTTGATATAAAATGGATAAAAATAACAAATAAAATAGCGTATTTTTTATATAGATAGATACTTTAAGGTAAGAAAATTCTTAGCTTGATTATTGCGAATTACTTCTTTTTGAACTATGTAACTATTAGGTGTTTTGCATAAAAAACAATCTAAAATATTTTTGTCAATCGGGCATAGTTAGCTCTATTGGGTAAAAATAAATCCCGAATGTTCTTATAAGATTAAAAACGAATAACAGTATCACTTATCGCCTATTGACAGTATTATATGTAAAGATGATGAATAGTGACCTATGCTCTGATTATCATAGGACAGTTAGCGGAGAACATTATGAAGTATCGCCTGTGCGGTGTTGCTCTTTTAGTAGCTTTACTTTCAGGATGTGCAAGCACACCTAACAATGGTGACAGTCGTTCTGATCCCTTGGAAGGGTTTAACCGCCAGATGTTTAATTTTAACTATTATGTTTTAGATCCTTACGTATTACGACCTGTAGCCGTAGTATGGCGTGATTATGTTCCACCACCAGCACGTAATGGACTATCGAATTTCTTAGGTAACCTTGAAGAGCCAGCAAGTATGCTAAATAGCATCTTACGTGGAGATTTTGAAAAAGGGGCTAAGCATTTCGGACGTTTTTGGATCAATACCGTATTTGGTATTGGTGGTTTAATCGATGTTGCAGGAATGTCTAGAGAGTCAATGGAAAAAGAAGTTCCTGTAAGGTTTGGTAGTACGTTAGGGCATTATGGTGTGGGATATGGCCCTTATGTGGTATTACCGGGCTATGGCAGCTTTACAGTGCGAGAAGAGGGGGGCGATTGGGCTGATGCCACCTATCCAGTACTGAGTTACCTCACTTTCTGGATGTCTGCGGGTAAATGGGCCCTTGAAGGTATTGAAACGCGAGCTCAATTATTAGATTCAGATGCAATTTTACAAAACTCATCTGATCCATATTTAATGATGCGTGAAGCCTATTTCCAAAAAAATGATTTCGATGCTAATGGCGGGAAAACAGGTGAAAATCCAAACGCAAAAGCGATTGAAGATGATTTAGACTCTATCGATTAATCTATTTATCTGGTTATTTAAATAAAAAATGGTCTTTTTTAAGACCATTTTTTGTATTTAAAGTAGCAAATCAGCTTAGAAGCGATAGTTAAAGTTCATACCGTATAACCATGCTTTACCTGATGATTCAAATTCATAAGCCGGCAATGGTAAGCTTTCAGATAGCTTCTCTTTAATTGTCACTTTCTTACCGTGCATATAGGCTAAACCAACATCCACAGACATATCTTTATTAAATGCGTAGGTTGCCCCCGCACTTAACCAGAAGCGATCTTGGTCAGGGATCGAGATAGAGCGTTTATCAGCAGGAACAGGACTATCATCAAAGGCAATACCGGTGCGGAATGTCCAATTATCATCATGGTAATAAGTGGTTCCTAATGCAATACGCCATGCATCACGGAAGCCTTCTTCTTTGTTGAAGAGTTGTTGACCATCACTTTTACGTGTTGCTCTTAACTCTTTAAACTCACTCCAACTGGTATAAGCTAAATTATAATGGACAGCCCATTTAGGGGCGACACGGTGGTAAGCAGCAAATTCCCAAATCTCCGGTAGGTTAAGGTCTAATTTACCTTTGATAGTATCTCCATTAGTACCAACCACCCCCATACCTTCTAGTGCGGGTAATGAGCGGATATCACTTTGATAATCACCATCTTTAAATTTCACTTTTACTTTAGAGCGATAAGTGAAGCTGATACGGTTATCTTCATCAAACTCATATAATAAACCGGCGTTCCAGCCAAAGCCCCAAGCATCCCCTTTTAATTGTGCAAAACGATCACTTGGCGATAAGCCTGATAAATAACGGCCTAATCCCTGATAGTCAGGATCTGGATGTTGAGATAAGGCACCACCCAATAGCTTACCGGCTTCACCTACATGGCGGGTAATTTCAGCATCAGCATAGAGCGCATTTAAGCCTAAACCGACACTAAATTGTTTATTAACTCGATAACCTGCACTTAAATTTAAGTTCATGGTTTTTAAATCAGTTTTTCCGCCAATTAAACCTGCTGGGTAATCTTTTTTAAAGTCGGTAGCTAAACCAAAGTTAGTAGTACCTGATGCACCAATTGCCCATTTATCGTTGATAGGCGCAACAAAGTGAATATTGGGGACTAAAGCACTTGGGGCGATATCGCCGGCATTAGTGCTGGCGCCAGAGAGTGGGGATTTACCTTTAATATCAACACTGGGATTAATATGGATAGCACCAACGGAAAACTCAGGACGATCAAACATGGTCAATGCGGCAGGGTTTCGACTACCTACACTCGCATCATCTGCAATAACGCCTTCTCCTGAAAAAGCACGACCTAGTGCTGAAGTTGAATATTCATTTAACTGAAAACCGGCAGCGCTTGCATAAGAGGAAAGTGTTCCTACAATGGCAGCGAGAGCTGTGCGAGTAAACAGGTTTTTACGGTTCATGACCTAAACCCTCATAATTTTTTTAAATAAGTAACTTCTGATTAGAAGCGCTGGATTTTAGGTGCGGTTGTCGTTATGACAAATCAGACCAGTTGCTTAAGTATAAAGATGAATAGTGGTAATGTTGCAAGTTTGTTTTATATATATTTCCAATTTGATTTAAAATTTGGGATTTAGTTAACATTAATTTTACATTAAATGCCAATAAAGATGGTTTTGTTTATTAAACAAACAGTAAAATCAATTTTTTTTGTAAAATTGTAGGTTAATTTGAGCTAACGCAGGTTATTTTATTTTTTTGCTATTATGATAGATAATTAACACTTCTTTTGTTGGGAGACTAAAATGGCAGACGCAATTAATCGTTGTAATGCAGAAGAAACAGCTGCTTGTTGTTGTGTTGATGTTGGTACTATTATCGACAACAAAAATTGTACCGCATCTTATCAGCACGTTTTTGCCGATAAGGCTCAAGCTGAAGCGATGTTAAATGAGCTAACAGCTAAAGCTAATGCCACTGCATCTGAACCTTGCCAAATTAAACATCAATTTGCTGATGTCGAAGGTGGCGTTCAATTAACCGCTGATTTTACTTTCTCTTGTGAAGCAGAAAATCTGATCTTCCAATTAGGATTACGTTAATCCTTTGAAATTAAACTTCTTCAAGGCTATTGAAATTCAGTAGCCTTTTTTATTTTTTATCATTATTTATTCCTTCCTTTTATTGTTTTCTTCGAGTTACAGCTAATTGAATGAAATAATGAGCGCTAACTCCCACTTCTTATAAAATGATGTTTCTGATAAGTGAAAATTTTGTTAACTCTATTAATCAGGTCAGACCTCTTTGGTGTTAGGAATTCATTTTGTCAGGAGTCGTTATGAAGTCATCAGCGAGCAGTACCATAAAAGATCGTGTTGCGATTGTTAGTGGATTGCGTCTCCCATTTGCTAAACAAGCAACCGCTTATCGGGGGATCCCTGCGGTTGAGCTGGGGCGCTCGGTTGTACAAGAATTAGTGATCCGTAATGAAATTCCTCCTGAAATTATTGATCAACTGGTGTTTGGTCAAGTAGTACAAATGCCTGCCGCACCGAATATTGCCCGCGAAATTGTACTTGGCGCAGGGCTAAGTGTAAAAACAGATGCTTATAGTGTAACCCGTGCTTGTGCAACGAGTTTTCAGGCTATTGCTAATGTGGCTGAAAGTATGTTGGCAGGTCATGTTTCAGTGGGTATTGCTGGTGGCGCAGATTCATCTTCTGTATTACCGATTGGCGTGAGTAAAAAATTAGCCGATGTTTTACTCAGTTTAAGTAAAGCGAAAACATTAGGGCAACGGCTTAGTTATTTAAGTCAACTACGCTTTGGTGATCTGCTACCCGTTGCACCCGCAGTGGCTGAGTATTCCACAGGATTGCGTATGGGGGATACTGCTGAGCAGATGGCTAAGACTTATCATATTTCAAGAGTTGCGCAAGATGAATTAGCGCATCGCTCTCATCAATTAGCGGCCAAAGCGTGGGAAATGGGAAAATTAAATGACGAAGTTATGACGGCATTTTTCCCACCTTATAAATCAGGTTTTCATCAAGATAATAATATCCGCAAAAATTCTGTACTTGATTCTTACGCAAAACTGAAGCCTGCCTTTGATAGGCGCCACGGTAGTGTGACAGCGGCTAATAGTACGCCCCTTACGGATGGTGCTGCTGCTGTGCTAATGATGAAAGAGTCTGTTGCCAAAAGTTTAGGCTATCAACCTTTAGGTTATCTGCGTAGCTATGCTTTTACCGCCATTGATGTCTGGAAAGATATGTTACTGGGGCCTTCTTATGCGACTCCGTTAGCACTATCAAGAGCCGGCCTTACTTTGAGTGATTTAACACTAATAGATATGCATGAAGCTTTCGCGGCTCAAACGTTGAGTAACTTAACCTTATTTGCAAGTGATAAATTTGCTCAAGAGCAACTCGGACTGTCAAAAGCAATAGGCGAAGTTGATATGGATAAATTCAATGTTCTTGGTGGCTCTATTGCTTATGGACACCCCTTTGCTGCAACAGGGGCGAGAATGGTGACTCAAACATTACATGAACTGAAACGCCGAGGTGGTGGCTTTGGTTTAACAACAGCTTGTGCTGCGGGCGGATTGGGTGCAGCGATGATTTTGGAGGTGGAATAATGGCGACTCAACAAAGGATACAAACCTCATCAGAGAAATCACCGGTATTCCAGTTTTCAGTGCGTCCCGATAAGGTCGGAATTATCACCATTAATGTTGTAGATGAAAAGGTCAATACACTGAAAGCTGCTTTTGTTGAACAGTTTCAAAATGTATTAAAACAGGCTCAGCAACATTCAGGTGTAAAAGGATTAATTATCACCTCAGGTAAACCTGATAATTTTATTGCTGGTGCTGATATATCAATGATTGCAGATTGCAAAACCAAAGAAGAGGCCACCGCATTAGCGAAAGCAGGACAAGATCTTTTTACTCAATTAGAAAATTATCCTTTGCCTGTCGTCGCAGCCATCAATGGCGCCTGTTTAGGTGGGGGATTAGAACTAGCATTAGCCTGCCATGGGCGAATTTGCTCCGATAACAGTAAAACACGTTTAGGCCTTCCTGAAGTTCAATTAGGATTACTACCAGGTTCGGGGGGAACCCAACGATTACCACGTTTAATAGGGGTTACGACCGCCTTAGATATGATCTTAACTGGGCGACAAATTAATGCCAAACGGGCTTTCAAGCTTGGCTTAGTTGATGACGTTGTACCACAAGCTATTTTATTAGATGTTGCAGCCCAATGGATTTTAACAGCTAAAAAAGCTGCTAAAAAACAGACTATTATGGAGCGTTTTTGGGCAAATACCACATTAGGAAGAAATATCCTCTTTGATCAAGCTAAAAAGCGCACTTTAGCTAAAACCAAAGGTCATTACCCAGCGGCAGAGCGTATTCTTCATGTTATTGAACGAGGCTTAGAGAAAGATATTCAAACAGGTTTTAAAGAAGAAGCTAATGCGTTTGGTGAATTAGCCATGACCCCGGTTTCATCTGCATTACGGCATCTCTTTTTTGCCTCAACAGCATTGAAAAATGAAACAGGATCATCTGCAAAGCCAGATAAGTTACACCATATAGGTATTTTAGGTGGGGGGTTAATGGGGGGCGGTATTGCTTTTGTGACAGCAACAAAAGGTAATTTACCCGTTAGAATTAAAGATATTAGTGATAAAGGCATTGCGCAGGCACTTAACTATAGTTGGAAAGCGTTATCAACTAAGGTCAAGAAAAAGCGGCTCTCTGCTCGTGAACGCCAACGACAAATGGGGTTATTATCAGGGACATTGGATTATAGCGGTTTCCATCAAACTAACCTTATTGTCGAAGCTGTTTTTGAAGATTTGGCTTTAAAGCAAAAAATGGTGGCTGATATTGAAGCCTTAGGTGAAGGCAAGATCATCTTTGCTTCAAATACTTCTTCTCTTCCTATCCATAAAATTGCTGAAAAAGCACAATATCCAGAAAAAATAATTGGGCTGCACTATTTTAGTCCCGTTGAAAAAATGCCCTTAGTTGAAGTGATCCCTCATGAAAAAACGGATGCTAAGACAATCGCCACAACCGTTGCTTTTGCTAAAAAACAAGGCAAAGTTGCCATTGTGGTAGGAGATAAACCCGGTTTTTATGTCAATCGAATTCTCGCCCCTTATATTAGTGAAGCCTTAACCTGTTTGGTTGAAGGGGAAACGATAGAGAATATTGACAAAGCATTAGTTCAATTTGGCTTTCCAGTCGGCCCCATTCAACTTTTAGATGAAGTGGGAATTGATATTGGTACTAAAATAACGCCTATTTTAGTCAATGAGTTTGGTGAGCGTTTTGCATCTCCTTCTGCGGTGGATGCGGTTATTGCGGATGACAGAAAAGGGCGTAAAAACGGTCGTGGTTTTTATCTCTATAATCAGCATGCCTTACCTTTCTCTTTAGGAAAAAATAAAAAGCGTGCAGATCCGATGATTTATCGCTTATTACAGGTTAAACCTAAAAATCAGTTATCGGCTTCAGAAATAACCGAACGTTGTTTATTGCTTATGCTTAATGAAGCAGTTCGTTGTTTAGATGAAAACATTATTCAACAACCTAGGGATGGTGATATTGGTGCTGTTTTCGGTATTGGTTTTCCTCCCTTCTTTGGTGGGCCATTCCGGTATATAGATAGTATGGGAACAACAAAAATAGTCGATAAGCTTAATCAATTAACTGAAAAATACGGTGAAAAGTTCCAGCCATGTGAGCGATTAGCGGCAATGGCCAAGTTAAATGAACGATTCTATAGCTAACTATCTATTCTATAATGCAATGAGTAGAAAGGATGATTAAGGCGCTTATGCGCCTTTTTTTGTATCTGTATAATTGAGGTGCAGTTCACTCATTGGGCGAGGGTTTACGGCGTTTTTCGCTAAATTAAGCGCTGATTAAGCAAGGTTTTATTATTAATGAAAAATCGGCTCATAAATGTTAATGATAGCTGAGTGGAAAGTGTTTTTGGGGGATAATAAACGCCAATGGTATATTCTAAAGACAGTTTGTTTTAATAAGAGATTAAATATAATTTTTTGGTGTTAAAATATACCAAATAGAGCAAATTTACTGGATAAAATAGCGTATTATTTGTTAGGGGCTTTTGGTCAAAACTAGATATTTGTTATTCTTACTTGCTTTATGTATTGATCCCCTTAGAAATGAAAACAACAAAATAGGTTTATATTGATTATGCAAATTTTTATTATGCGCCACGGTGAGGCTACTTTTGATGCGCCTAGTGATGCACTACGATCTTTAACAGAGCGTGGTGAATATGAATCATTAACCATGGCGAATTGGATGACACAGCAAGAGCATAGTATTGATTATGTTTTAGTTAGTCCTTATTTGCGGGCACAACAAACACTTAATGTTGTGCAACAAGGCTTAGTATTACCCGCTAAGATAGAAACCGATGAAGGGCTTATTCCTGGGGGTAATCCTGATCATATTGCACATTATTTAAGGGCATTAGGGGAAGTGGGATATCACAATATTCTAGTTATATCACATCTACCTTTAGTGGGGTATGTCGTGGCAGAGCTTTGTCCAACAGTGAGTGCTCCGATGTTTTCTACCTCAACGATTGCTTGTGTTAATTTTGATTTATCAACAGGCTCGGGGAAATTGCTGTGGCAAGTCTCCCCAGCAAACTTAAAACAAATTACCGAATAAAGTCTATATGTTATTTATATTGTTCTGATTTATTCGGTGATGTTAACGACGCGCAATATCATCATTTTCGACTAACAGCAATAGTGCAGCATCTCCTCCCCACTCTTTTGGTGCTTGATGAAAAGCAATAATATCAGGGTGTTGAGCTAACCAAAGAGGGGTTTGCTGTTTTAAAATATGTTTACCATGCCCATGCATAATACAGGCACAATACACATGCTCTCTTCTACAGGCCGCGATTAAGGCACCAATTTCTTGTTTGGCGATTAATTGTGTTAATCCATGTAAATCTAAAAAAAACTCTGGTACATAATCACCACGACGCAATTTTTTTAGCTCGTACGCATTTGCCCCTTCTCTTAAATAACGCATCGGGCCTTCTGTTGCCAAGTTAGGTTGAAACTCATCGGAGAAATAGTAAGAAGCATCTATTTGCTCTTGCTGTAATCGCTCTGTTGGATAATGAGTCACTTTTTTTCGCGGTGTTTGGTGGCGTATTTTATCTTGTGGGAGCTTTTTGGTGCCTTTTATCATCTCCTGAAATAATTCTATTTCTGAAGGAGGTAATATGAATTTTTTGTTCATTTTTAGCGTTCTTCATCATTGCTATCATCTATATCTATAAATAATAGTACCTTAAATATAAGGGGAGATAAAAAACTATTGTTAAATAGATGAAACAAAAAAGGCAGGGGGGATCCCTGCCAAAATAGTCACATAGCTAGCAAATAGATTAATTAGTGCCCTGATGTTTCTGCACGTCGACAAGCTTCAAATAAGAACCAAGTACGACGCTCTGTTTCATCGATCCAATTTTCAATTAAGCTTGCGGTAGAGATATCGTTATTTTCATCACAGACAACATGTGCTTTTCTCAGTTCTGCTGCAAGTAATTGATTATCTTGACATAGCTCAGCTAACATATCTAAAGGTTCAACAAATTCAGCATCATTATCTTTAATACGTTGCATTTTTGAGATCTGCCCTATAGAGCGTAATGTCATGCCACCAATTTTACGTACACGCTCGGCAATAGGATCTGTCATGGCAAAGAGCTGATCACCTTGTTCATCTAACATTAGATGATAGTCACGAAAATGAGGACCGCTCACATGCCAGTGGAAGTTCTTTGTTTTTAGATATAAAGCAAACACATCCGCAAGAATAGCATTCATCGCTGCACTAACTTCTTTTGTTGCTTTAGGTGCTAAATCTGTAGGGGTAGATAGAGGACGGGTTTGGAGTTTATGTGCATCATTAACTTCAGCAGGGGTTAGTTTTTTACTGCTCATTTTCATCTCCTAATAAATCGAAAAAGTATTATTGAGAGAACAACATCGTAAACAGAACAACCAATTGCAGAACAAGATGTTATTGATATTACTGACTGTTCAGTTCAATAATAAATCACATGTAAATAAGTATGGATCGATTTCTTATAATTACTAGTTAAAGTGATAAATATAATTATTTGTTCTGGTTTTTTGTTTGTTGTTAGTTGATTGTATGGTTATTGTGTGATTTTTTTGGTTTATCTGGCTAATATTGAATTTGTTTCGTCATAAAGATAAAACGAGATGAATTTAATAATATTGCCTTTTTTTATTATCTAACGCTGATTTATCACGATCTTCATGGCAAACTACAGACTTTCTATTTCGTCAGATCCGTCAGAGGACAACAGTTTTGGATATCACAGCAAAAGAAGAAGCCGTAGCTGATTTAAGCACGATCTTAGATATGTTACGTTGGGCTATGAGTCAGTTTAATTCATCAGATATTTATTATGGTCATGGTACGGATAACGCATGGGATGAAGCGTTACAGCTTGTTCTACCTACACTGGCTCTTCCTTTAGATATTCCTGATGCTCTTTTATCAACCAAACTTACAACCTCTGAAAAAATGGAAATCATTCAACTTATTGAGGTTCGTATTGAACAAAAAATTCCTGTGCCTTATTTAACGCATCGAGCGTGGTTTTGTGGACATGAATTTTATGTTGATGAACGTGTTTTGATCCCTCGTTCTCCCATTGGTGAATTGATTAATAACCATTTTGCTGGACTGATTGGGCAAGAGCCAACCCGTATCCTTGATTTATGTACTGGCAGTGGATGTATTGCTATTGCTTGCGCCCATGAATTTCAAGAAGCAGAAGTCGATGCAGTCGATATTTCAGCTGATGCGTTAGAAGTTGCCGAGTTTAATATTGAAAATCATGGTTTAATTCATCGTGTTTATCCAATGCAATCTGATCTCTTTGAGGCAATTGTTCCTACACCATACGATATTATCGTGACGAATCCACCTTACGTTGATGCTGAAGATATGGGTGACTTGCCTGATGAATACCATATTGAACCCGAACTTGCATTGGCTTCTGGTGTGGATGGCTTAGATATCACCAGACAAATTTTACTAAAAGCACCTGATTATTTAAGCGAAAAAGGCATTCTTGTCTGTGAAGTCGGTAATAGCATGGTGCATCTTATCGAACAATTTCCTGAAGTTCCTTTTACTTGGCTTGAGTTTGAAAAGGGAGGCATTGGTGTCTTTATGTTAACGCGTGAGCAACTTGTCGAATTTTCAGATAGCTTTGCTAGCGATAAACGTTGATGTCAATGTGATGAAACGGTAGATTGTTATGGTTGCAAATAACATATTAATAACATCACACAGTCAGTCATAAGATAGGAATTGAGGGATGGCGGGAAACAGTATCGGGCAATTATTTAGAGTAACCACTTTTGGTGAGTCTCATGGCACAGCGTTAGGTTGCATTGTGGATGGTGTTCCTCCCGGACTGCCTTTAACGCAAGCGGATCTACAAGTTGATTTAGATAGACGTAAACCGGGAACTTCACGTTATACCACACAACGTAGAGAGCCTGATCAAGTGCGTATTTTATCGGGTGTTTTTAATGGTGTAACAACGGGAACCAGTATTGGATTATTAATAGAAAATACGGATCAGCGCTCTCAAGATTATAGCGAAATTAAAGATGTATTCCGCCCAGGGCATGCAGACTACACCTATGAACAGAAATATGGTTTACGTGATTATCGTGGCGGGGGACG
>ENA-ORUR01000633-ORUR01000633.1-human-gut-metagenome-genome-assembly--contig:-NODE-633-length-11977-cov-2.52802_pt1 | contig 11977 bp, 8 predicted proteins | sample MGYA00242086_ERZ509223 | MGnify/ENA primary metagenome ERZ509223 (study PRJEB26280, sample SAMEA2338820) | human gut metagenome | biome: human gut; feature: human-associated habitat; material: faeces... | reverse complement strand
TCCCAGAAACAATAAAGCTAGTTACTCAATAACGAAGAATATTAAGGCACAATATGAGTCGTTTACTAATGATATTATTTATTCATTACGGTATACTTTGAAAGCCATAGATACGAAATTATTAAAAAAATTAATAGAGGATCTTCATTATAGTAACAGGGTTTTTATTTATGCACACGGACATGCAAGAACACTGTGTACCTATATCCAAAATGAATTGTCAGTAAAATTAAAAGAGGTTATTATTTGTGATGTTGATTTTATGAAAAGTTATCATTTTGAAGAGATGGACTTATTATTACTGATTAGTGTTGATGGTAATACGTTTTATTTTGAACGGGATATTGTTCATAGTATTTTAGAAAAAAATGTCAATACCTGGTTAATTAGCTGTAACCAGCAATTAAAATTCCCTAAAAATTTCTTGTATGTTCCCACTCCTAATAAGCAATATAGTGACTACATTTTAAGACATGTTATAGATTATATCCTCCGTTATTGAAGTTAAAAGTTTCCATTTTGGAAACTTTTTTTATTAGAACATTTTTTCGGTATGATTTAAACGGAGGTGAATAGGATGACAAAAAAAGCTATTTCGAGTGAAGCCTTATATCTTATCGGACTTGCTAGTTTATCGTTTGCAGTCAATATTATGGAGCAAGCAGATTTTGGGATGTCTATGATTGTAAGTCCAGCTTTCATTTTAAGTAAGAGTGTTAGCTTTTTGACTTATGGTCAAGCAGAATATATTGTTGCTAGCTTAATTTTTATCTTATTTTGCATAATCATGAAAAAATTTAAAGTTGCTTATCTAAGCTCGTTTATAACCGGTGCTTTATATGCAACCATGGCGGATGTTTGGAAGGTAATTTTGCCAGTCTATCCAGTGACATCACAATACGTTTTTTTTATAAGAATTACTTACTTCTGTATAGGTTTGATTTTGTCAGCGTTGGCAATCGCAATGTTTTATAAGACCTACTTCTATCCACAAATTTATGATTTTTTTGTAAAGCAAGTTGCTACGAAGTACAATATCAGTTTACAAACATTTAAAACAGGATTTGACTGTACTTTTTTAATTTTTTCAGTTCTTTTTTCTCTGTTAGTATTTCATAAACTAGTAGGTGTAGGTATAGGAACCGTTATTATGGCAATATGCAATGGGACGCTAATCAATTATTTTAAGAATCAACTAGATAAATACTTCGTCTGTGTTTCAAGGCTAAATAGATTAGCTAATATTTAGAAAATGAAGGGGGAATATAAGATGGCATTTAAGAAAGACTTTTTATGGGGTGGAGCAACAGCCGCTAACCAATGTGAGGGCGGTAGTAATGAAGGGAAAAGAGGATTGGCTAATGTTGACTTAATGCCTTTAGGCAAAGAGCGATATTTAGTAGGAACCGGGAAGAAGAAAATGTATGAGTTTAATGAAAATTATTTTTATCCTGCCTTGACTGCAGTTGACTTTTATCATCACTATAAAGAAGATATTGCATTATTTGCTGAAATGGGATTTAAAACTTTTCGTCTTTCAATAGCTTGGACTAGAATCTTCCCGAATGGTGATGAACAGACACCAAATGAAGAGGGGTTAAAATTTTATGAAGATGTATTTAAAGAATGCCATAAATATGGGATAGAGCCCTTGGTTACACTTAATCATTTTGATTGTCCTATGCATTTGGTTAAGACGATAGGTGGTTGGAGAAGTCGAGAGATGATTACCCATTTTTTAAAGCTTTGTAAAGTTTTATTCAATAGATACAAAGTTTTAGTTAAATATTGGTTGACATTTAACGAAATTAATATGATTCTACACTTCCCGTTTGTTGCAGCGGGTATTTACTTTGAAGAAAATGAGAATAATACCCAAGCAACTATTACCGCAGTTCATCATCAACTGGTTGCTAGTGCATTGGTAACTAAAATGGCACATGAAATTAATCAGGAAAATCAAATCGGGTGTATGGTTGCAGCAGGTTCCTATTATCCAGAAACCTGTAAACCTGAAGATTATTGGAAAGCAATTTGTGATAATAGGGAAGTCTATATGTTTACTGACGTTCAAGCAAGGGGATATTATCCTAACTATGCTATTAAATGGATTGAAAAAAGAAATGCAATCATTCCGTTTGCAAAAGAAGATAAAGAAATTTTGAAAAATAATACAGTAGATTTTGTGAGTTTTTCATATTATTCATCCAGAGTAAGCAGTAGTGATGAAGATAAAGGAAACCAGTCTGAAAGTAATATTTTCTCTTCCGCAAAAAATCCGTATCTCAAAACTAGCCAATGGGGCTGGGCAATCGATCCTTTAGGATTTAGAAGTACAATAAATGAATTATATGACCGTTATCAAAAACCATTATTTGTGGTTGAAAATGGATTAGGCGCAAAAGATACTGTAGCGGAAGATGGTAGTATTCACGATGAGTATCGGATTGAATATTTAAGGGAGCATATCCGAGCAATGAAGGCTGCAGTAGAAGAAGATGGTGTAGAAATTATGGGCTATACAACGTGGGGATGTATCGATTTAATTTCAAACGGAACAGGTGAAGTAGCTAAAAGATACGGCTTTATTTATGTTGATAGAGATAATCTTGGTAACGGGTCTTATCAAAGAAAGAAAAAAGATTCATTTTATTGGTATAGAAACGTTATTGCAAGTAATGGAGAAGTATTATAGAAAAATATACATGTATTGTGGTGATAAAAAGTAAGGGCGTGGAAAATACTTTATTTTGCAAAATGTTAGCGTAACCAAGGAAGATGGCTTATAATTTTTATGAATAGATAAAAATGTACGAATAGGAAGATTACTATGGTAAAACTAACTCAAAGGCAAGAGAAGTTGTTAACCGCACTGGCTGAAAGCGGTGTGGGCTTATCGCTTAAGGATTTAGAGGGTTTGATGAAAGTTAGTCGGCGCACTATTTACCGCGAGTTTGCGGATTTGAAGTTGTATTTACAGAGTCAAGGAGTCGCAATTACAAATGAAAATGGTCTTTACCGGTTAACGGGTCAAGTGGCCAAGCTCGATGGGGTTTTTGAAGATGAGGTAGCTAAGCAAGAGTTGACTACGGCTAAGCGGGAAAGTATCTTGGCCTGTCAACTGTTACTAGCAGGCCAGGCAACAAAAATTATTAGCCTCGCCTTAAGTTTGAAGGTTAGCGAGGGGACGATTCAGCGCGATTTAACTAAGCTGGAGCGGTCATTGAGCCAGTATGACTTACACGTGATTAAGCAAAAGGGGGTGGGCGTTTATATTGAGGGAAATGAAGCTAAGCGGCGCCAAGTGTTGACAGGAATTTTGCTCAATGAATTAAACGAATACTATTTTTTACGTTACGTTCAAAAAGGCGAAGAGATAGCTCAGTTTAAGCAACTTTTTTTGGATGCCATTAACCCCCAGATTTTCCGCCAGGTTTACCAGGGGTTAAGTCAAACTATTTTACCGGTGGTTGAACTTAATTCCGACCGGCAAATGATACAGTTAATCTTAATTGCAACCATCAGTATCAAGCGAGCTCAATTGGGAAAACACCCACATGCAAGTAAAACTAAGGATAACCTCAGATACCTAGCCAAAGTTTATGAGTTTTTTGCGACGCTAGATGGTAGCTTGCGGGCCAAGTTAACTACCGATGAGGCCCTATTTATCGCAAGTCAAATCCACCTCCGCGACTATTCGGAACAGCAATTTGATTTGAATGAAGATCAAGAGTGGCCGTTGACTCTAAAGGTTCGGCAGTTTGTCTTGGACGTGTCCAAGGACTTCGGCTGGAATTTCCAGCGTAACCCGGACTTCTTCAAACGCCTAACCCGGCACATTTTAAATTTAGAGAAAAATAGTCATGACCGCCTGCCCAACGTTCAAATTGAAACCCTCCAGACGCTAACGACTAAGTACCAAGGGCTTTACAACAGCATTATGAAGTGCTGGCCACAAAATTTCGAGTTGCGGTTAGTAATCCCAGAATACCAGTTAATCTTGCTTTACTTTGCTAACGAGTATACCAATAGACGCTACCTACAAGATTTAGCGGCTTTAATCGTGTGTGAAAACGGGATTGGGACGGCTAATATTTTGGCTAGCCGCTTAAAAAAAGAACTGCCAGAAATTAAGCGGGTTAGCATCACCCACCTAGCTGTCTTAGGTCAAGTGGATTTGCAACAGTATGATTTGATTTTGTCGACCCTAGAGTTACCAGGTTTTCCCCGGGAGTATCAACTAGTCAGCCCTTTACTTTTAAATGATGAAGTTAAGCGGCTAAAAGATTACCTGGCTAACTACCACCGGCCAGACTATGGCCAGGTCAAGACGAGCTTAGTCAAGCATAAAAATGCCTTGAAAAAGTTAAGCCAAATGAAGGCCTACCTTGATTTGAGTTTAAAATTGATTACACAAACGCAGGTCCATAAGGTAGCCAACCAAGGCAGTGACTTGGGCGCATCGGTTGAAGAAACGCTAGCTCATATCCCGGGTGAAATCATTAATGATAAAGAGGAAGTAACGTTAGCCTTGCTGCGGCGAATTAACCTTGCGCCCATCGGGATTCCCGACACTAATTTGGCCCTACTTCACACCAGTGATGCCGGGGTAAATCAGTGTTACTTTGGAATCTATGAGTTGGCCCACCCAATTAAGATGCTAGGAATGGATCGTGAGGAGATGCAGGTTTCGCGCTACACCTTGATGGTGGCTCCTAAAGAAGTGACGGATTTAGAACAAAAGGTACTGGGTATCATTAGCAGCAGCATCGTGATGAATAGCGAGAACACGAATGTTTTTGAAACCGGGACGAGTGAAGCGGTTCAAGAATTGCTAGCTAACCAGTTGTTAAACGAAATTCCTAAGGAAAAATAAACTATACCATTTTTAGTTGACAAGCAAAAACTAAAAGGTTATATTATGTATGTTTATTGGTTTTGTGACCTAAATAATCTTAAAAATATTGTCTATACCAATTTTTGAAATTAAATTATGAAAACGGAAGGTTGATTTTATATGTGTGGAATTGTCGGTGTTACTGGTAACCCTAATGCGGTTGAAATTCTTTTAAATGGTTTGGAACAACTTGAATATCGGGGCTACGATTCAGCTGGAATTTACGTTAACGACCAAAAGGGTAACGACTACCTAGTAAAGGAAAAGGGGCGGATTGCTGACCTACGGGCAGAAGTTTCAGCTGACGTTCACGGTTCAACTGGGATTGGCCACACTCGCTGGGCAACTCACGGGGTGCCAAGCAAGGAAAATGCGCACCCACACGTTTCAAACGACAAGCGCTTCTACTTAGTACACAATGGGGTGATTGGTAACTTCACCGAATTGAAGGAAACTTACCTCCAAGATGTAACTTTGGTTAGTGAAACAGATACTGAAGTTATCGTGCAATTAGTAGCTAAGTTTGCCCGGGAAGGTTTAAGCACTAAGGAAGCCTTCAAGAAAGTATTAGGCTTAGTAGATGAAAGCTCATCTTATGCCTTCTTGCTTTTAGACCGGGAAGATCCAGATACTTTATACGTTGCTAAGAACAAGAGCCCACTCTTAATTGGGGTTGGCGATGGCTTTAACGTAGTCTGCAGTGATGCCTTGGCAATGTTAAAGGAAACTCATGACTTTATCGAATTAGTCGATGGTGAAATTGTCATCTTGAAGCCAACTTCCATCACAATTGAAGACCCAGCTGGCCAAGTCGTTGACAGAAAGCCATTCCACGTTGACACTGACCCAGCCCAAGCTCAAAAGGGCGCTTACCCATTCTACATGTTAAAGGAAATCGACGAACAACCAGGGGTAATGCGGAACTTAATCAAGGAATACATTGCCGAAGACGGTTCAATCAAGATTGACACTGACTTATTGAAGGCCATGGCTGACTCAGACCGGATTTACATCGTGGCAGCCGGGACTAGTTACCACGCAGGGTTAGTCGGCAAAGAATTATTTGAAAAATTAATTCAAGTGCCAACCGAAGTTCACGTGGCCTCCGAATTTGCATATAACCCGCCACTACTTTCAGCTAAGCCATTCTTCATCTTCCTTAGCCAAAGTGGGGAAACAGCCGACAGCCGCCAAGTCTTGACGCAAGTTAACCAAGCCGGCTACCCAAGCTTAACTATTACCAACGTAATGAACTCCACCCTTTCACGGGAAGCAACTTACACCTTGCTCTTGTATGCAGGGCCAGAAATTGCGGTGGCTTCTACTAAAGCATACACTGGTCAAATTGCGTTGGAAGCAATCTTGGCTAAGGCTTTAGGAGTTTACAAGCAAATTGCAACCATCAAAGACTTTGACGTGGCAGCCGAATTAACCAAGGCAGCTAACGGGATGCAAGAATTAGTTGACGAAAAGGGTAAGATTGAAAAGATTGCTGCCGACATGTTAAAGGATACTAGAAACGCCTTCTACATCGGCCGGACAATGGATTACGCTATCGTTCAAGAAGCAGCCTTGAAGCTTAAAGAAGTTTCCTACATTCAAACAGAAGGGTTTGCCTCTGGGGAATTGAAGCACGGTACGATTGCCTTGATTCAAGAAAACACTCCCGTGGTTGCAATCATCACTGACAAGAAGACTGCTAACCACACTAGAAGTAATGCCCAAGAAGTTAAAGCTCGGGGGGCTAACGTCTTATACATCGTTAGTCGCGACTTGGCAACACCAACAGATCAAATCGTCTTGCCGGAAATTACCCCACTTCTGTCAGCCTTAGTAGCCATCGTTCCAACCCAATTACTTGCCTACTATGCAAGTATTCAACGGGGTTATGACGTAGATAAGCCAAGAAACTTAGCTAAGAGTGTGACAGTTGAATAATTAATTCCTAAAAAAGATGCACCCAGTATATCAGCCGGGTGCATCTTTTTTAGTGGCTATGATTCTGTAAGCGCGGTTAGTCGGTTCAGACTATAGAATTTATACTAACTTGGGGATAATTACTCCAATAAAAAGCAGGATGAGTCCACAAATTTTTTGGAAGTGAACTGGTTTAGGTTGGCTTTCTAGCAGGCCGAAGTGTTCGATGAGGGCGCTGGCGCTTAGCTGACCAAAGAGGGCAAAGATAACAATTTGACTGGTACCAATTTTAGTTACTAAAAAGGCGGAACCGAAAACATAAAGGGCGCCAAAGAAACCGCCCAGCCAGATCCACCAGTAACGGGGGCCTTGTTCAAAGGTGGCTTTGACTGAAGTAAAGCTATGTCGCTTAAAGAGGCAGACTAGCCATAAGATGATGGCGCCAGAAGCAAAGGAATAACTAGCCGCAACCAGTGGGGAGTGTTGAATTTGACCTAAGTGGCCATTAATGGCAATCTGGCAAGCACCTAACATTCCAGCCAAGATTCCAGCAAGCTGCCAAGCTAGTAGGCCTTTGACGTGGCCGGGCCGTTGGTTTGAGCTGTTTTTTTCAACTACTGTCAGTAAGACCCCGGCTAAGACTAACAGTAATCCCAGTAGTTTAATCCAAGTTAATTTAGCTTGGACGGAAGCAAATAGTCCGTATTGATCAATAATTAAGCTGGCAAAGATTTGGCCAAAGATGGGCAGGACCGCAGTTTGGACGCTGCCTAACTTAGGAAAGAGCAAAATATTAGTAGTCAGTGCAATTGTACCTAGCAATCCACCTAGCCAAGCCCACCAGGGACCGCTAATGCTTAGTTGTAACCCCTCTTTAATGGCCGTTAGTGATAGTAAGAATAAGGTCCCAACTGTAAAGGAAATGGCAGAAGCAATGTAAGGTGAGCCTACAAAGGCCCGGAGTCGGGAGTTAATAGCGGTTTGGGTACCTAATAGTAAGCCCATCCCAATTGGAAGCAAGATTAGTAAAGACATAAGTTTTCCCCCTAAAAATTAGTTCTGCTTTATTATTCCACTTGGAGTGTGGTCCAAGTCAAGTGCTTTGCTTGCAGATTAACGGTTATGACGGAAAAATAACCGTTTAGGAAATGTTTATCTCTATTTTTTAAAATTATGATAAGATGAAAGGGTATTAAAATTTTAGAATAGGGGTAGAAATCTCACATGAAAAAAAAGAAGTTTATTATCATTGGTGTATTAGCGGTGGTAGTGTTAGCCGTTTTAGGGGGAATCTGGTCGTTGACCCATTCTAAGGAAGAAAAAAAGACCAGCCACTATGAGACGATGGTGGCTCAAAAGGCCTTGCCCCTTACTATGAGTGGCAATGTCAGCCCTAAAGAGGTGCGGTCTTTCATGGTGACTAAGAAGAACTTAGCCCAAATGGAAGTCAAGGATGGTCAAAAGGTAACTAACGGCCAGGTTTTATATACAACTTATAATCAAGCTAACGCGAGTGAACTGGATGAATTGAAGGTCACTTTGGCTAAGTACCAACGGGCTAAGACTACGGCTAACCAGAAGTTGCAAGACGCTCGGAATACTTTAAACAAAATGCAAAGTAGCGATGAAGGTTATAGTGAAGCTAAGGATGCAGTTGCAAGTGCGAATGATGAAGTGGCAGATGCAACTGATAGTATTAATGCTACGCAAAGAAAGATTGACCAAGTGTCCCAAGAAGTTTCGCCCAACTCGGTGGCACCATTTGACGGGGATGTAGCGGTCAAATACGATGATAACGGCAACGCCAAGGTCACCGTCAGTTCTAGTGCCCTCCAAATGGTAACAACCGTGTCTGAATATGACTACGCTAAGGTTAAGGCTGGGGATAGTGTAACTGTTAGTGCGGTTGCAACCGGCAAGAAACAAGAGGCAACGATCACTTTAGTTGACGCTCACCCAGCCACTACTAATGCCACAAACGGCTCTAAGTATAAGGTCTACGCTGACTTAGATGCCAAAAACTTTATTGACGGCCAAACAATTAAGGCCAAGGTAGCTCAAGCAGGGATTATTATCGCTAAGAGCTGTGTCCGCCAAGGCAAGGTTTATGTGGTCGAAGACGGAAAGGTAACCAGCCAAGCAATTACGGGCAAAGAAGTAGATGGCCAATATATTGTGACAGCTGGGCTGACAGCAGGCCAAAAGGTAGTTTCCAATCCAGATGGTGATTTAAAGGAAGGGGAGCAGTTACCTTAATGATTTCGCTAAAAAAGATTAACAAGTACTATCAACAAGGAGACGGCCGGGTTCATATTCTCCACGACATTAGTTTTGATGTTAACGAAGGGGAATTTGTGGGAATTATGGGCCAATCTGGTTCTGGTAAATCGACTTTAATCAATATTATTGGCTTTTTAGATCGTGAATATGAAGGAACTTACTCATCTAAGGGGGACGATGTCAGTTACCTAAATAACAAGCGCTTTACCAGTTTACGTAATCAAAACGTAGGCTTTGTCTTCCAAAACTTCAAGTTGATTCAAAACCTAACCGTGGCTGAAAATGTGGCCCTGCCCTTGATGTATGCTGGGGTTAAGAAAAAAGAAATTGACCAACGAGTTAGCCAGGTCTTAGAGCGGGTTGGCCTTGGTGGCTATGAGAAATACCTACCTTCAAGACTATCCGGGGGGCAACAACAACGGGTGTCGATTGCGCGGGCCATCATTGGTAAACCAACTTTCTTAATTGCCGATGAACCAACCGGGGCCTTGGATAGCCATACCTCGGCAGAAATTATGGCTTTATTCAAGCAATTAAATAAAGAAAATAAGACGACCATTATCATCGTAACTCACGATCCCAAGGTGGGCCAGCAAGTCGATCGGCTGCTGACAATCCTTGATGGTAAGTTGATTTCAGATACGGGGGTGGCCTAAGTGACCTATTTAGACTTGATAAAGGTTTCCTACCGGTCGCTGATTGCCAATAAACGGCGGAGTGCCTTGACAATGATTGGAATTGTCATTGGGATTGCAGCGGTAATCACTATCATTGCCCTAGGAAATGGGGTCAGAAATAAAATGATTTCTGAGTTTAAAACCAGCAGTAGTGGGGAACAGAAGACAGAAATTAGCTTTTTTAATGCCGAAAAAAATTCGATGCAGGGCTTTACCCAAGCAGACTTGGCTAATATTAAGCAAGCCTTTTCCCGGGAAATATCTAATGCCGATTTCAAACTAGAAACAGAAAATGTGGCTACGAGTGGCATTCAGATGGGTAACGCGGTTGTGAGTGGCAGTGTCAGCCTCCTAACTTCGCCACTGCCAAGCGATATGATGAAAGCGGGCAAGAATTTTACTAACAGCCAACTAAAGTTAGGGCAAAGGGTGATTTTAGTAAGTGAAGGCTATGCTAAAAAAGTGTATAAGCACAAGCAAAACGCCTTAGGAACGGTAGTTATTATTGGAGATAAGTCCTATCAAATCCAAGGACTCTTTAAACCCCAAGGCTATTATAAGTACGGGGCTAGCTTTATGCTTCCTAAGCAGGCCTACCTGCAAGGACGTAAAGCCGACCGTGGCAGTACCTTACAATTAACAATCCGCAATGGCCAGGATGCTAATAAGATCAGTGAGCGGGTAGTTAAGTACCTCAAGAAAAATGGTCAGCTGAGAAAGGAAGGGGTTTACCAATATTACAACGAAGGGGTAATCCTTAAATCAATTTCTAAGACCATGAACATGATTACCTACTTTGTGTCGGCGATTGCCGGGATTTCCTTATTCATTGCCGGAATTGGGGTAATGAATATGATGTACATCTCTGTTTCTGAACGAACCCAAGAAATTGGGATTCGTCTAGCGGTAGGGGCAACCCAGACTAACATCATGTGGCAATTTTTGATGGAAGCAATTATGTTAACCGTCGGTGGGGGCTTGATAGGTTTTGTGCTCGGTTGGGGCCTGTCAACCCTCATCTCAGTCTTCTTACCATACGGTATTCATGCAGTCGTAACGGTAACAGATTTTCTCCTAGCATTTAGTGTCTCAACCATAGTTGGAGTTATCTTCGGGATTCTACCAGCTAGTCAAGCTTCTAAGCGAAACTTGATTGACATTTTACGTTAAAATAGTTTGTTAAAGCAGGGCCAAGTTGAATTTTCAGCTTGGTCTTTTTGGTATTTGCAAATTAGCTTAGCTAGCTTTCTGTCACAAGTTTATGTCATGTGACAGAAAGTTTAACAGTTTAAGAAAAGCTTAAGGACGGGCTTTATCACCGGTTGTGAAAACGTTAACAAAAGTGTGACACAAGCAAGCGAGTCAAAATGACAACTGGAAAAGATTGTAAGCGCTTCGTGTTAGCGTTATCATGAAACCGTAAACAAGAAGAGGAGGTTTCCCAAATATGGAGGCTAAGAAAAATACATCTTTTAAGGCTAAAGTCCAAAAATTAGGTACAAACCTAAGTAGTATGGTCATGCCTAACATTGCTGCAATTATTGCCTGGGGTTTAATTACCGCGATCTTTATGGCTAACGGTTGGTTCCCAAATGCCAAGATTGCCTTATTGATTTCCCCAATGCTTAGTTATTTATTGCCATTATTAATCGCTTATGTCGGTGGACGCTTAGTATATGAAGAACGTGGGGCCGTAGTTGGTGCCATTGCCGTAATGGGGGTTGTCGTTGGGGCTAAGGTACCAATGTTTTTAGGGGCCATGATTATGGGACCTTTAGGTGGTTGGTGCATTAAGAAATTTGACCAACTATTCCAAGACAAGATTCCATCAGGGTTTGAAATGATTTATAACAACTTCTCTAGCGGGATTTTAGGGATGTTGTTAGCAATCCTAGGGACTTACGTAGTTAACCCATTAGTTGTTGGTGGTAGTACCCTTATGGGTAAAGGAGTTTACTTTATCATCTCCATCCACATGTTGCCACTAGCTAACATTTTCATCGAACCAGCTAAGGTTTTATTCTTAAATAACGCCATTGGGAACGGGATTTTAGTTCCGTTAGGGATTCAACAAGCTGCTAGTGCTGGTAAGTCAGTATTGTTCTTACTTGAATCTAATCCTGGTCCAGGGTTAGGAATCTTGCTAGCCTTCATGTTCTTTGGTAAAGGCTCAGCTAAGGCTTCCGCTCCAGGGGCTGCCATCATT
>ENA-ORUR01000629-ORUR01000629.1-human-gut-metagenome-genome-assembly--contig:-NODE-629-length-12114-cov-3.86732_pt1 | contig 12114 bp, 7 predicted proteins | sample MGYA00242086_ERZ509223 | MGnify/ENA primary metagenome ERZ509223 (study PRJEB26280, sample SAMEA2338820) | human gut metagenome | biome: human gut; feature: human-associated habitat; material: faeces... | reverse complement strand
CGTAACTTTTCCATTCACATAATTTATTTCAATATTGTTTTGCACATTTGGCACGAAAACATTGTGAGTCGGCTCCGCCTTACAGCCCCAAAGCGTATATTATAAGTGCTCCAATTTTGCTCCAACAGAGCTTAATTCTTGGTTTTTCAAGAGACTTTTATGCATAAAATTATTTCGCTAATTTTTCATACATACTAAATAGACGCTGCATTATCTCTTGGTCAGTTGCATCTGTAGAAAGGCCATATGCTTGTAAAACAACATTATCGTTTTTCTTGTGAGCCTTTCTTAGTTCAGACGGCATCGACAGTGAATCATATAAATCAGATAACGAACTATTAGGATACTTTTTTCTGGCATCAAGTATTCCTTGTGCAGTTTCCTCTATCTTTTTCTTATCATTATCATCTAGATTAGGCCATGGAAAGTTATTATACACAATTGAATTTGAATATCTAAAATCACTCTTTAGCCGTCCAACTATCAAATTAGCCCAACACATATGAACGCTAGACTGCAAAATTCCAAATTGAATTAAATTAGCATTATCAAGATAAAATAGAGCATTAGTGTAAACATGCTTTGGCGGCATAAAATCCATTGGAATATACTTACGATTACCAGAAGATACCACTGGAACAATTATATTATTATTCTTTGGAGTTTGTGATTGAAAATATTCAGATGGTCTATCCGCAAGTTCATTAGTAGTTGGCGCATCCGCTCCTTCACGAAATTCTTGAACCTCTTTGATTTTATCCATGACTATCTTACTTTTGCGAATGATTGATGGGTCGCAATCCTTTAAATATAAAACATAAGATGGCTTATCAGACACATGATTATGAAGGAACATATGGGAATTTAAGTATTCATATATATTTTTTCGCATTTCAGGAGATTGTTTTATAATTTCGTCTTTTTCTTTGTCAGATATTCTGAAATTCCCGCCATCTATTAATTGAGCACCCTTAGTCATTTTTCCAACATTTTGTCTTGGTTTTCCTATTCTAGTAATAGGAATAAACGACCCGTCAACTAAATAAGGGTTAATTTGATGGCATTTCTGTTTATTTTCACCATCATAGATTATTTTATTTGAAACATCTTTTAATGAAAAGCCTATGATTACACAATGGACGGCAGCACTGTTTTTTGTTGCATTTTCCCATATAAACGTTTTATAGGCATAAATTATTTCTAACGTTTTATGCTTTTTATATAGTGGTTTCCACACATTCTGTATTGCTGAACCTTGTGTAATTGAATTGGTACTTACAAGAGATGACTTAATAGTCGTACCTTCCATAAAGTCTAAAGCTTTATAATACCAACCTACAACATAATCAATTGCTCTTGTTTTTCCAATAAGGTCAATTAAATCGCTTTTTTGTGCATCTGATAAATATTTATATCCAACAAATGGCGGATTACCCATAATATAGTTAAGTTCATATGGTTTCACTATGTCTGACCAGTCTATACGAAGCGCGTTACCTTCATAAATACTGTCATTACTATCAAGGGGTAAAAAGTCCTCTCGACTGTAAATAATGTTTTGACTTTGGTCCCACATTTGTGATTCAGCTATCCACATTGCTGTTCTTGCAACAGACACCGCAAAATCATTAATTTCAATTCCATAGAAATTTTGAATTTTTATTTTAACTTTAATGTCAGAATCCAGATTCAAAGTTGAATTATTACCAACAATAATCCTTAGGCACTCGTTTTCGAGATGCCTTAATTCAAGGTATGTTTCAGTTAAGAAGTTTCCAGAACCACATGCCGGGTCTAAGAACTTTAGTTTTGCTAACTTGTCTTGAAAGTCGTATGCTTTTTGAACTCTATCTCTTGTGTTTGGAATATCTTTAATTTTCTTAAACTCATTTTGTAAGTCATTAAGAAACAGTGTGTCAATTACTTTGTGAATATTTTCAATTGAAGTATAATGCATTCCACCTTTTCGACGGATAACTGGGTTCAAAGTCGATTCAAAAACAGCACCAAAAATCGTTGGACTAATATTCGACCAATTGAATCCTTTACCGGCTTCATTAACAATTAAGTCTTTTAGCTCATCCGTGAATTGAGGTATCTCTGCTGTTTCATCGGCAAACATTCCACCATTAACATATTTGAAAGCCTTATACTTATCGGCCAAAAAAGCATCACGTTCGTTTTCTGGAGTATTAAGTGTGTTAAATAATGTCTTTAGTGTTGGTCGGATGTTGTCTGGCTCTTGGTTTTCAAGTAGGTGTTGAAACATATCTTCTTCACCTAAAATTCCAGTATCATCAGCATAGAGTAAGAACACCAAACGAACAATCAACATATTTAGACTCTTTTGAATACCTGGGTCATCTAAGTCAGCGTGTAATGAATAGGCGTGGGCCAACTCGTTATATATTTTACCTACTAGTACACCTGCGTCGATTGACAGCTTTTTCTCGTCAATAATCTGCTGAGCAGTTGCATCAATCATAAAGTCAAACACTTTATACTTTGTGGTTAAATCTTTGAGATTAATCACCGTTGGTTCATCAAGTGGATGGTCCATATCATGAATATCCAACTCGTCAAAATTAGAAATGATAATCCATCGAGGCTTTTCTGATTGTGGTAAATATTCCGAGTACCGCCATGCTTGTTCAAACGGGGTTAATTTAATATCACCTGATTGTTCAATTTTTTGTGTTAGGTCTTTGTTGCTGCCCTTCATTTCCCACATAACTTTGGTTGATGGAATATATCCGTCAATTTGCTTAGGGTGGCTACTGCCTTTTACCATTACATCCTTTTCGTATTCAATGTATTTCGTTGGTTGTGCAATTCCACAAACTCTACGTAAGAAATCGTTAATAAAAGATTGTCTATTGGCATCCTCTTTAATAAATCCATATCCTGTATCTTTGCCTTTGTTAGTCCATTCCTCTACAAATTCTTTCACAATTTCACGTCGTGTTTTATGTCCCGTATCCTTTGTTCTGCTTGTACCATAAAACTTATTAGTACTACTTTTTGCCATAATTTCCACTCCTTTATCCCCTTTAAGTATACGCTTTTGTGGAGCAAAAGCAAAAGACCCCCGAGCGTCATCGCTCGAGAGCCTTCGTAAAAGAGTTTTGAATTTTGTAAAGAAGTTAGAAAATCATGGTTTCAAATCTATATAAAGGAAAGTAGAAAGTGTGTGAATAACAGTAAAGTCAATAGAAAGTAAGGAACACCGCCGGCAGCCCGCGGCCAACCAATGTAATACATAGTAAAACATTTTGTCTATTGGAGCGCCGCGGGATGACTGGCCACTGCACAGTCGAACAAGTCGGCCATCCTAGAAAAAGATAATCGGCCAACCTCTCAGCAAGATTAGACGGCCATTGCATCCCCTGGTGGCACACGTGCCACTGTCTACCTGGAATTTACTAGCCGGCTAGTCCACGGACTACCGCCGGCTTACCACCGAGGACCACGGGTCCTTTTGCGGTGGTAGAGCATAAGGAAAAGTTGACTTACAAAAAAATAACTATTGGCGAAACATCTGGAATTATTGAAGATTAACATTTGGCAATTTATACCCAACGGTGGGTATAAAAGGCACTTTTAGTCTAAAAATGGGAAAATTACCGGGATTGTTTGGAATACTAGAAACTGAAAAAGTGACCTTGTACAGGCAAATTTGAAGATTTGAAATATTAACTTTTAAGGTCCGACAGGCACTGAAAAGCGCAAACGTTGGGTCCGGGAATCCAATGATTTCACCATTGTATATATCAAATATATATAAGATATATATGATTAATATATTGGATATATCACCGATATATACTTATGACTTTTATGTATGCCGTCAAATGGCCAAAAACGGACGTTAGAGAGTCGTTGGACGACCATAGGGAAATACGTGGAGCGATTGATGGGAGGCAAAGGGAAACCATTGGATTAATAATTGGGTGACCGCCGGATACCGAGGCCAAACGTAATGCATAAATAGCGGGTCAAAAATTATTATTGAATAATTACTTCCTGACCACCTCACAAATACTGTTATATCAACAGTTGTGGCAATTTTAGGCTATCCCCAAGTCAAACCAGTAGCAGTCGCAGTTTGTGACTTTGGTCCTCGATGACCCTCACCATTTTCGGATACGTAAAAAGTAAAAAACTAGGGTTAAAAACCAGGCGTAGAGCAAAAATGCCATGACCAGGTAGAAATACCTTAAGACCGGCATTTATAAGCATTTTTATTTAGCACAGGTCAAGCAGAGCTGATGTGTGTTGTGATTTTTGACCCTAAAAACGGATAAAATTGCCATTTAGTTACTTAACCTAGACCAATTTTTGGTAAAATTTGGCATAGCGGGTAATTTTTAGCACTTTTTCACTTCCCTCCCTGACCACTAAAAAAGCAAAGAACCCCTTTATATCAACACTTATATACTATACTATTACTATTATATAGTAGTAATAGTAAATAACTTTTTATTTTTTAGAAATTGGTCTAGGTATATAGTAAATAAAAAAGTAAAGCTCTTCACCAAAAGTTTGGGTTGAGATAGCATAAACCTTGATATAAAGGGATTTAATGGTCAGCAAGCGTTGGTTATCTTGTGCATTTTTGACCTCCTGATGATTTAGGGATACTTAACTTAAAAGTTGTAGGGTCAAACTTTGGAGTTACCTTGGTTTTCCCTGTCCAAAGTATCCTACCAAACTCGCTATTTAGTATAATGAGCATTGATATAACGGGTATTCACGGAATCTCACATAATGGTCAGGGAGGAAGAAGTAAAACTGCGTCAGTTGACCCTGTGGACATTAAGAGAAGAAATCCTCAAAACTCCAAGGGTCACTTTCTTGTTTTTTATTAGTTTGTGCTCTTTTGAGTTGCTTCTTATGATTGATAACCGCGGGATTAGACGTTGATAAGCCATGTTTGTCTGGGGCAATGATGCCTGAATTTACTACATCATCGTAGCTGGCGTTGCTTATCGGCTCTACAACCATCTGATCCAAGTTTTCCGCAATAGCATTTTCATCTTGCTCTTCCTTTTCATGCACTGTGTATGCGTACTTCTTTAAAGTCATTTGGACTGTAGCATGTCCAAGGCGCTTACTGATTGCCTCCAATGGTAGTCCGCGGTCAAGTAAAATCGCAACATGAGTATGGCGCAAGCTATGGAAATGATAGCCCTTACTGCTTATGCCTAGCTCGTCAAGGAGTCTTTTCACATAAAGGCTCAGCGACGATCTATTCATCGTTTTATAGGACCGCGTCTTAAAAAGAGGAGCCTCAGGATTTTCATTGGTATTATGTAAAAGTCCACGGGTAAGTACAGCACACAAAATCCCCGGAACCTTTATTATCCGCTTGCTCTCCTTTGTTTTTAGTGGCCTGATTATCTTTAATTCAGAAAAAGTAGCACCGTCATCGTACTTTTTTCCGTCTTCTATAAAATCTTCTATTGAATATCCGCCGGAAGTATTGATTTGGTGATTGATATCAAAAAATACCGATTGCTCACCTGTCCTATTGTTTTTAGCGAGCTTCATATCTTTTATACGTAGACCCGCAAGCTCGCCTTCACGTGCGCCAGTCATTAAAGCCGCCAGAATCATTAAATTATAACCAGGCTCAAAGTACAGTTCTTTATGACCTTTGATGTGAGCCCACGGCAGGCGGTTATATAGGATGTACTTTATTATCTTTTGTGTGTCTTCACGCCCTATCGGATGCTCCACGGTGCGCTCAGCGGATGCTACACCGGTAATATCACGGGTAGCCACAAAATCAGCGGGACTTTCCTCAATAATACGGTTTGATTTTGCGTCGTCAAGGGCGGCCTTGAGCTGCTGGTGCGTCCTTTTGTTTGAGTTTTGCGAATATTTTCTTCCTATATATAGTATCAATTGGCGGTATCTGTTCCGATCGACATCTTTTAGTTTTTCGCCTTTTATTGGGTGATCTTTAGTAAAAAATTGGTCTGCCACATATACCATATGGTCCCATCCCTTGCGACTATTTGACCTTGTGAGCATAGCCTTGCGCTCTTCGGAGTAACTCCGAAGATAATCCATGATGTAGGGATTTTCACCTTTTTCTGATTTAAGCTCTTGGAGTGAGCCCAAAGCCCACTCTTGTGCTTCCTTTTTTGTACCAAAGGTCTTAGAACGCGACGGCTTGTCTTTGATACGTACTCTGGCTTGCCATCGGCCGTTCCTTTTTGTATATGATGCTCCCACTTCTATCTACTCCCTTTAAAAAATCCCGAAATTTTTTTGCACATTTCCATTATAGAAATCACCCCACCGATAGGCAAGTTTTTACAAAAATCTTTGTTATAACAAAGATGATTTAATAATTTTTTTGATCTACCCCCTTGTTTTTTTCGAAAATAAGCGTAGAATAATAATTGAAAATCAAATATAAATTACTTTGGCACATGCCACTGGTCATCCACTAAAAAGCTTAGATATCACTTCAAGGCTCGCAGAAGGGGTACGGATATCTACTAGAGCAATCTTCGAGTTGGCTAGGAGCCACGCACCGAGAAAGAGCAGGTAGGCGTGGCCCTCACGTGTAAATCGTGGGACCTCCGATGATCAGGGCCAAGTGGTAAGGTATCGAACGCTAAGGCGCGCCCGGTATGCCAAGGTTTCTACTTATAGAGTTTTCTATAGGTGGTTACCTTGGCATACCGGGCTTTTTGTTGTATTGGTTTTCAAAATTTATATAAAGGAGTTTTACCATCATGGACAATTCAACCATTACTCAAGCGGAAACTACCGCGAAAATTCTCGCACCACTTCTTGGTGCACCATCGGAGCTCTCGTTTAAGGAGGCGTCCAAAGTATTTTTTCATGGACGCCCACTACGTTGGGTAAAGTACTATATCACCTCGAAGTATCCAGAAGTAACTGAAGGCCCTGAATCTTGGATGACCAAGCCTAGAGGAACCGGTCACCCAGTACGCGTAACCGACCCTATTAAAGCATCTTCTTGGATGATGCAACACGGACGCGAGATTGAGTGGGACGCCGATTTTCCGGAAACAGTTGAAGCGCACGAAGCGCATCAGGATTATCACGACACTTATGAAAAGTAAAGGAGGCTGGCAAGTATAATTTTAGGAAAGTGGCGCGGATGCTTGTATGCATACCGCGTAAGCTATGACCGCCCTTCGCACTGGATTGAACTATGGTATGGATACTGGAATCACGGAGCCTTTCACCGGGTATACCAAGAAAAGCTGATGCGTGATTCCGAGTGGCTTTTGCATAACGCCAAGTACAAAGGAGGCTGGATTCAAAATCGCCGAGCCGTCTTGCGCGACTTTGGATATGACTACTAGCAACTAAATTATAAATGATAAGGAGTGTTTGAAATGGATATGGAAAAAATTGAATTAGAAAGTGAAATTGAGCGCTATGAAAAGGAGCTAGCGACCGTCGAGTATCAGTATGACCACACTGGTAGCAGTCACAAGAAAGCACCAGAGAAGCCCCTTGACTTTTGGAGCTCAAAGGTAGCCGATGCTTACTATCGCCTCGCACTTTGTGAAGAAGATGATGACATCGAAGATGATGCTTATAGCGAACGTAGCATCTTTGACCGCATCGACGCGGAGTCTTCCGAGGCAGAAGAGCTTACCGATGACGAGATCAAGGAGCTTTTCTCCGAGAGCACCGCGAAAGCCGGTGGATACTATGACTGAAAGCTATTTCGATTACACCGGCCACATCATTGCCGACGACTCTAAGCAAGTCTACACCAACTGCTCCATTGTCCGTGCTTTTGTGTGCCAGCCGCAACGTTCAACGGAAGTATTTGTTAAATCCGATGGTTACCACGAAATCTTACCTTTCTGGAACGCTCCTACCAGCGTACCACACAAACATTGGAGGCTCGAAAGTGGCGAAGATGTTGAGCTACCTAATCCGAACTTTTACCAGCGCCCACAGTACCGTCTCTTTGTGGCAATGCAAGGCAAGGATATCTTGACCGGCAAGACTTGCCGTTGGGTCGTTCGCTTCCGGATTTTTGATAAGAGTGCCTTTCTCAAGCAGCAGGACCTCTACCAGCTACGCTCCTTGTGCGCGGCAATCACCGGCGATCGCTTCGGGGTTGACCATTTTCTCAACGATAACGTGAAATCCAATGATCCGCTCGCCGTTGCGGCCGCCGTTTCCCGCCGGATTAATGCTTGCCGTGACGCCCAGTTTACCTCATTTGGGCTTCCAAAGGAGGCCCAACCAATGGACCCTCGAGACCGTAAAAAACGGTTTTGGTCCTGGTGTTTTTCGGGCGACTCGGATTTATCCACCGAGTACCACCACTCAACGGGATATACGCTTTGGGATGACAACGCCGATTTGGCTTATCTACAAACCGGAACTACTAAACCACTCGCTAAAGTGGCCCAAAGCCTGATTGACCGTCTCCATGGCCAGGTCAAGATTGAGCTTACCGACAGTATCACCGAAGAAAGCGTCGCCGCGGATGCTCCCGTTTATATCGGTGTAACTACTCGTGGTTACACCTATGGATACACACCAGATAGCCTTTTGGACTCCTTTGATGACCACAGGTCGACCGGACCGTACGGCTTCGCCGATAGTCTCTCAACAGCACTCTTAGGATGGACTATTCGCAAAGGATTCGACCAATTAGTAATTCCCGAGAACGACGAATTTGGACGCTTGGGATATGTCGGTCCGAAATTCAGTCTGTATAGTCCCGATGATGATTACGATAAAACAGCTTGGAAAACCATCAAATCTGGAGGTTTTCGTGCGCAAGCATCACTGGACAGCAATGGAGACGTGATATTTGGTAGTTGTGAGCTACCTATTTTCGAGCTACCGCGGACCGACGCTATCTATAAGAAGATTGACTTTGACAGGATTGTGAAAGTCAAAAAAGAAGAAAGCAAAACAGCTGATGAAATCTTTCACGATTTGTTTGATGAAGACATTTAAAAGAAAGGATGAATACTTTATGTCTTTAACTCTTGAGCAGCAATTTGACTTAACTAATTACCGCGTGGCAAACGGCGGCAATCCCTCGGTTTTTAAGGGATCGCTCGCTGATGCTTATAAGGCCCTTGGCTCCCGAGGAGTCGTCGCCGGTGCTTCCCTACCACATCATAATGACACTTACATGTCTTGGGTACCCGTTTTAGTCTCAGTAGATAACCTACACTCAATCCGTCCGCTTACTCGTAAGCTTTCCAAGCAGCACTCACTAGCGTATGGACGCTATGATGACAAGCACGCAATCCTCATTTATCCGATTGACCGAAATGTCAAAGTATTGTGTGCTTCGGACGATTCTTATAAAACCATTTGGCAAAGCCTCTTGTGTTACTTCCAGGCAATCACGCAAAACGCCGGTAAAGAATCATCATTTACCGGCAAGATTTCACGGATGCCTTATTTACGATCTGGGGCGACCTTGGTAAAGCGGGCTCACACTCAAGACGGACTCGGCGTTGTGAAGGACGCCCAATTCAAAAATGCAGAGCTTGCCGCTGACTCACACCAGCTCGCTGCTCAGCTTTGGGGTAATGGTGACGAGCACCAAGCTAGCCGTGTACTAGCTTCCGTTCAGCGATGGTATTTCGCGAAATTACGCAAAGAAAATCGGGATAAGGATGGCGACGAGGATTTTGCCGCTCAGCAGCTTTTCGCATTATTTGAAGAAGTCGACAAAAAGCAAGGAGACCACAAGGACCGTCAATCTTTTGACGACTTAAAGCGCCACGCTCAGTCCATCCCGTCTATCGAAGGTGTAGAAAAGACGTTATCAGGTGAAAAGCTCACCGATATGGTTGTATCACCAGATAGCATTTATGGCATCAAGGCTTTTTACAGCCTTAATTTTATAGATGGTAGACGTTGGACCATCCCCACGACAACGTTGATGAAAATGGCCCATGACGATTCAAGTGATAGCTCTGCGGTTCACCTTAAGATGGTTCGGCGTAAGCGCGGTAAGAGTGCCGGTGAACCCGTACCAGGAGTTGTAACAAATTACGTGTTGGAAATCATGCGCCCTGATGTGTGTGGGACAGCGCTTACTTTTAATAAGCTAACTAAGAGACCTCAACTCAGCCACGCTCTTAACAATACTTATATCCATACCGACCCAAAGGATGACTTTAGCCAACCGGTGGACATCGACGATGACGATGATAACGGACTTTCTACCCAGATTGAAATGGCTTTGGAAATGATTGAAGGTCAAGCAACAACGCATAAGAAAGTTCGCCAAGCAATCGGTCAAGCTGCCCGCCGCCGGAGTTATGACCCCGTTTTGGATTATCTGACCGCCTTGCCGAAGTGGGACGGCGTCGACCGTTTGAGCACTCTTTTTATCCGATACCTCGGCACGACTGACACAAAAATCATCCGTCGTGTTTCGCTACTTTTCGGAGTTGGTGCCGTATACTTGGCGTTAAATCCGGGCTCTAAGTTTGACCTCGCCTTTGACCTAGTCGGTGATCAAGGCGTTGGCAAGACGACCCTTATCCAAAAATTTTTTAATAGTTTCAGCACTTCTAAGACGGACCCCAATTGGAACCGCCACGATTTTGGATGGTACATTCAAGACCTCCACTCTTTCACCGATAAGGACAGTATTCTCAGCATGATTGGCCACCTGGTCGTCAACGATGACGAAATGACGATGTCTAATAGAGAGAACGTCGACACTCTTAAGGCCGCTGCAACCATGCAAAGGACCAGCGTTCGTGTGCCTTACTCCGAAACCCCGAGCACTTACGGCAGATCATGGATGATTACGCGTACCACTAACAAGACGCACAACCTTTACTATAGCAGCAACGGTATGCGGAAATTTATACCTCTTCGCGTGATTGCCGCTAGCCATACGGAAGATTGTGCCGGTCCAAATTCGACCCTGACTCCATGGGTTGTGGACCAATTGTGGGCTCAGGCCTACCAACTGTATGAAAAGCTACGCGCTGACAAGAAACTCGTTGACTTCTTAAGCCTTTCGGGGGAAGAAGAAGACCAATTGCAAGAAATGAGGGTCAGCTTACAGTTTTTAGATGACCGGAAGGTAGCACTTTACTCAGCTATTAAGGACAAGTGGGCTTCCAATACCTACAAGTGGAGTGATGTTCGATTTACCACTTCTACCCTAGTGCAAGATGTTACGGATTCCTTGGGCTCCCACGTCTCGCCAAAAGATGTTCGACCGATTATGATTGAAGATTTTGGCTTTCGGTCCACCACCATGCGATACGAAGGCCGTCATGTAGCCGGATACGTTACCACTCCTGAAACCCCTAAAAAATACGAGGCAGTTAAGGCAGAAATCGAAGGCGTTCAGCCGAAGAAGAATTCAAAGAATCAACGAAAGGATGATTAAATTGGCGTATCAAAGTTTGAAGCAAAATAAAAAAGTGCACAGTTGCGCGCACTTCTTAAGAGTAACTATTCCTCACTATCAAGTACTTGTTAAGCTTGCCGGCGCTCCAGGGTCCCCATCGATGACGGGTATGCCGGGACCAACCGGTTATAAAGAGCCTGACGCTGCTTATCAGCGGTTTGTGGAGGCCCAAAAAATCATACGTACTACCAATTCAGTGATTTCAGCGTTGTCCCCCACGTCTCAAACCGTGCTCAAAGGTCTAATCCAAGGCCTACCCGAGCACACAATTGCTTATAAGTGTGGTTATGGTCACTCGCAATACTATTCTACCATCCGCCCACGGGCACTGCACGAGTTCTCCTCGTATTATCCGTTTGAGCATTTTGACGAAGCTGACAACCTTTAACGAAAAAAAAGGCCTCGGAAATCACGAGGTCTTTTATTTATGCATTTTATACACTGCTCCAATTTTGCTCCAAAAATATTTTCTTAATATTTTTGCGATATGCATTATTCACAGATTAACTAAAAATATGCGCATATTATACATTCTCTATTTTTGCCTCAAAAAGCTATCATATTAACCCTAATCCCTTGATCCATCTACCTTTGTCGGACTGCACCCGTTGCATAATTTATTTCAATATTATTTTGCACATTTGGCACGAACACATTGTAGCTTAAGCTCCCATCTTTTGACAGGGCTTCAATATGCGCCC
>ENA-ORUR01000626-ORUR01000626.1-human-gut-metagenome-genome-assembly--contig:-NODE-626-length-12200-cov-30.0534_pt1 | contig 12200 bp, 10 predicted proteins | sample MGYA00242086_ERZ509223 | MGnify/ENA primary metagenome ERZ509223 (study PRJEB26280, sample SAMEA2338820) | human gut metagenome | biome: human gut; feature: human-associated habitat; material: faeces... | reverse complement strand
ATAGATTTGAAGATAAGACCTTATTCAGCGTTTAAACCTAGAATAAGAAAGTATGATCATCCATATAATGGAAAGTTAAAGATAGAGTTTAAGGATTATCCATATCACGCATATGTCAAAGATACGAATAAAGGACAATTAGAAGATAAGATCTCTGAAATAATTATAAATTTTTATAAGGAATACATAAGTGTAAGGAATGAACGCCTAGAGCGGGAATACGAAGAACGAAAGAGAAAAGAGGAGAAAGAACGGAAAAATCAAAAAGCTAAGCATGTTAACGATGAAAAGACTCGTGTTAAGAAATTAGTAACTGAGGCTCATGATTATCAGACTGCAATGCGGATTAGGAAATATGCTGCCGTAATTTCAGATGGAAAATATAAAGATTGGGCTTTGCAGAAGGCAGATTGGCTTGATCCGACTGTAGCTAAGGATGATGAAATTTTAAAATCGAGAGATTATAGTAAAGATTTGAAAGAATATTTGGATGATTTGCTGAAAATTGAGGATGAGTATGATTGGTGATGGAGATGGAATATATTTTAGCTTAAGGAGATTAAATTGGACATTAGAACAATAGAAAAAGATGTATTGACTAAAGCGAAAAATAATATAAATCCCAGTACCAGTTCTCAACTTGCTCGAGAATTACAACAAAAGTGGGGAAAATATGCTTTTGATATAACTAATAAGTTGCAAAAACAGGGATATTTAGTAAGGTGTGATTTCTTTTTTGGTGGTGACTTTTGGTTAGGATATCTTACGCCGGCAGGTACTGAATATTTAAAAGAATTAAATTATTCAGCTAAAAAAGAACAGACGAACATTTATCAAAACAATTTTAATTCAGCAGTTTCTGTTACTAATTTGCAACAAGGAGATCATAATTCAATTATTGAAAGTAAAAATGAAGTGGATTATTCTGCTTTGCTAAAAACAATTGAGAAAATCAATGATTTAAAATTGCTGTATATGAAATCAGAGGATTATAATCCCGATTTTTGTAAAACATTGGATGAATTACAAGAGAGCACTGAAAAAAAGAATCCTATGGAAAATTGAAGAAAATTTGGAATAAATTGCAGAATATTTTAAGCTCCAATAGTGTAAGTAATATTAGCAGCATAATTTCTACTATTATTGCTGCATGTACGGCTTTTAAGTGATTAAAACTGAACGTTGGCGGCGAAAAGGCTGTTGCCGATATTTTAGACAAATACTTTATCGTGCGTATCGCTTGGGTATTCGGTGTTAACGGCCACAACTTTATCAAGACCATGCTTAAAGTTGGTTCTACCCACGATGAAGTTAAGGTTGTCGATGACCAAATCGGTACGCCAACTTACACCTTTGACTTAGCTCGCTTGCTCGTCGACATGATCGAAACTGACAAGTACGGTTATTACCACGCAACCAATTCTGAATTACCAGCAACCGAAAGCGGTTATGATGAAAATGGCACTAAGACCGGCTACATTTCTTGGTACGACTTTACCAAGGAAATCTACCGTCAAGCTGGTTACGACACCAAGGTAACGCCAGTTACCACTGCCGAATATGGTTTGTCCAAAGCAGTTCGTCCATTCAACTCACGCCTTGATAAGAGCAAGTTGGTGGAGAATGGCTTTAAGCCATTGCCTGTTTGGCCTGATGCGGTTAGTCGGTACCTCGAGATTTTGAAGAAGCAGGGCTTCTTTGATGAATTGGGTAAGTAATTGAATAGATGATTAAGGAAGTATCCCTTTTGTAGGGGTGTTTCTGGTGTATGAAAGCATCCCCAAAGGGATGCTTTTTTTGATTGGTTTAAATATTAAAATAATTATTCATGATAAAATGATAATGTTTACTTTTTGGAAAGTGAGAATAAAAGATAGATGAAAGAAGTACTACTTATAGTATTGAAAGTAATAGGAATAATATTTTATTTATTTGTTGCTTTAGTTATTGGTGTTGGCTTTTCACCGATTGCCGGCTGGGTAATGGCAATAGCAGGTATAGTATTTTTGGTTATTCGTCATTATAAAAAGAAAAAGATAGATGCAACTAAAAGCATTGAAGAGACAGGGTTTCAAAATAGTAGTAAAGATGAAAATAATACTAAAGAAGGAACATCATCCAAGACTACTAAAAAAGTAATTAGTGAAAAGGTCAAAGATGACAAGTCTGTGCAACCAATAGCACTAAAGAAAGATGATAGTGCATCAACCAGCTCTTCAGCTCAGACACATACGAAGATGGCATTCTCTGATTTGTTTAAAGCAAAACAATTTAAGTTAGAATTAGAGAATTTAAAGCAAGATCAAAAGGCTCTAGAAGAGATAAAAGCACAATTGGAGCAAGATAATGCTAAATTACAAAAAGAAGCTGATCTGAAACTTAGTATTAAGCAAATGCAGCCTATAGAGTTAGATAAAGAAATTACTGCAAAAACCCAAGAGGTCACCGAGAAGACTGCTGAGTTAAATGAATTAAAAGCAAAGAAAACACAAGAATTAAATGACTTAAAGGCCCAAAGTACTAAAGAGTTAAATGAACTAAGAGCGAAAAAGACTCAAGAGCTAGATGATATAGTAAGCTCTAAGCAAAAAGATATTGAAAAGTTGAATAATGATATTGATCAAAAGAATCAAAAAGTCGCTGAAAAAGACAAACAGATTTCAGATTTAGACAAGAAAATAAAAGATTTAAACGATCAGCTCGTCAACGTTTCAGATGAAGTTATGTATGAGGATTATGGCTTATACAAACCAAGATATGACTTTGCAAATTCTAGTGCATATAAGGGAAAGTTATCAGAAGTAAGATCTAACCAAAAAGAAATGATTAGAGATGGCGAAGCAGGGACTATTTTCAATCCAATGTTATTGGATAACTCTAAAGCTAAAGGTCGTTCTATGCAAAAGAAGAACATCAAACAATTAGTTCGTTCTTTCAATGGTGAATGTGAAGCTGCAATCAATAAAGTAACTAAGTCTAATATTGAAATGATTGAAAAGAGAATCACTCGTTCATTTGAACAGTTGAATAAGTTGAATGAACCTAACGGAGTTAGACTTACTGCAAATTATTTAGATAGTAAATTGGATGAAGCCCATATTGCTCTTGAATACGCATTAAAGAAAGAGCAAGAAAAAGAATTGCTCAGAGAGCAAAGACAAAGAGAAAAAGAAGAACGTCAAGCACAGAAAGAATATGCACAGGAGCGTGCAAAATATGAAAAGGATGAAACGCACTTCCAACAAGCTAAAGATCTTTTACAAGATAAGATCAATAATTCTAAGAGTGATGTAGAGATTGAATCTCTTAAGAGAAAGTTAGCCGATCTTCAAAATAAGATTTCTGACATTCAGGCCAAAAAGGTTAAACTTTCAGATCGTGCTGAAAATCCTACAGCAGGGTATGTATATATTATTTCTAATATTGGTTCTTTCGGACAAAATGTTTATAAAATTGGGGTTACTCGTAGATTAGATCCAATGGATAGAATTAATGAATTGAGTAGTGCTTCAGTTCCATTCAAGTTTGATATCCACGCACTTATTTTTACTGATGATGCATATAAACTTGAAACTGAATTACATGAATACTTTGATAAGAAACGAGTTAACAAGGTTAATAAGCGTAAAGAATTCTTCAAACTGAATATTGATGAAATCAAAGAGGTTTTGAGTAAACATAAGGAATTAACTTTCGATTTTCATGAAATTCCGGATGCACCTGAATATCGTGATACATTGTTGATTGAGAAGCAGATGCAGAGTCAGAAAAAATCCTAGGTAATTTGAATACAAATAAAGCATCCCCAACAGGATGTTTTTTACGTGTAAAAATAAAAAAGTTTAGGATTTACAAACTTTAGTTCGATATGATATTTTATAAGGCAGAAAGGAGGTAAAAAATATGAGTGAGATTGTTACAATTTCACCAAAAGGGTGTAAAGAATATTGTGCAGACAGCTTGCATAATGCTTTTGAGAAAGTGCTTGAAGAACAAGAATCAAATTTTGATCTTACCAAAAGTAATTCCCGTATTATTGCGGATCAAAATACTATTTTTAAAGGCGATACTTTCCTAGGTATTCCTGTCTACCATGATTCTGTGGTACAGATTCCGTCGTTAGTTACAGATGAAGGTGGACAGTTAAAGCAGCTTAGACAGCTTTACATTAAAATGTGGAATATGCGCAAAAATGCCTCTATTACAAATAAGGAGCAGAAAATAAATTTGCAATTGCCTAATGAGCTCTCATGGCTTAATCAATATGATATTAATTGGGTAAATATCATTGAATCTGGTTTGCATGAATATATTGAACCTAAACAAGAAAATGATTCGACAATAACTATGGAATGCAAAATGCCGTTTAAGTATATAGTCTTTACATTGTATGGAACCAAGCTATATTTTCGAGAAATTACCGACGAACTTAGTAAAGATAAATCGGTTAAGGACTTAATTAAAATGATAAAAAAAGCTCATACGCCTAACATAAACAGACAATGAAAATTAAGATCTCTACTAAATTCATAGCATTACTAAACCGTGATTTAGTGGGGACTTTTTTAGAAAAATTAAACGAGATCTAACTATTTTAACAGAATACTTGAATTAATTATGTATAATAAGATATAAGGAATCCGCGCTAATGACGTTGGTCAACAGGGCTTCGTGCTAAGTTGATTCAGGTTTTAAGCATCATGCACTTATGTGTGTGATGCTTTTCTTGTTTTTTATAGGAAGTTAGGGAAGATGGTTGGGCGGTGAGGAGGATTCTAGCCTTGTTGATGTGAGGCTGGAATTTTTATGTTGCCATGAATCGCATGTGGCAGATGTTAGTATTCCTAAAAGACAATTTGGAATAGCATAAATCAAAAAAGCTGATTCCGATATTAAGTCGAAACCAGCTTTTTAATTATGTGATGATTACTTATTTAGCTTTTGCAGCTTTTTGTTCATTTGCTAAGTTGATCATGTCAATCTTTCTAATGAATGGGAAGTAGATAGCAATTGAAATACAAATGTTAACGACTTGTGCGAGAGCTAATCTCCAACCACCGAGGATGAATCCTGAAATAATGGCAGGTGTTGTCCATGGTACTTGAACCCCACTAAAGAGTGGAAGTACACCGATTGACATTAACCAGTAGTCTAATAAACCAATAACCAATGGAGTTAAAATGAATGGGATAAATAGGAATGGGTTCATTACGATTGGGGTACCGTAAATAATAGGTTCATTAATGTTGAAGATAGAAGGAATAATAGCTAATTTACCTAATTGCTTAGTTTGTTGAGACTTTGCAAAGAAGAACATGTAAATGGCTAATCCAATAGTACAACCAGTACCGGTCATGTTAATTAAGATAGCAGTAAATTGGTCTGTGAAGACGTGTGCACCGTTGGCAATAGTCAATGCACGACCAGCATCTAAGATTTTTTGGTTTGCAGTAAGGTTTGCAAGTAAGATTGGGTAGAAGATACTAGTAACAATAGTACCGCCGTGAACACCAAACCACCAGAAGAATGTTGCGATGAAGCAGTAGAGCATAACACCCCAAATAGAGTCAGTTGCACCTTGAAGTGGAGTTTGAATTAACTTGTAAATACCCTCGATAAATGTTGTGTTCCATACGAAGTGGAAGAAAGCATATACCAAGAAGGTTACTGAAAGGATAAAAGCAGCTGGAATTAATGCAGCAAATGAGTTAGAAACACCGGATGGAACAGTATCTGGCATCTTAATAGTCCAGTGCTTCTTGATCATCCATGAATATGACCATCCTACTAATAGACCAATGATAATAGCAGCGATCATACCTTGACCACTTGTCCAAGTCTTAGGAATTACGTTTGGTACAATCGTTTTACCGTTTGGAGTAGGAGCGGTTGATGCCATCAATGCTAAGAATGAAGAAAGGGCAATTACTGCACAAGCGAATGGCTCAACTCCTTCGTTTTTAGCATATTGATAACTAACACCTAGTACAGCAACTATAGCAACGATTGAGAAGGTAGCACCATTAATTTGATTTAATGGATCCATCCAACCGTTTTGGGTTAGAAAATCTGTAACTGCCTTAACAGGGAAGTTAGCAATCAAAGTAAACAATGAACCAATCATTAACAGTGGTAATGTGTATAAGATACCATCTTTTAATGCTCTGATAGCTTTAAAGTTAACAAATTTCAGAACAGGGGGAACAACTTTTTCGTTAACCCATTTTGTAAAATTATTTTTCATTTTTATTTACACTTTCATTTTACAATTTAGAACCATTTGACTCGATAACTTGTTTGTACCAATAAAATGAATCTTTCTTGCGTCTTCTGAAAGAACCAACTCCCTTATCATTACTGTCAACGTAAATAAAACCATATCTCTTTGACATTTGTCCGGTTCCCATGGATACCAGATCAATGCATCCCCATGGTGTATAACCAATAACATTTACACCATCTTCAGTAACGGCTTCAATTAAAGCTCGGATATGTTCGCGTAAGTAATCGATACGATATGGATCATGGATAGAACCATCTTTTTCTACCGTATCTTTAGCACCAATACCATTTTCCACTACGAACAATGGTTTATGATAATGATCTTCCAACCAATTGAGTGAATAGCGGAAACCTAAGGCATCAATAGGCCAACCCCATTGTGTCTGTTTAAGGTACTTATTCTTTACATTTAACTCAGAACCCGAAAATTTAAAGGAAGGATTATCGTCATGGTAGGCAATTGTGTTTGAGTTGTAGTAACTGAGTCCAATGTAATCAACAGTACCATGCTTTAAGGTGATTTTATCTTCTGGTGTAATGTCGGTACGTAAATTATTGTTGTGGAAGTAAGCTTCCATGTGTCCAGGATATGAGCCATTTACTTGTACATCGGCAAACCAATATCTTCGTTGCATGGCTTTTTGTGCTTGGAATATATCTTTAGGATTGCAAGTAGCAGGATATTGTGGAGTCATATTGATCATGCAACCAATTTTATCATTAGGATTAATAGCATGGCCAATTTGAACTGCTTTAGCACTAGCAACTAATTCGTAATGTACTGCTTGATACATTGCTTCTTCTTTTTCTTTATCAGAAAGTCCATCTAGTAGAATTCCTGAGTCGGACAACATACAAAGATCATTTGTATAATCAGTTTGATTGTTGATTTCATTGAATGTCATCCAATATTCAACTTGGTCTTTATATGTTAAGAAACAAGTCTCAGCAAATTTAGTGAAGAAATCAATTACTTTCCGATTACGCCAGCCACCATATTTTTCTACTAGGTGATAAGGCATTTCGAAGTGAGATAGAGTTACAACAGGCTTGATGTTGTACTTAAGACACTCTGCAAATACTTTGCGATAAAACTCTAGCCCTTTTTCGTTTGGCGTTTCATCATCACCATTTGGAAAGATTCTTGACCAGCCAATTGAAAGACGGAAACATTTGAATCCCATTTCACTTAAAAGCTTTATATCTTCTTTATAGTGATGATAGAAATCACTAGCTATGTGCATTGGATAATATTTATCTTTTTGAAGAGATGGGGTAATTTCTCTAGGACGATTTACAGCACCGTCAGTAACAATATCTGCAATGCTTTCGCCTTTTCCATCAGTATTCCAAGCACCTTCTATTTGGTTTGCTGCTATGGCACCGCCCCATAAAAAGTCTTTTCTTAAACTACCCATATTAAAACCTCATTTCTTTTCCGTTAACATAAGCGTGATATGTTAATTCCTTTAGATTTACGTTTACTGTTGCTTTACTATCCTTAGCTTTATTGCTTCGAGTAATTGTAATTTCATTTTCGCTAGGCGTATCAATTTCAATGTTATCGTCTAAGTCGAAGGCTTTTTCTTTGTTTCTGAATGCTAATAAGTTTAGCAATGATTGAACTACTGGACGTTTAACTTCTTCTTTTATTTCATCGAGGCTGTAGTAATGACGATTAATGTTTCGACCTTCTTTTGTTCTCTCTAACAATTGAAGATCATTTTTTCCTGCTAACAAACCAACGTAGTATATTTGCGGAATACCAGGAGCAAATATCTGTAGGAGTCGAGCTAAGAAGTATTTTTTATCGTCATTACCTAATGCTGAGTAATAAGTAGTATTGATTTGGTAGATATCAAGGTTATGGTATTCAGCACTAGAATATTTACGTTTAACATTAGCTCCAACTTCGTATAACTTGTTGGTGGTATAACTCAATTGATCATCAGTAAGAACATCTTTTGCATCAACAACGCCTAAACCATCATGAGTATCAAGTGTTGTGAATTGCTTCATTGGACATTTCTTAAGCCAGTCGGCTAATGGTTTGCTGTTACCGCTATAGAGTGAATAGAGTAAAACCATTGGAAGAGCAAAGTCATATATGAAGTATCCATGTTTTGCTACCTTGAATGGCATTGTGTAATGCTCATGGATTTCAGGCAATATTGTTGTTGGTGTATTGTCTAAGTAGCCTTGAATTTGCTTTAACAATTGCCAGATCTCTGGTTCAACGAAGAAGTCGTTAGTATCGATTTTCTTAATTGCATATGCAAAGGCATCTAGTCGAATTAAGCTGGCACCATGTTTAGACAACTCTTGCAATGAATTTTTTATGAATGTTTGCGTTGTCTTGGTGCGAACATCTAGGTCGATTTGATCTAGACTAAATGTATTCCACAACTTTTCTTTCTTACCATCACCAAACGTAATTTCTTGATAAGGTGCTTTAGGTTTTCGTTTATATATCAGATCAACGTCGTGTTGAGTTGGTCGACCTTGGGGCCAAAACTTATCCCAACTAAGAAATAAATCAGAATATTTACTCTTGTCATGTTTTTGTTGAAAATCTAAGAAGTATGGTGAGTGCTTAGAAATGTGGTTAATCATGAAGTCAAACATTAGGTAGAAATGCTGACTCAATTTTTCCACATCTTCCCAGTTGCCAAATTTTGGATCAACAGTTTGATAATTAAGAGGAGAGAATCCTCTGTCACCAGCTGATGGGAAAAAAGGTAAGAGGTGAATGCCGCCAATTGCTTCTTTAAGATAATGATTTAATACCCAATTTAAATCTTGGAGGTTATTCCCTAAACTATCGGGATAAGTGATCAACATCACTTTATTTTGTAATTTCATTCATGCCCTCCTATTTATTAAATCGCTTTCATTCTTTACATCCTTAGTGTAGTTCTAATGTAAAGATAAGTATTTATTTACATATATTTACATTTCCTATTTATAAAAGTTTATACTAATAGTAGTTATGGTATGTAAATTTACATAGGTGATTAAAATGAGTAGGCAAAACGGACCAACGATCAAAGACGTAGCACGATTAGCTGATGTTTCGATTGCTACAGTTTCAAGAGTAATTAATCATAATGGCTATATAAGTTCACAAACTAATAAGGCTGTGCAAGATGCAATTAAGCAACTGGGTTATCGACTTCCGCAGCATGTACGTGATCAACATCAAGCAGGGAAAAGAATTGAAGTGATTTTGCCGTCAATAACTAATCCCTTGTATGCAGAATTGTACGAATATATTGAAAAAAGAATGACTGAGGAAAACTACAAGACATTCTTACATTTTGACAAAGGCGATAAGCATACGTTGGATGACTATGTGATGGATATCAAGCATGATACAGTTGCAGGTGTGATTGTTAGCTCTCCTTTGAAGACCGTCGGCACGATTAATTACAGCAATTTGCCGATAATTACTTTTGACCGGTATATTGATAAGATCCCCTTGGTAAAATGCGATAACTTAGAGGGCAGCAAGAAGATAGCTGAGAAGGTTTTAAGCCTGGGCAAAAAGAAAATACTTATTTTATCAGGAAACCGCCAAGACTTTTACCCACTGAATAACCGAATCAAAGGGATGCTGTCAGTTTTTAATACCTATAATATAGATGTTGAAACTAACTACATTAATTTCGTAAGTGCTCCTATAGAGCGGCGAATTCAGATTACGCAAGCTATAACGTAACCTAAATATGATGCAATTTGCTGTACTGATGATATTACGGCGCTATTGGTAAAAGACTGGACTGTGAAATTAGGATATCAACCGTTGGTTACTGGTTTTGATGGGAGTAGTTTTATTCAAAACTTCTTCCCAGATTTAATTACGGTTCGCCAGCCTACTGAAGAAATAGCCAAGTTACTGTGCGGCCTGCTGATTGAAAAGATTAATCACCCAAGTCATCATTTTGATCATGAATATTTGTTGCCTGTTACTTTGTTGGATTGATGGGTGATAGATTTAAGTTCGAATTTATTCGATATGTATAAAAATAGCATCCCTGTTTTTTAGGGATGCATTTTATTGATTCTGCTTGTCGTTTATTCGTCGCTAAAACTGCATACATCATAAAATATACTGAAATCGAATAATTATATATAATATCAATTTAAAATTATCACACTGTATGATTTAGCAGCACTTTTCGATCATTCTAGAATGATTGGAGAATAAATACGCGATGAATATGTGCAAAATAAAAAAGTTTATGAATTTGTTATTCTTGCGGACTAGTGCTAAACTTATTCAAGAAGGAAGTGAAAACTAATGATTGATTTAAGCAGTTTTAAGCCAATTAATTTCGTTGCTGGTAAAAACACTATGACAGTTTCCAAAACAGGCGTGGCAATTTCACAAGCCGCAGTTGTGCAACTGGGAAAACCGGAATTTGTAAAGGTTTTGATCAGTTATGACGAAAAGAGTATTGCGATCATGGCAACGGATGCTAAAGACCCTAATAAAGTTAAATTCCTTAATAAAGGGAAAAAGACACCTACAGTACGCTGGAACAATGCTACTTTAAAGGGAGAAATAGCCAACCTGATGAAGTGGGATATTTCCAAGAATGTCTATAAAATAGACGGAAAGTATTATCCACAAGATTCGGTGATGATGTTTGACTTGAAGAAAGCGAACGTCAATCATTAGCTTGAGCCTCCCCTTCTTTGGTAAAAAAGCAAAAAAAGAGTTCAAAGCTGGAACTTTGAACTCTTGGTATGAGATATTGCGTTATCTGCTTTTCCTTTCGCTATCTCAACCGCTAATTATAAATGACGATTGAGGTATTTTCAAATAACCACAATATCTTGTGCCTGTTAGTATATTGGAGGTACAAGCTTTGAAAATAAGCAATAAGGTTAGAAAAGTCCAAAATTATTTAATCGATATCAATGATGATGATCGATTTGTCGTCGGAGTACAATTAGATGATGTTAGTTTGAAGAGTCGGTTTAGCATTTTAAAAACAGATCAGCCGTGCAACGTATATTCACCTAAAATTGATAATGGCATTGAAGCTCGGCGCAACACGATAGGTGAGTATAGACCTGATAGGACCAAACCAAAAGAAACGTGTTATAGAGCACAACATTGGGAACTGGAAGACTGGGGTGGATACTGGCATGAAGGAACTTCATACATTCCTTATGAACGTTATCCGCGAATTTTTATCGAACCTAAAGGTGTAAAGTTCACTTTAACTAATTTGGTTAATGGTCAGAAAATCTTGGTAGCAAATGCTGTTTTTAAAATGAACAGTTTGACTGAACAAGAACTCGTTTTAATTAAATTTATAGTAAATTTATTAGTAGAAGCAGTGGGAGAGGCTGAAATTTTTCCATTGGATAGCATCACTGGGATGCCGGTTCGGGTAATTAAAACGGTAAATTGGCAAATAATTCCCAAGGGTGAACGGATCTGGGACTTCATTAAGCACGACATTGATCATGGTGTTTCTAAGAGTGAAAAGGTTATGATCAAGGAGCGTTTTAAAGCCTTAGAAAACTATTTACCAGACGGAATGTATAAAGGACTAGATTCCTATATTGGATATGTGGTATTTTACTACAAGTCAAAGGGCTTGTATGTTTTCGATTCCATTATGTATGGTCAAGCTACATATGTCTTTGATAGAGACTGGAAAGAGGTCTCCAAGTTAACTAAGAAGCAAATTATTGATGGCGGTCTTGCTAAGGCTAGACTAATCCACAGTAAAAGCTGGAGAAATGAAATAGATAAGTTGCTCAAGTAACAATCCAGCGATATAAGGTGTCTGAAAAGCAAGGGCGTGATCTTTGAATTGAAGATTACAGCCCTTGTTTTTTAGTCGAAAACATGTGCAAATATGACTTTAATAAAAAGCTATATTTTTAGTATTATTAAGGTG
>ENA-ORUR01000622-ORUR01000622.1-human-gut-metagenome-genome-assembly--contig:-NODE-622-length-12354-cov-1.87251_pt1 | contig 12354 bp, 12 predicted proteins | sample MGYA00242086_ERZ509223 | MGnify/ENA primary metagenome ERZ509223 (study PRJEB26280, sample SAMEA2338820) | human gut metagenome | biome: human gut; feature: human-associated habitat; material: faeces... | reverse complement strand
TGTTGAGTCAGTTTCGAAGGAGATTAAAAATGAGGCAGAGGTTATTCATGAAAATCTCAGTGCAGATGAACAAACATTATCTGATGTAAAAGACTATCAGTTGCTCATTGAAACAGGCCAGGCAGAAAAAATCAGTCCTAAGGCAAGTGGTATGCTGACATGGCAACTGGCGATATCAGAGGTGGACAATGAACTTTATCTTCGTCTGGTGGCAAATGGCTGTGGAGGGTTGTTCTCTAAGGACTGGATCTCACTTTCAAAGATTGCAACCGTTCTGGAAACACAACCTGCTACCGGCTTCTCATCCGGAGTATTCAGGCCGCTATTCAAAGGGGCAAGCGCCAACAATGCAGGTTTTCTGGCTGCAGTTTTACGCTCCCCGGATATATGTCTGCTGGAGGCACATCCAGAGAAGTTATTTACTCATGTATTATACCCGGACTGGAGGGAGCGGTTGAATAAACTTAATACGATCAGTAGCCAGGAAAAGATTACAGAGGATTAATTTATTTCCTGCACTGTTATACAACCAGAAATCACCACACACCACTATTTACTTTCTAAAGGAAAATTTATTATGCAAACCCAATATGCCTTAAAACAGGCAGGATTAACTCTGCCTGTTACTAAAGAATTTCAGCAGCATATTACTACTCTTCTGGCAAATCAGGTTTTACAAAAAATAACTGAGGCAGTGGTTATTAATTTCCGTGATCCGGACTACAGTGCAGAATCCGGCGGATTTCATCCGGTTGAAATGCGATTCATCCGTCAGGATAACGAATGGTATTTCGATTATGTCACAGACTTTAGTTACATGGGACGAGTCTACCCGGAACTGGAAAAGGAAATTGATTTTTGCTGGTCGGGGAATTATGTCTTCCATTATCTGATTGGGGATATTTCACTGGCAGCAGAGAGGAATGAACTCTGGTCCCTGTGGGAGCGTAATTTTATGGAGTATCTCTCTATGGGGATTTACCGGGTAACGGTAACTGTGGAAAGTTGTTGACCCGTTATGAACAGGAAGAAAGCGGGCGGCTTTGTAATCTACTGCATGTGGCGTGCATCACAGCATGGAGATGATGTCTCTTTTTCCTGGCTGTTCGCATAAACAAGTGCAGACACGGGGGATCTCAGATCCCTCGTGATTTTTGCCCCCTATGGTGCATTCTCCAGTAGCAGGGTGATAACGGTTAATCCATTACCCCAACGACAGTATTACACCGGTAATAAATGTTCATGAATACAGTCAGTTATGTGGGTTTTGAGGTGGACTATGTCATCGTTGACGATAACTGAAGGTTTTACAGATGTATAAAACTCGCGGTGAAAGGATCGCAGAAAGGCTGTGCTGGATATTACTACAACTGTATACCGGTAATACGGTATCGGTTAATGATATATGTCAGCGTTTCGCGGTCAGTCGCCGAACCGGACAGCGTGATTTGTTGAGAGTTGAAATTGTAACGGAAACTATTTCACCTGGAAGGGTAAGGCTGGCAAATTTGATAAGGGAACGAGTTAGACGAAATTTTTAATCGAATCCATATCAATTCTATAAAATATGAAACTTAACGGGAGTAAATATACACTCCCGTTATAATGCAACCTTTTTTTAACTACTCAAATGATATTAATTTGGGTGCGACAGTGTTTTTATGACATGTTAAATTCGCAAGATCAATAATATCATAAAACAATTTTATGTCGTCGTCAGTGAGCTCTACGTCTGGATCAGCTAAATCGGCACAGGTAACATTTAACCAGTGTGTTAATGAATCAATCCTGTTTGAAGTAATATATTCAGTGTGACCAATATCCCACTTCCAGTTGATCACCCGAGCAGGTCTGAATCTCACCTCCCGAACCCCAATTGGCGTTACTGACTCTACGAGAGGGTATATCGTGTTAAGTACTTTATCATGTTCACTGTAGATATTTAAATGCCCCATTTTTGAACCGTAAGCCATTTTCATTATGTTCTTGTTATTGGGGTGGCTCCGGCCATAGAGATTGTTAAGAGAATATTATCATTTTTAATATAGGGTAATGTATTGTTTATTAATCGAGTCCCTAAAGAATGACCCATTATGATCACATTACGCTTTTCTTTAACGTATATCTCGTTTATTACGTGTGCTAATTTTTCTCTGTTATTAACTGCTGCTTTCGTTGCATTATACCAGGCCTGACGCGCTTTAAATGGAATGGAGATTGATGACAATAAAGGAGATGTTCTCAGGGGGAAGAGAGTATATAACACCCACTTGTTCGCTATGTCAGAACTTAATATGGATAGTAGATTTGCCGATTCCCATTTATAGTATCTGACATCAAGGCCACACCCTGCTTTAATTCGGTTAAACCATGATATATCATTTTCGGTCAGAAACCCTGATACAACAAGAAGAACGGGGCATTTTTTCATGGTAACTCCATTTTTTAGCTTACAAAAATAGCACTCAATGAAAATTATATTATCCGTGTCATTACGGGGCGTTACTTGGCTGGGTGTAACGTTTCAGTGCGGATTGTATATCTTCAGCAAGTTGTTGACGGATTGAGGCCGGTTGTATTACTTCGACATCCGGTATCCAGTATTTCATTAAAGGCATTATCTGATCTGTGTGTGTTACACATGATATCACCAGTAAATCGCCAGACCGGGAAGTATGAATTATTTCCTGTCCTGGCAATAGATGACGGTGGGTAAACCACGGAGCAACATGTGCGGAAACTGAAATAAGAACTTCGATAAGGTCTTCGCTATACCAGATACCATCTGTCTTTTCTATTTTTTCATTAATTTCGGGGATTATCCTGAAAGAGATATTACTCATGCAAACGTCTTTGACAGATGAGATAACAAAGCTTTTTAATGTACTGTCATGGACGGCAGCGAGATACCACAATCCGTTGTCATTAACCAGTCTGTATGGCTCAACAGCCCGAAACTCTTTATCTTTGTAATTAAAATTTACTTTCTTCTGTGACAGGATGGCATCGGATAATACATTCAGAATTGACATGAATGATCCGCAGTTTTCGTATGGACGTTGTTTTATCAGAAACGGGTTGTTTTTCGTGTTACCTAACAAAATACTCAGTAGTCTGTCATCCCAGCGAGGGAACAGCCCTTCAATACCCAGGATGCGCGTGAAATGACGTAAATCAGCATTGCTGCGTTGACCGAGAACACCGTCAGACAGGCGATAGCGACCATTTTGTCGAATCAGATTAAGATAGGACAGGCGCTGAGTAAGATCACGACGGATAGTTTTTTCGCAAACGTTAAATTCCTCAGATAACTCCCGGACGGCTAGTGACTCACCATTGTTCAGGCGAGTTAATATCAATCCGAGTCGATATCCAAGTTTATCGTGCTTACCCATTCGTTTATCCGGTTAATGCCAGCGAAGAGGATATTTTCAGCAAAGTAACGGACAGGATGAGTCCACTTTTACTGTGACGGAGAAAAAAATTAACTCATTAATTATCAATATATTAAAACATTGCTGGAATCATCGAATAACATGTGGACTCATCCTGTCCATGTGTATTTTTACGTTCAGGGTGATAATTATTATCCTGACCTGTACATGACATGTTTTTGCTGCATATTTGACCATGCACTTTTGCCATCAAGTCGGAGAGGCAGGGGGGAACGTAAGATCCGAAGGTTAGAGAGGTTATCAGCAATTACAATGATGATTAATATTTTCATAATATCGGAGAACATCATATTAGTTGAAATAACATAAAGGTGGTTCTATGTATTTACATATCAGAAAGTATCAACTAGTAAATGCGAGATGGCGTGATGTCATTGATCTGACAGATTATGAAGAAACAATCAGGCAGGTTGTCGGTACATTATTTGGAAATGATTTTATTGAGGTCAGCGTTGAAACAAATTGTTTTACTCTGACAGTAAACAGTACAAGCAGTAAAATATGGGGAAAAGGCTGGCGGCTAATCTCCAGAGTATCACCTGTCATGCCATGCGGATCTATCATGTAAATGGCCATCCTGACGCGCGGCAGTTATTTCACTGTTTTGATGCCGATTGCCTGTGATTAAGTCCCCAACTTCTGTTAAAGGAGTTGGGGGAGATTTAACGGTTATCAGACTGGAAGACAGAATGTCGGATATTTACGGGCTATGATATCCATCAGTGACTTCATTCGCGGTGTTACAGAACTAAATTTCATTTGGGGTATTTTTGCTCTTACCGCATTTTTTACATCAGTCACCGTTACTGAATAGCCTTCTGACGTCAGCCATTCAGCAACCTCTTTACAGGAATAACTTTTTTTATCTTTCAGCATAAGCCCCCATTGGCACTGAGTCAGCGCCCGGAGAAATAGTCTGGCTAAAATATCATCACTACGTTTGCTTCCGACTTTTAGTTTCATATCAGAAAACACCGTCCGGCAATAGAGAAAATCACACCAGTCATCCCAGTCAGCCAGGGTCTTCAGTGTATGCGTTTGCCGCCAGTCGTCGAAAAGAGAGCGTTGCTGCAGAGCCTCTTCCATATTATCCCACGGGCGGGAAAACATCAGTAAATGCCCTTCATTCATGGCGGGCTGTACGGGCTGGCGTTTGAAATCGAATTCCAGATTAAGACGGATATCCTGTTCCCGGGATACCAGATCGCTTTCCGACAGCCACATCTCACGCGTTGATATCAACGTACTTCGGGATAACGTCTGACCGGGTAAACGATTAAGGTAAAGATCTACCATATAGTCGTTATAGTCACTGCGTGGAATATCGGCAGGAGGTTTGACGCCAGCCCTGGCATGAACAACCGGTTTTCCCTGAATAGCTCTATAGGTTAACTGCCCCCGGGTTTTCATGGCGATAAGCTGGCTGACCTCATGCTTACATGTCAACATGGATGAACCCGGATCAACAATATCGCACAGCGACTGGAAGCGGGAAGACAGTGGACCGCTCATGTTTATCTTGTCAAGTGGGCAATTTGTCAAAAAGCCATCGGTTGTGACGCTGACAACCGATGAATCAGAAGGCAAAGCATTCATGAGTTCCCCGACAACGGCCCGGATAAATCCCGTCACATGCGCAGCAAAGAATGGCTGAGTAACCGATGATGGTGGGAGGGATCTGTTTAATCCACGGGCTGTATCAAAGGCGGTTTTGGCGCGAAGGCCCTGAGCAAGTTTACCATAAAGCGAGTTGCCAATTTCTTTCCAGAATTTCTCCTCCAGAGAACCTTTAATATGGCGATTACGGTTCTCACGGACCTGTTGAACAAAGGGAAGAAACACCGATGTTGATTCGCTGTTATGTGGGGAGGTGTCACAGATCCAGGGGACGATGATCCCATTATGGATCGTCATCTCTGCCCCGAGCGACAGAGCAAGTTCGATTTCAGGTGCCGTTGCCCATGATTCGCCACTTAATGGAAAGAATAACCCATATTGATCGGTCCGAACCGGCAGGCTGGGATAGGGAACTGATTCCGGGAACCGAAATGTGACAAGCGCAAATCCCATTACATGCCCACAGTAATCGTCCGGATTTTTACTGAGGCGGATGTTCCCGTAATCGGGTGTGAGGATATCTAATAGCCCGGTGGTATACGCTCCAGCCAGATCGTAGTCATACCAGTGATCAGACGGTGTAACCCCCATCATAAAACACTCATTGCGTCCGCCGTGGTAACAGTTGATCGGGAACGTTTCAAACAACTCTCTTGAAGGAACACTGGCGGGGTTTTTAATCGTCCGGAATGCCTGTTTCTCCGTGAGCCAGAGTTCACGGGTTTTAATGTGTGTCCCAAGGCAGACTTCAGGAGAAATATTGTTTTCTTTAAGTGTTTTGGTGAACCGTGAAACTGCCATCGCCCCGATGGTGGCGGGGACACGATCAATCATCAGCTCCCGGGCGCAAAAATTGCGAACCTGTAAAGCATAACGAACCGCAATCTCGGCATCCCGCAGAGCATAGGCTTCAAACCCTGCTCTGTCGCCCAGAAGATATTCACGCATATTGGTTATGGAATAAGGTGCAGGAATGGTGAGTTTGGGAAGACCCAGTAATTCACCACATTCAGCCAGACCCATACCCCCGGGAGTGATAAGCAGTGTATCGATGAAAGCTACGTTACTGCAACGCGGAGGGGAAGTTCGTTTGTCAAACATTATCTGTTCAGTCTTTACGCGACGTTCCTGCTGTTCATCAAAATCGATACCGTAACGATTTTTGAAGCTGCTGACAGTACCGCGTATTCCTTTCAGAAGAATTTTGTAGTCTGACCAGAAATTGGCAAAGGAGGCGATATCCGCACGAATGAAATGCGCATATATATTAATAATACCGGGCCATTTTGTAATCACACCCGTTTCAAGAAGCGGTGTAATCGTTTGACAGAGAAATTCCTTAAAAGACAGCCGGGATTTTTTCTGTGAGTCAGGTGGATAGATAATGTTCGATATACCTGTATTATCGGGTAAGACAACATAACTCTGATATGACAGAATATCATTCTGTCGTGTTTCAGGGTTGAAAACATATTCGGTATCAAAACCGATATGGAGTGTCAGGTCACTTGAAATAACAGATACTTTTTTTGATGCAGGTGGTATCACAGGATAATCATCAAGCGTTTTAGGTCTTTTACGATTGAGCGCTGGCTCTGAAGGCACGGACTGATACCCCGAGGCGGCAGCGAGGATGTCCTGCAAATTATTGCTCATAGTTAACTCCGAAAAAATGCCGGGAGCTGTGTCCCGGCATAAAGAATCAAGATTTAATAACATTTACTACAGATTTGAAAATATCGGTTTTGTGTGATTCATCATCTACATGGATAAAGGAAACGAGTTTCCTGCCTACTTTAATCAGGATACCGCGTTGCGTCTTTTCCACAGACGGGGTAACGTGTGCAGATAACAGACAATGTTCATGTAAATGAAGAAACTTTTTTGAGGCGTAGCCGCCATGTAATCGGGCTTGAATGTCAAGATACATATCATAAAGAGAAGCGGTATCATCAAGAGAACCGGGTTCTCCTGATTCACTCAATACCGGATAACCCTTCTTATCAAAGAGGTTAAGGATAGATTTACTATCATGTTCGAACAGGGTAACACCGTAAATGTATTTCATTCGAAAGGTGAGGGAATCGGTGGTGTAGACCTCCTCCTGACGATTGAAATTTTTGAGACGCCTGGCTAATTCATTAAAAACAGCACGAGCAGTAGCCGTGTCCTGCAGGGTGTAGGTATAAAGTACGAAGCCATCTGTGCCGATGAGCTTTACTAAGTTGTCCATAATCGTGATAGCGAGAACTAATGCAAAGGACAGATATTTTTCATCGTTGTCTACAGCTGTGTTTGCTGCTTCAGGAAGAATGTTCAGTGCATTATTAGCATTATTTGCTGTGTTCTTAGTAACCATTTATATCACCTTTAAGTTTGTTTTGACGATGTGCATTTTCCCACTCAACAATATCGTCAAGAGAGAATCGTATAGCCCGCCCAATTCTGATGAAGGGCGGGAGTTTTCCTGGGTTGCGCGATATATCTGACGCAACCGTGGATGCGGAAAGATTAAATCTTTCTGCAAACTGCTTAATGGTTAAATACATAAACCTCCGGTTTTAGAGAAGAAGAAGCCACGCGGATTTAATATCAATCCACATTCTTTGATGGCTTAATGCAGGGCCCTGCAGAAGCATGCAATGACAATACCGTCCTTAAACGAGTGTTGCATCAATCACGAATCACAGATCATAGGTTCATTTTTTCGTGTCATAACTTTCTATGACCTGAGAAACCACTGCGTGCGATGTCGCTGCATTGTGAAAAGCGTAGCGACGGGTCGCCGTGAGTGAATGGTGATTTAGCAGATGGGAAGCGATTGCAATATCCCCGGTCGCCTGTAGTACCCGGGTGGCAAAGGTACGGCGCAGGTCATGCATCCGCAGGTTATCAATGTTGGCATCCCGACAAATACGGGCAAAGGTTGCACGCGGATATGCCAGAGGGCGGGCATTGTCGGTTAGTTGTGGAAAAATGTAAGTTTTGCTGAGCATCAGGTCTTGCTGGCACTGGACAACTGCAATGGCTGGAGGTGCAAGTGGGCAGGTGAAAGGGTGTCCGGACTTTGTATCAGGCAGTATGAGTTGATGCATATCCGGGTGCCAGTACTCCCATTTCAGGGTACATACCTCACCAATACGCATCCCCGTATAAAGAGCAAGCAATATAGAATCAGCTGCCGGTGTTTGCAGCGCTGTTGCCGCGTCAATAAAGCGCGGGATTTCTGTCGCTGACAGTGTGCGATAGCGAATGTTATTTTCTTTCAGATAGCGGACATGTGACATCGGGGAATGTGTGATCCATCCAGCACGTACTGCCAGAGAGCATATTTTGGACAATATTGCGAGGATACGGTTTACTGTTGACGGACGTAATTTTTCCCGTAAGCCAGCAGCATATTGTTCTAGTTCCCCTGCCGTGATGTCGCGAAGTTGCCGCTTGCCCCAGAACGGGCGAACGTAGAGGTTGAGTTTTGACAACTCTGACTGAGGACTCTTTTTATACAACTGCAAACCCGGTAGCCACAGGTCATTGATGGCCTGTTCCACAGTGAATCGACGGGACTGAACCGCAAGACGATTTTTATCAGCAAGCAGTTTCATCACATGCTGACGGGCATCCTCAACGCAGAGCTGAGGGAACTGACCCAGGGTTTCATATATACGCTGATTGTTTATAGTGGCACGAAAGGCCAGCGTGATCCGATTGGGATACACCAGAGCACGCAGGTTTTGGCAGTGAATATCACGGTATTCCTGACAGCCCGTGAGGGGATGGGGAAGTTGGTGAAGTGATTTGTTGCTGAAACGCAGTTCCAGAATAGGCATCGTATTTCTCCTGTAAAATAACACGGAAAAAATACGGTGCGAGATTACTGTATGCCAGTCTCAGTTTTCACAGTTCATCAGGTGAAAAATAATGAATGCAATGAAAAGTTATGCGTACAATTACTGGAAATATTTTCAAAAGCATGCGTTACATTTTTAATGGGTTATTCCTTCTGGCTAACTCCATAAATTTATCAAAGTATATTTCTTTACTGAGGAGTGTAACATTATTGATTTGAGAATTAAGACCAAGTGATGTGGATTTGAAGTCCATTAATCCTTTTATAGTTTGGTTCTTTCCTTCAAGGAAGGTGCGTACTTCTTTCGCAGAAGGGGACCATTCCGGGTGAAGTAATAGTGCTATATAAATGTATGTTTTTCGTATCAACTGCTCGGTTGTTTTTTTGTAACCTGTCAGATTCGCCTTTCCTGTCTGAAAAGTGTTCTTTACAATAAATTCATCTGGGGATGTGAGTTCAATATTATAGCCATTTTTTTTGTATATCTCACTCAGTACATCATAGGGCAACATTGAAAGTGTAATTATCGGAACCATTTTAGGGTGGTGGAGATAACCATTCGTAATTATTTGTGTTGTTTTCATGAAAGAAATAACATTGAAGATGTAATTGAAAAAATATTTTGAGCAAAAATATGTGAATACTAAAGTTGAAACATCGTCCTGTTCCAGATGACCTACTTTAGGCACTCTTTTCAACCACTCAGTCGATTGGAGATGATTAGTTACATACGTATTGTAACGCGTTAGCGTTCGTTGGAAGTGTCTGAAAGTTGCTACCCCATTTTGATAGTTTTCAACCGGGTTCATGAATTTTTCAGAGTGATACATATTATCTAAAAAAGAGTGTAGAAAAAGAGATAGAATGCCTTTCTTACAGCGTCCGGCGTTACCAATTTCTTGTAGAATAAATTCATCAAGTTGTTCAATTATAGCTTGAGGTATTTTGTTTTTTCGGGATGAATTCTTATAAATAAGTACTGCAGCCCTGTGGAACTCCTGCTGCTGCAATTCCCGCCATTTATACCAATACGAAGTGTCCTGGAAGAAATTGATTTGATTAGAATTAACACCACTTGAGGGAAGAACATAAAGTACCTCACGCGCGGATTTCATAAACACTGCATTTCCAGGGCCAGCCTGAGTCATCAGACTAAGCAAATCATCCTCAGAAAACATTGTGGATAACGCGTCAATGTCTGCTTGATATTTTTCGAGGATATGAGCGTTTTTAATGTTTCGCTTCGGATTGCCAAGGTAAGCTTCAAACATAGTCATGCCCTTTTAACATTTAAAGCCACATGAGAGGCTTTATGTAGTGATAGCGGGATATATCATTACCCCAACGGCAGTTTTACACCATAGCTAATATGGATGTTATCTTACTAAGATAATTGGTTTTTTGCGAGTGGCGAGACAGGTTGTGTCAGTTTATGGCATATCGATATGATGGGGACGATGCCAACCGGAATGCTGCGATATTGGCGTGTCAGGAGAGGCATCTTACGGTATCATTTACCGCAATTTTTTACGATGCAAAGCCCTGCATCGCTAGCTTTTTCTTCAGACCAGGATGATTCATGAACGACAAAATCAGTCAGGATACGATCAACAAAGCCCTGTGGGCCGCGTGTGATACGTTCCGTGGCACCATCAGTGCTGATACCTATAAAGACTTTATCCTTACCATGCTGTTCCTCAAGTACATTTCAGATGTCTGGCAGGATCACTATGACGAATACAAAGAACAGTATGGCGATGCGCCGGAACTGATTGAAGCGATGATGGCGAATGAACGTTTCGTGTTGCCGAAAAGCGCCAGCTTTTATGCGCAGTATGAGCACCGAGATAAGCCAGGGAACGGTGAACGTATCGATCAGGCTCTGCATGCGATTGAAGAAGCTAATGGCACCAAACTGAAAGACGCCGGGAAAAGCGTGTTCCAGGATATTTCGTTTAACACCGATCGACTAGGTGAAGAAAAACAGAAGAACACCATCCTGCGTCAGCTGCTGGAAGACTTTGCCGGTCAAGATCTTAACCTGAAGCCGAGCCGTGTCGGTACGCTGGACGTTATCGGCAATGCTTACGAATACCTGATCAAAAACTTTGCCGCCAGCGGTGGGCAGAAAGCCGGGGAGTTCTATACTCCGCCGGAAGTATCAGACCTGATTGCTGAACTGCTCGACCCACAACCCGGTGATACCATCTGCGATCCGGCCTGTGGTTCCGGTTCGTTGTTGATGAAGTGCGGACGTAAAATTGTCTCCGGGCATGACAGCCGTAACTATGCCTTGTTCGGTCAGGAAGCGATTGGATCTACATGGTCGCTAGCGAAAATGAATATGTTCCTTCACGGCGAAGATAACCACAAAATCGAGTGGGGCGATACCATTCGTAACCCGAAACTGCTCGATAAAAATGGCGACCTGATGCTGTTTGATATCGTGACAGCTAACCCTCCCTTCAGCCTGGATAAGTGGGGCCATGACGAGGCTGAGAACGATAAATTTGGTCGTTTCCGTCGCGGTGTACCGCCGAAGACTAAAGGCGATTACGCCTTTATCTCGCATATGATCGAAACCCTGAAACCAGGAACGGGGCGTATGGGCGTAGTTGTGCCACACGGTGTGCTGTTCCGTGGTTCCAGCGAAGGTAAAATTCGCCAGAAACTGATCGACGAAAATCTGCTGGATGCCGTCATTGGCTTGCCGGAAAAACTGTTCTACTGCTGCGATTCTGATTTTCAAAAAACAGAAAGTGGATGACAAGGTACTGTTTATCGATGCCAGCCGTGAATATAAGGCGGGCAAAAACCAGAACCAGCTCAGCGCAGAAAATATCCAGAAGATCGTTAACACCTATCGTGAAGGCGATAACGTCGAGAAATACGCCTATCTCGCCAGCCTGAAAGAGATTCAGGACAACGACTATAACCTTAATATCCCGCGCTATGTCGATACCTTTGAGGAAGAAGGCGAGATCGACCTGCTGGCAGTGCGAGCAGAGCGTGAGCAACTGAAGGTGGAACTGGCGAAGCTGGAAACGGAGATGGTGGGGTATTTGGAGGAGCTGGGTTATGGTGCCTAAAGGATGGGAGTTAAGCTCTATAGGTAAAATATCTGATGTATCTTCAGGTGGAACCCCTAGTAGAAACAACGAAGCATATTGGAATGGTAATATCCCTTGGGTAACTACAGCGGAGGTTCAATTTAAGATTATTGAAGATACGGTCGAGAAGATTACTGAGGAAGGCCTTGCAAATTCTTCCGCCAAGTTATTTCCTGCGGGTACAATCCTTATGGCTATGTATGGGCAAGGGAAAACAAGAGGACAAGTTGCTAAGTTGGGTATAGATGCCTCAACTAATCAGGCATGTGCAGCGATAGTTTTACATACGGGTTATGAAGTGGATTTTTACTACCAGTTTCTC
>ENA-ORUR01000619-ORUR01000619.1-human-gut-metagenome-genome-assembly--contig:-NODE-619-length-12425-cov-2.39555_pt1 | contig 12425 bp, 12 predicted proteins | sample MGYA00242086_ERZ509223 | MGnify/ENA primary metagenome ERZ509223 (study PRJEB26280, sample SAMEA2338820) | human gut metagenome | biome: human gut; feature: human-associated habitat; material: faeces... | reverse complement strand
CTAACCCACCGTGAATTCGAGTTGCTCCACTATTTGGCTAAGCATATTGGCCAAGTGATGACGCGGGAACACTTATTACAGACCGTTTGGGGCTATGATTATTTCGGCGATGTCCGGACGGTTGACGTGACGGTTAGACGGTTACGCGAGAAAATTGAAGATAACCCTAGCCGGCCGGTTTGGTTGGTTACCCGGCGGGGTGTAGGTTATTATTTGAGAAACCCTGAAGCAGAATAAAAAGGGGATAAACGGGTAAATGAGTGTCAATAAGAAGTTGCGCTTTTTTCAATCAATTCATTTTAAAATAGCTCTTGTGTTTGCGTTATTACTGTTAATAACGTTTCAAATCGTGGGGGCTGTTTTTGTGCAACAGTTAAAAAGCGATAATATTAAAAACTTCAAGCAAAGGGTCGAGTTGTCGACTTATGTTGATAATTCTCTAATTGCTAGCTTAAATAGCAGTGATACGGCGGCTGCTAACCAAAAGATTCGTAAAGTACTAGAAGATATTAACAATGAAAACATCTCGGAGATTCAAGTGGTCGACGTTAAGGGAACCATTAGGGGCGATAGCGATGTCAACAACCGCTCGTTAGTTGGGCAAAAGACGACGGATGCCGAGATAAAGCAGGTTATCTATAATAGTCGTTCCTTTACTAAAACCACCTACGATAAGCGGGATAACCGCCGGTATTATATCGCAATTACGCCGCTTTTAAGTGTTAGCGGTAATACTAACACCGTGGTGGGGGCAGTTTACGTCAAGGCTAATATGGAGACGGTGTATGATTCCATCAACAGCGTGGTAGTGATTTTTGCAACCGCCTCGTTAATCGCGACCGCTATTGGGATGGCCTTAGCAATCGTGGTTTCGCGGGCGATAACGCGGCCGATTGATGAGATGAAAAAACAAACTAGTCGGATTGCCCGCGGGGACTATTCAGGCCAGGTTAGAATTTATGGTCAAGATGAACTTGGTCAGTTAGCCCAAGCGGTTAATAACTTGTCGGTCAAGATTGAAGAGGCGCAGGAAAGTTCTGAAGCGGAACGCCGCCGGTTAGATTCAGTCTTGTCCCACATGTCTGATGGGGTGATTGCAACTGACCGCCGGGGTAATATTACCATCATTAACGAGATGGCTTCGGAGGATTTAAATGTTAACCCCGACGAGGTCATTGGCCGGTCGATTTTAGATGTGCTAGATATTCGGTCTCAGTATACGCTACGTGAAATTTTGGAGAACCAAGACGAGATTATCTTAGACTTATCAGATGCGGAACACGAACAGATTTTAAATGCCTATTTCTCCTTGATTCAACGAGAATCGGGCTTTATTTCTGGCTTGGTCTGCGTTTTGCATGATGTGACCGAACAACAAAAGATTGATCGCGAACGGCGTCAGTTCGTTTCTAACGTTTCTCATGAGCTACGCACACCGTTAACGAGTATGCGCAGTTATATCGAGGCGCTAAATGATGGGGCCTGGAAGGATCCTGAGGTTGCCCCCCAATTCTTAAAGGTTACCCAGGATGAAACCGACCGCATGATTCGGATGATTAATGATCTCTTGAGCCTGTCTAGGATGGATTCTGGTAGACTGCAATTGGAACTAGAATTAGTTAATCTAAACGAATTATTTAATTATATTTTAAATCGCTTTGATATGATGCTGGATAAGGACAATAATGATACCCGTGATACCAAGACCAAGAATTACACCATCAAGCGGGATTTTACCAAGCGGGACTTATGGGTGGAAATTGATACCGACAAGTTTATTCAAGTGGTGGATAATATCATGAATAATGCCATCAAGTACTCGCCCGATGGTGGGGTAATTACTTGTCGCTTGTTAGAAACGCACAACCATGTGATTTTGAGTATTACCGACCAAGGTTTGGGGATTCCTAAGAAGGATTTAAACCATGTTTTTGACCGCTTCTTCAGGGTTGATAAGGCCCGTTCACGTGCCCAAGGCGGAACCGGGTTAGGTTTGGCCATTTCTAAAGAGGTAATTGCCCTCCACCATGGTAAGATTTGGGTAGACAGTATCGAAGGAAAGGGATCAACATTCTATATTTCCTTACCTTATGAAGAGTACGAGGGGGATGCATGGGATGAGGCTTAATTTAAGAAAGTATTTATTGGTACTAGGGCTCCTAGTTGCAGTAGTTATTAGTTTGGTATTTTCATACTTGATTTGGATTAACCCGGCCCGCTCGCAAGCTAATTCTAGCGCGACGAGTAGCACGCCTAATAGCGCGCTGCCAGATAGCATTAGAAAAAAGGTTGGGGACATTTACTTGCCAACTAACGTGGTTTTTAATGACGATGCTAAGCAATACCGCTTAACCAGTGATACGCTAGATTTAACCAATTACACTAAAAAGCAGCTGGTTAAATGGCAATACGAGGACATTAAGCGGCTGCCGACTAAATCCGCTAGCACTTACCAGCGCTACTTGCACACTAAAAATGCCTTAGTTTTAAATTATCCTGTAGCCGTGACTGCTAGGACGGTGGCAGAAACATTTAACTTTAAGGTAAGTAAGTATAAGTCAGCTTTGATTTCAAGGATTATTATCCCCCTAACTAAGATGGACAGAATTTACCTCCTGGATGATAAACAAGAGGCTGTTTATATGGTGGGGTTAAAGAAAGCCACTAAGCAAAAACTCGTCGCGCTTGCTAAAGATAAGGACAACTTACGAAGTGAGGTAACCTTTGAAAAAATCGGGGATAAGTATACTTTGTTCTATCAAGATGGGATTAAGGTTGCCCAGTATAGCTATCTTTTAAATAAGGAGACCACTGGCTTGTTTGTTAACCGGCTATTGGGAACTAATAACACTAGTGCTATTACCGCTAAAGAACAGGACGCGACTACAACCTACTCTGACGGTGCAGCAATGCGGTTAACCATTCAAAAGAAGACTGGGTCCGTGACCTTTAATGACTATAACAGTAGTAACTCTAGGAGAAATTACAGTTATGAAAATTATTTAACGGCCGGACTGACTAACTTAAATAACATTGGGGTGGCCTTAGATGACGTTCGCTATGATTGTTATGATAGTAAGCGCCACTTGCTGACTTATCGTAATTATATTAATGGTTACCCTGTGATTGCAGCCGAAAGTGCGGGGGCATATAGTATCCTGTTGACAAATAGCGGAAAAAAGCGGCTAGATTTTTCGTTATATACTTTGCAAATTCCGGTGCCTTCAGCTGGGGGAGCGATAACTTTACCTAATACGAGGTGGGTAATAAGCCAGTTGCTTAGCCGGGGCTATGATCAAGCTAAGATTGGCGATATTAAGGTAGGCTACAGTTGGAATCAAAACCAGACTTCTAACCAAGTGGTGGATTTAAAACCAACGTATTTTGTTAAATATGATAATCAATGGTCAGATTATCAGAGTTTGCTTAATAGTTAGGAAAGGTGGCAAGTTAAATGAATTTTAAGAAGATAATTTGGATTTTTTTTCTAGCCTTCATTGTGCTTGACATCTTTTTAATCTATTCGTATACCCAGCAAAATGATTACGTTGATGCCACGACCAATACAGTGAATGGTAATGAAGCGAGTTCGATTTTGAAGAGCATTCATAATGACCAAATAACCACCGGTAAGATTTCCCAAGCTAAGGGGGCGGGCTATTACATCGCGAGTGTGGATGATGATTACCTAAGGGATAAGGCCGACCAACTAAATTTTGTTAGCTGGGCGTATAATAATCACCGTCTAACCGTTACCTTTGCAACCATGGTTAAGCTAGGAACTAACCCCCAAAAGACAATGAAAGCCTTACTCAACAAGGAAAACCAGGTTATCAATGGCAAAGATTACCGCTACGCGGCTAGTCTTTCCAGCAAAAATACGCTGGTCTATACCCAATTGGTTCATGGTAAACCAGTGTATTCCAGTGCGGGCCAAATTAGGTTTACGGTGAAAAATGGCTATGTAACTGGCTACACCCACCGGTATTTGAGTAAAGTTCAAACCCTGCGCGAGAAGAAAGAAACGATTAGCCAACAGCGGGCTTTAGTTTGGCTATATCAATATAATAAGCTGCCTAGCAACTCGACGATTGAGTGGAGTGACCTAGGCTATACGAAGTTACTGGCCGTTAATAACAGCACTATCTATATTCCCACCTGGAACTTCTACATCAAAAATAATGCGTCGGGTAATTACTATTACCGCAGGATTAATGCCTTTACTGGAACCGTAATGGAGGAAGACTAAGCAAAATAGGCCCGGTTAGGGTAAGTTGCGTGCTATACTTTTAGGAAAAACAGGTAGGAAGGATTAACAATGACAGTAATGCGTTTTCCCAAACAATTTAATTTTGGAGCGACTATTTTAGCTAAAGATGATGAGGGAGGCTTTGACCAAGGTAATAAGGGGTTGACCACCTATGATGTACTCACAGCTTCTGAGAACGTAGCTAAGTTAGACCTTGAAGAAGTGTTAGCGGCCGTGGAAATTGGTTAGCTTCTTATCCTAGCCGGCAGGGGGTGGACTTTTACCACCGCTTAGATGAAGACTTACAAACATTGGTTAACCTTGGGATTAGTCAGGTATTAGTGTCCTTATCATGGGCCCGGTTATTTCCTAAGGGAGAAGAATTGAGTCCTAACGAAGTCGGACTGAAGTTTTACCAAATTTTGTTAACTAAGATAAAAGCTTTAGGGCTAGAACCGATTGTTATTTTAGGCGACGGGGCCTTGCCGCTAAACTTGAGTGTTAAGTATAATGGTTGGGCCACACGCCGGTTGGTAGCAGATTTTAACCGCTATGCTAACGCCTGCTTCGATAATTTTGGGCAGTTGGTAAGTAAGTGGTTAACTTTTATTGACTTGACCGCGGTTTTAAACGCCCCTTACCTAGCTGGAGGTATTTTAAGCCGGGCTGATGCCGAGATTGCATACCAAGCCTTGGTTCACCAGTTGCTCGCAAGTAGCCTAGCTAGTAAGAACCTGCACGAACAGTTTCAGGCTAGCCAACTAGGATATGGGATTAGCTACCAAGTTGATCTTACCGAAGGTCGCGTAGCATTTGAGCAAAACTTCAAGCAAAGGTTGCTAGCTGATTTGGTATTAAGAGGGGCGTACTCCCCCCTACTAGCGCAACTTTTGGAACAGGCTGAAATTGAGCTTGACTTAGACGAACTAGACGCGGAAACTCTGGCTGAAAGCAAGGTTGATTTTATTTACTTAAATTGGCCAGAGACACAGCATAACTTAGAGGTGGCCTTATTAGAACTGACGGAAAGATATCAGTTACCGATTATAGTCGGGGATTTCAGTTCTAAGTATCGGCAAAATATTCAAGCGGTTGCTAGGGCCTTAAGCCAAAAAGCTACGGTGGTCGGCTATTTTCCGCAGGTATTTAATGGGGGGCTAGTATCAGTCGCTAGTGACCTAACCCGTCAAAAAACGGCAGCCTATAATGACTATCAAGACATAATTTTTAATAACGGACTTGAAATTTAGTAATGTTAGAAGGGAACCTAAAATATCATGGCGTCTAAAGATGATAAGTTAAAGATTAGTGTGTTAGCCAGTGGTAGTAGTGGGAACGTAACCTACATTGAAACTCCTAAACGGAAGGTATTGGTAGATGCGGGCTTATCTGGTAAAAAAATTGCAGGCTTAATGGAATCTATCGGTCGAAGTTTAGACGAGGTAGACAGCTTGTTTGTAACCCACGAACACTCTGACCACATTCAAGCAGTAGGGGTCCTAGCACGGCGTTATGGTTTAGACGTCTACGCAAATGAAAAAACTTGGCAGGCGATGGGGCCAAAGATTGGTAAGATTAAGGCTGAACAAAAACACCTCTTTCAACCGGGGGAATTGAAAGCCTTTGACGATTTAGACGTGGTTAGCTACCAGGTCTCACACGATGCAGCCCAACCGCAATTCTACGAATTTCACCATGCCGGGGCGACCTTTGCGATTGTAACGGATACGGGTTACGTCTCAGAAGAAGTGGCCGGGGTTATTAGTGATGCAGACGCCTACTTGTTTGAATGTAACCACGACATTGAAATGCTCCGAGTTGGGACCTATCCCTGGTCACTAAAGCAAAGAATTTTAAGTGACCAAGGTCACCTGTCTAACGAAGACGGGGCTAAAGCTTTAATGAGTGTGATTGGCAATCATACTAAGCAAATTTATTTAGGTCATTTAAGCCGGGAAAATAATATGAAACCCTTAGCCCACTTAACGGTTGCAAACTTACTAGCCGAACAAGACTTAGGGGTCGGACATGACTTTGAATTGTTCGATACCGATCCAGCCCAGGCAACTCCGCTAGTTAGTCTCTAATTTAGCTTAAGAAAGTACCAAGAATTTCAAGTATTTTTCATATTTGTTGGCTAGAATAAAAGCATAAACTAACGTGGAAGGAGAATTATAATGGCGCAGAAAGAAGAAAAACAAGCAAGATTAAAGTCGTCATTTTTAAAAACTGCCTTGGTAGCGGTAGTTGCCGGGGTACTTGGTGGTGGGCTAACGATTGGTGCCTATAACCTTTATCAAAATCAAGCGGTAAGCAGTAGTGATGATAGCCAAGCTACCACTAAGGTAAGTAATGTTAAGGTTAACGTCAGCACCCAAGCTACCAAGGCCTTTAACAAGATTAAGCGGGCGGTGGTGACGGTTGAAGCCTACCAAAAGAGTGATAACAGTATTGATTCCATTTTTGGCTTTAGTAGTGGTAGTTCCGAAGAGACGACCTCAGAAAGTGAAGGTTCGGGGGTAATCTATAAGAAAAATGGTAATACCGCCTACGTAGTAACGAATAACCACGTTATCTCTGGGGCAGATAGCTTTTATGTTATGCTTTATAGTGGTAAGCGGGTTAAAGCGACCGTGGTCGGTAAAGACTCTGTTTCTGACTTAGCGGTCCTAAAGATTGACGCCAAAAACGTTGAACAAACGGCCACCTTTGGAAATTCTGACAACATCCAAGTAGGGGAAACGGCCCTAGCAATTGGTTCACCAATGGGGTCAGAGTATGCTACTTCGTTAACCCAGGGGATTATTTCGGCTAAGAAGCGGACCTTAGACATTACCAACAGCTCGGGGGTAACGACAGGCTCGACAACCGTTATCCAAACGGATGCTGCTATTAACTCCGGTAATTCAGGGGGGCCATTGGTTAACTTAGACGGGCAGGTAATTGGGATTAACTCGATGAAATTATCGTCTAATTCGAGCAGCTCTGAAAATGCTTCGGTTGAGGGGATGGGCTTTGCCATTCCAAGTAACGAAGTGGTAAAAATCATTAACCAATTAGTCACCAAGGGTAAGGTCTCCCGTCCGGCCTTAGGCATTTATGGCATCGACTTAGATTATGTATCTGATAGTGCTAAGTCTGACACCCTGAAGTTATCTGATGGGGTTGACAGTGGGGTTGTGGTGATGAAGACTGATTCAGACTCGCCTTTAAAAGATATTCTTTCCAAGTATGACGTTATAGTCAGCTTAGGAGGCAAAAAGGTTACTGGAATTTCCAGTTTAAAGACAGCTTTATATGCGCATAAGGTAGGAGACAGCGTGACGATTAAGTACTATCACGATGGGCAGCTTAAGAGCCAAAAGGTGACTTTGAGTTTAGAAGCTAGTGAAAGTACCACGACTGCTACTAGTTCGGAGAGTGAAAATTAGAAGTGAAAAGAATCGGTTCCAAAGAGCCGGTTCTTTTTTTAGCTTTGTTAAAGTAGTGGACTTTGCTAAAATAAAAAGGGGCTAAGCGCAAGGCGAAACTTATCCACAAGAAGCAACATTGCTTGTGGATAAGTTGTAATATTTAAAAATATTGACGTTGATAACCTTTGGTAATAAAGGGATACAGCCGTTGGATTGTAGCGAGGCTTAGTTTTACTGACTTGTGGATAAGTCGGTCAAAAAAGATGGCTTATCTTGTTAGGAACACTCATTCTTGCCAAGATGTTGTGGTTAGGTTGTGGAAAAAATTGTGGAAAAGTAGGGTGAAAAATGAACATTAAAATTATTGGTGTCGGTAAGTTAAAGGAAAAATATCTCAAGCAAGGAATTGCCGAGTATGCCAAACGGTTAGGAAAATTTTGTAAGTTTGAGATTGTGGAAGTGCCTGACGAAAAGGCGCCCGAAAAATTATCTGCGGCTGAGATGGAAGGCGTAAAAGAAAAAGAGGGTGAGCGGATTTTAGCCAAAATTAGGGATAAGGAGTATGTCTACGCCTTAGCAATTGAAGGAAAAGAACGCTCATCGGAGGAATTTGCTCAAGAAATTGCCCAGTTGACAACCTATGGCAGAAGTGACATCACCTTTGTTATTGGGGGGTCACTGGGGTTAAGTCCCGCCGTCTTAAAAAGAGCGGAGACCAAAATTTCCTTTGGGCGGTTTACGTTACCACACCAGTTAATGAGGTTAGTTTTAAGCGAGCAAATTTACAGGGCATTCATGATTAATAACGGCAGTCCATATCATAAGTAATGACAAGAGTAGCGTTAGCTTAAGTGGCTAACGCGCTTTTTTTAACTATAAAAACGCAAATAAATGCAAGAAAATGGATTGAAACGCAAATTAACCGTTTTCAAATCAGGGGAATGTGGTAGGATAAAACTAAAAGAGGGTGAGAAAATATTACCGGCAGAAAGGTTACGGCTAATAAAGCAGCTCTTAACTAAAAAAGAAGAATTAACGACTAATGAGGTGGCTTTGAAGCTAGCGATGTCAAAGGATACAGTCAGACGAGATTTTGACCACCTGGCGCAAACAGGTCAGGCCCTGCGGATTCACGGCGGGCTGATGACCCTAGGAGATAGCGGGGTGCCTAATTTTAAGGAGCGGACTAAGATTTTATCCCCCTTGAAGCATGAGATGGCCAAGTTGGCAGCGAAGTTTGTTAGTCATGATGGTCTATATTACTTTGATACGTCCACAACCTTAGTACAGTTAGCTAAACTAATTGATTTTAAGGGGACGACGATTGTGACCAACTCACTAGACAATGCTCTAGCCCTAACTAATAGTCGCTTAATGCGGGTTGAACTACTAGGGGGGACCCTTAATAAGCATAATCGTTTTACTAGTTCGATGACCTCACTAGGTGAGCTAGCTAATTATCAATTTGACGTTGCCTTTATTGGAACGTCGCGTCTTAGTCCTGCGGGTATTTTTGTTGTGGATCAAGATGATTCGTATCTACCACGGCAGGCAATTAAACAGGCCCGTAAGGTGGTCGTAGTTGCAGAACAGTATAAGTTTCACACCGATAGGTCTTCATTTAAGGTCTGTGATTTAAATGAGATTGACGTGTTAATTACAGATGAACAGCTAACAAAGACGCAACGTAAGTGGTTTAGGTCGGATACGCAGATTTTATACGCTAAGTAGGAAGGAATGGGAAGTCATGTACAAACACCTTTTTTCAGATATGGATAATACCTTGTTAAGGACGGATGGTTCTTTTAGTGAGGAAAACGCGCGGGTAATTAAACAAACCAACTTACCCTTTACTTTGGTTTCGGCCCGGGCCCCAATGGAGATGGACTTTGTCTTAAATAAGCTAAAGTTAAGTAACCCGCAGATTGCCTTTAACGGGGCCTTAATTTACAGACAGTTGGGCACCCAGCGGGAGGTGCTTTATTCCCAGCCATTACAACCAAGTGATTTTACTAAGTTAATGGCGGTTATCAAAGCCTACCCAGAGGTCAGCCTAACCTGGTATGATGCCAATAACTGGTACGCCTTTAAGCAAGATGAAGGTACCGCCTATGAAACGTCCATCATCCACCTAGAGCCGACTTTAGTGACGGAAGCTGATTTAAAGAGTTTAACAGGACCTGTTTATAAGTTTATGCTAATTTGCTTTGATTTGGAAGTGTTAGGAAAATTAAAGGCTGCCTTGCTAGCTTTAGGTTTAGAGAATGTAAGTATTGTTAATTCTAACCCAACTTACATTGAAATCACCCATAAAGATGCGACTAAGGCTAATGCCATTGCACATGTACAAGCAGCAGAAAAAATCACCAAGGACCAGTTGATGGCCTTTGGTGACGGCGAAAATGATTTACCAATGTTAACTGCCGTAGGGACAGCGGTAGTTGTTGCCAATGCAAGTGCTAAGATTAAACAGGTCGCCGACTTTATTTCTAAGTCTAACGACGAGGATGGAGTCGCCTACGCAATTAAAAAACTAATTTTAGATGCGGAGTTGTAGTTGATCATTATAGTAGTCGACATAGGTGCGGTAGCCAGCGATAATTGAACCTAGACTAGTAGCCGATAAAAGCATGAAGGTTACCATAATTTGGTATTTGATAGCGTGTAAGGGGTCGACGCCGGCAAAGATGAGTCCTGACATCATCCCCGGTAGGCTGACAAGGCCAACGGTTTTAGCTGAATCAATCGTTGGTTGCATGGCGGTTTTAATGCTGGCGTGCAGTAGGGGCAGCGAAGCTTGTTTGCGGTTAGCACCTAAGGCCAGTTTTTCTAAGACTTGTTGGCGCTGGTTAATAAAAAGCTCATGTAAATTCCGGTAACAAAGCCCAATCGCAACCATGGAGTTGCTAGCAATCATCCCACTGATGGGGACAATCTGGGAGGGGACAAACTTAATGGCCCCTGCCAAAACGAGGACTCCTAGGGTAACGTAAGTGCTAATGAAGATAGCTAACAAGGAATTAAGGTAGTGCTTGCTGTGATTAGGGTTGCGTTTATGGGCATTGTAGGCGGCATTGAGAACAATGAAGAAACTCATAGCGGCGGTCAACAGTACGTTATTGACGTTAAAGATATATTTGAGAACGTAGCCGACGATAATTAACTGGATAATTGCCCGGGAAATACTATAAAAAATGTCTTTAGTCAGGCCAAGTTTTTCGCGGTTACTAATATAGACGGCAACCAGTACGAGGGCAAAGGCTAGGGCTAGTGAAAAGTTATTAACGGCTAGTTGTGACATCTGAAAGACTCCCTTCTTCAAGCCAAAGGACCTTGGCGGCTTGGCTTAGCTCTGTTTGGTTATGCGTGATTTGAATAATTGTTAAGCCGGCTTCTTGCCATAACTGCTTGATAAATTGGTGGACAATTTCGATTGAACGGGCATCAAGACCCACAGTTACTTCGTCTAGAAGTAAGATTTTAGGGAGAAACATGGTGTTTCTTAGGAGGGCCACCCGTTGTTTTTCACCCCCGGAAAGCTCGGTGATGTTCTTATTTAGATAACTGGTGGGGAGGTTAACCTTGGTTAAAGCCTGCTCAATTTGAACCTGAGAACTAGCTTCATTGCGGATAACAAAGGGAAACTGTAAGTTATCGGCAACGGTTTGGCCAAATAGGCTAGGTTGTTGGAAACAATAAGAAACCAGTTGCCGGTAGGTGGTTATTTCATAGTCACGCTGGTTTTGACCTTGAAAAATAATTTCACCATCACTCGGGGAGATGAGGCTGGCGATAATCTTGAGGAGGGTGGATTTGCCACCGCCAGAGGGACCGGTAAGAGTTAGAAAGTCACCGGCTTGCACTTCGAGGTTAACCTTATTTAAAATCTGCCGCTGCTCAACTTGGTAACTGATGTCAGTTAAAGATAGAATTGACATAGGTTTGGCTCCTTTATTTATAATTTTTCTAAAATTATAACATAAAAAAAGAGCCCTAACAAAAGTTGTGCTCAACTTTTGTTAGGGCTTTTCATCTGGAGCCTTAAATAACCGGCCGCTCTGCGTTAAAGCTAGGCATTAGCTCAGTAAAGTCATAGTTACTTAGGGCGTTGAGGCCATCTTTGTTGACGTCAAAGTAAGCGGTCATTGCTTGGCGAATCATGAGGTTGATCTCTTTATTAGGGTCAAATTGAACAACAATTACGGGGATATTGTTACCGTAGGCATAGCCAATTTCAAAGGCAGTGCCAGAGTCTGCCTCATTATCGCTTTCTTCTAACTTATAGTCGATGATGGCAACAACGGCATCGGCCTTAATGATTTGGGAAGTGTCCAGCATAAAGCAGGCCTTTTGCCATTCGAGGCTGCCAAATTCAGCGGCTTCATAAGGATGCTTAGCTGGTTCAAAAACGGAACTAACAGTAGGGTTTTGATCTAAAGCTGCTTTAACTTGGGCGATGCGTTCGTTTTGGGCATCTGAAAAGAAGGGGGAAGCAAGGTAGATACGGTTCATAATTTTTCTCCTTAAATACAAATAACTAGATATAGTAGTTTATCTTTAGAGTAAGCACAATATAATGAAAATAGGGCTTTTCTTTTGGGAAAAATCCAGGTATTATATTAAAGGTTACTCTATTTTTATTATACAGATTAATTTTGAGATAAAAAAGTCTCTAGTTGTTTAAAAAGAAAGGATGAGTTAGTCATTTTGATTACTTTATCAGGAATCATCGGTTCAGGAAAATCAAGTTTAACGGAAATTTT
>ENA-ORUR01000615-ORUR01000615.1-human-gut-metagenome-genome-assembly--contig:-NODE-615-length-12601-cov-2.16396_pt1 | contig 12601 bp, 13 predicted proteins | sample MGYA00242086_ERZ509223 | MGnify/ENA primary metagenome ERZ509223 (study PRJEB26280, sample SAMEA2338820) | human gut metagenome | biome: human gut; feature: human-associated habitat; material: faeces... | reverse complement strand
TAAGAAAGCGAGGCCACTAAAACCAAGGTATCAACGGCCAGAAGGGACTTACCCATGGCTACCCCGCGCTCCTTTTCAAAAATACGGGCAACGACGTCAGAACCCCCGGTGGTGCCGTTAAAGCGGTAAACAATCCCAGAGCCAAGGCCCCCGATAAGTCCAGCTAAAATCCCGGCAATAAACATGTCGTGGTGAATATTTAGCTGAAAATCAAGTCTTTGCCAGACCCAAATCCAGGCTGAGAGAATGCCGGTACCATAAATGGTATAAATGAGCGCTCGTTTACCTAGGTAGCGCCAACCAATTAAAATTAAAGGGATGTTGAGTGCTAGCGTAGTATAAGCAGGGTCAATGTGTAACCAGTAGCGGACGATTAAGGTAATCCCGGTCACTCCACCTTCTGCCAGGCTGTTGGCCATATTAACTTTGACAAAGCCAAGTGCATACAAACCACAGCCAATTGTAATCATTAAAAGGTCTAAGAAGCTAATTTTTTCTTTTTCATCACTTGCGACCATTAAAACTCACCTCAATTTATTAAGTTTTCTAGTCCATCATAGCATTTTTAAAGGCTAAAAAACGAAAAAGCTACTCAATTCTCATTATTTTCTCAAAGCTTAGTTATGTGTTAGAATAAGATTAATATATTGGTAAATAAAATTGTAAAGGAATGATTTTGCTCATGGTGAAAGTATTAGTTGCCGGCTTTAAGGGTCGGATGGGTAATACCACAGTTCAAATGGTCTTAGAACACGAAGGATTTGACTTAGTGGGTGTCTTTGACCCGATGGCAAGTGAAAAGAACTTAAACGAAAATCCAGCTTACAGTCAAACGGATGTCCCAGTATTTACAAACTTAGCTGATATTAAGACGGACGCTGAAGTTTGGATTGACTTTACCCGCCCAACTTCTGTTTTTGAAAATACCAAGTTTGCCTTAGAACATGGTATTTCGCCAGTGATTGGGACTACAGGGATGACTGATGATCAAGTTAAGGAATTGCAAGCCCTAGCCAAAGAAAAGCAAGTAGGTGGCTTGATTGCACCTAACTTTGGGATTTCAGCAGTCTTGTTAATGCAATTTGCTAAGCAAGCTGCCAAGTACCTCCCTGACGTTGAAATTATTGAAATGCACCATGATAATAAATTAGATGCACCTTCAGGGACGGCCTTAAATACGGCTAAAATGATTGCCGAAGTTCGTAAGGAACATTACCAAGGTAACCCAGATGAAAAAGAAACATTACCAGGCGCACGGGGGGCAAACTACGAAGGAATGCGCATCCACGCCGTACGCTTACCTGGATATGTAGCACATGAACAAGTTCTCTTCGGGGGTAAGGGAGAAGCCCTCACAATTCGCCAAGATTCATTTGACCGGATTTCCTTTATGTCTGGTGTGGCTGTAGCTACGGAAAAAATCCGTAACTACTCCGAATTAATGGTTGGATTGGAAAACATTCTGTGAGAGTAACTAATCTACCGCAAGCCTTTAAACGAGCTTTGCCCATCTTGGAAAAAATCCAGGCAGCTGGTTTTGAGGCTTATTTTGTTGGCGGCAGCGTTCGTGATACCATTTTAAATCTCCCTATTCATGATGTGGATATCGCAACCAGCGCTTACCCAGCAGAAATTAAGGAACTTTTTGCTAAAACAGTCGATACCGGGATTGAACACGGCACGGTAATGGTTATCGACCATGGAATTGGTTATGAAATTACAACCTTTAGGACCGAATCTACCTATCAAGATTTTAGGCGTCCAGATAAAGTTGAATTTGTCCGCTCCTTAAAAGAAGATTTAAAACGGCGGGATTTAACAATCAACGCCTTAGCATTACGGCCAGACGGCGAAGTAATCGACCTATTTGATGGTTTAGCTGACCTTGAGTCAAAGACAATCCGGGCGGTGGGACAAGCGCGCGAACGGTTCCATGAAGATGCTTTGCGGATGATGCGGACGGTTCGCTTTGCTAGTCAGTTAGACTTTGAAATTGAAGCCCAAACCTTAGCAGCTATCAAGGAAAACGCGGCCCTGTTAGCTAAAATTGCCCTGGAACGCATTAACGTTGAATGGGTTAAGTTAATGCTAGGCAAAAATCCTAAGGCGGGGTTAGCGGACTTCATGGCCACCGGGTTGTTTGCTTACTGTCCTCAATTTAAGGAACACCAAGCCCAGTTAGAAAGCCTGCTAAGCATTGAAAACTTACACCTTGATAATGAAGCCGAGGTTTGGACCTTATTAGCCGCTTGCTTTGGCTATCGGCCTGAACAAGGAGGACAGTTAGTCCATGCTTGGAAGGGCTCAAATGAACTCAAGGCCCAGGTAACCAAGGCTTTGCGTGCGCTAGAAGCCATGAAAGCCGGAGACTTGAGTCCTAAGCTGCAATACCTAACCGGTTCAGAAATGCTAGCCGTCGCTTGCCGGGTGGCACGCTTATTGGGCTTGGCCGATTATAGTAGTATGGCAGTACTATTAGCCTACGAGGGCTTACCTATCCACAGTCGGGCTGAGCTAGCTGTTAATGGCAAGGATTTAATCACGCTGCTTAATTTAAAGCCAGGTCCAATTTTAGGACAGTTATTAGACCAAATTGAAGAGGCCGTTTTAAATCGCCAAGTAAAAAATGATAAACTCGCTTTACTAGAGTACGGGCGTAGTCAATTAGAAGAGTGAGGTTAACTAGAGTAAATGCAGACATTACGTGTTGAAGGGCTTACCAAAACATATGGTGAAAAGACCCTATTTGAAGATTTAAATTTCATAATCAATGAACATGACCGGATTGGGTTAATCGGGACTAACGGTTCAGGAAAGACAACATTATTGAACGCGTTAACCGAGGTGGATCCGGCCGATAAGGGGGCGTTGATTAAGCCCAATGATTACCGGATTGGTTACTTAATGCAACAACCTAAGTTAGACGACGAAAAAACCATCATGGAAGCAATTTATGACGGGGCAGGTCCAGTTTTTAAAACCATCCGTCATTACGAAGAAGTTCTGACTGCCTATAGCGCTAACCCAACAGATGAAAAGCTACAGGCTCGGTTTGATGAAGCGGAACGGCTAATGACTAAAGAGGACGCTTGGAATGTTGAAAGCGAAGTCAGCACCATTTTAACCCAGTTGCATATTAAAGATATGGATCAAAAAGTAGCCACTCTTTCTGGGGGGCAAAGAAAGCGGGTAGGGTTAGCCCAAGTTTTGATTCAAGCACCTGATTTACTGATTTTAGACGAGCCAACTAACCACCTTGACTTTGATTCTATCGCCTGGTTAGAGGAATACCTGGCTAGTTATAAGGGCGCCTTGCTAGTTGTTACCCACGACCGCTATTTCTTAGACCAAGTGGCTACTAAAATCATGGAATTATCTTTTGGTAAATTATATGAGTACACCGGTAACTATGAAGCTTTTGTTAGCCAAAAAGCCGAGCGCGTAGAGCGGGAAATCACGGCTGAGCACAAGCAACAACAGCTCTACAAAAAAGAACTGGCCTGGATGCGAACCGGGGCTAAAGCTAGAACCACTAAGCAACAGGCAAGAATTAATCGCTTTAATGAATTAAAGGACAATCTAAACACTCTCCAAGTCGACGCCGACGTTGATATTAACCTAGGTCAGCAACGGCTGGGTAAAAAGGTCCTAGAGGTTAAGGACGGTAGCCTAACATTAGGTGACCACAAGATTATTCAAGACTTTAACCTGTTAATTCAAGCCGGGCAAAGAATCGGGATTACTGGGGTCAATGGCGCTGGTAAGTCAAGTTTTCTAAACGCCTTAGCCGGTGATTTACCCCTTGATTCTGGCCAGGTAATCCAGGGTGAAACCGTGAAAATGGCTTACTATCGCCAACAAACCGAGGATATTCCAGATGATAAGCGGGTCATTAACTACCTAAATGAAGTGGGCCAAAGTGTCGTTAATAAGGATGGCGAACGAATCTCAACAACGAGCCTCCTAGAGCAATTTCTCTTCCCGAGGTTTATGCACGGGACTTTAATTAGGAAGTTGTCTGGGGGAGAAAAGCGTCGGTTGTACCTACTTAAACTTTTAATGGAACAACCTAACGTTTTACTATTGGATGAACCAACCAATGATTTAGATATTGGTACCTTGACCGTCTTAGAAGACTACCTAGATAAATTCAACGGGACCGTAATTACTGTTTCCCACGACCGTTACTTCTTAGACAAGGTGGCTGACCGGCTGTTAATCTTTGAAGGGGCTGCTAAAATCGACCACTACCGGGGCCGGTTTACTGATTACCTAGCGCAAACAAATGAGAAGCAAAGTCAGGCCCAAAAGAAAAAGGCTAAGACCGCGCCCACCAAGGCTCCTAGTGCCAACCAAAGCAAGGTCAAAACTAAGTTGACCTACGCAGAACAAATGGAATATGACCAACTAGAAGGGCAAATCGATAAACTAGAGTCTAAAAAGGCTCAATTAGAAGCCGAAATGGGGCAGGTACCCGGAACCGATTATGGACGGTTAGGGGAGCTCCAAGGCCAAATCGACCAGCTTGATGAAGAAATTTTAAGCAAGATGGACCGTTGGGATGAACTTAGCCAGTACGTTGACTAGAAAGGACTAAAAAATGACTGTTGTAGAGCAACCTTACTTGCAATTAATTCGTGATATCTTAGAAAAAGGGCACGAAAAAACTGACCGCACAGGAACAGGGACTAAGAGTCTCTTTGGCTACCAAATGCGCTTTGATTTAAGTCAGGGTTTTCCCTTACTAACCACCAAGAAGGTACCTTTTGGTTTGATTAAGAGTGAATTATTGTGGTTTTTGAGGGGGGACACTAACATCCAGTACCTTCTAAAACATAAAAACCATATTTGGGACGAGTGGGCCTTTAAAAACTGGGTTCAAAGTAGCGACTACCAGGGACCGGATATGACAGATTTTGGCCTTAGATCTCAAGCAGATCCTGCTTTTAATGAGGTCTACCAGGCGCAAAAACAAGCTTTCTGTGACCGAATTGTCAATGATGACGAATTTGCCGCTAAGTTTGGTAATTTAGGTGACGTTTACGGAGCCCAGTGGCGTCACTGGCAAACCCGCCAGGGCGAAACCATCGACCAAATTCAAAACGTAATCGAAGCCATCCAAAAGACCCCAGATTCTAGGCGGTTAATTGTTTCCGCTTGGAATCCAGAGGACGTCCCAACTAGTGCGCTACCACCATGCCACACTCTCTTCCAATTTTATGTTAATGACAATAAGTTGAGCTGTCAGCTTTACCAACGAAGCGGGGATGTCTTTTTAGGGGTGCCGTTTAACATTGCTAGTTATGCCTTGTTAACGAGTCTAATTGCCCGCCAAACCGGATTAGAAGTTGGCGAATTTGTCCATACCTTAGGGGATGCTCACATTTATAAGAACCACTTTAACCAAGTCGAAGAGCAACTAAACCGGACTCCATTTGATGCGCCGAGCTTATGGCTAAATCCGGCTAAAAAAGACATTATGGATTTCGAAATGAGCGACATTAAAGTGTTAGACTACCAAAGCGGTCCGGCTATCAAAGCGCCCGTGGCTGTTTAGTTAGGAGGAATTCGGATGTTAGCGTACATTTGGGCAGAAGATCGCGCAAGGCACATTGGTAACGAGGGTAAACTCCCTTGGAATTTACCAGCCGATTTGGCTTACTTTAAAAAGCAAACTATGGGTCACCCCATGTTGATGGGCCGTAAGACCTTCGACAGTTTCCCGGGGCTATTACCCCACCGCCTGCACTTAGTTTTAACTCGCAGTGCCGCTCTCAAAAAGCAAGCAGCAACGACTGAAAACCTAGCCGTATTTAATTCAGTTGAAGAAATGTTAACTTGGCTAACAAAACATCAGGCTGAGGAAGTCTTTGTGATTGGTGGGGCTAGTCTCTTCGAGTTATTAAAAGATCAAGTAGATATTTTATATCAAACTAAAATTGACGCTGTATTTGCTGGGGACGTTACCTTTCCCGAGATAGATTACCAAAAATTTGACTTAATCTCGGTAACCCCTGGTCAAGTTGATGAAAGGAATAAATATCCTTACGAATTCCGGGTTTATAAGCGTAAAGAAAATTAATCAATCATTACAAATGACCATTGATGGAGGTACCATTGATGGTCATTTTTATTTAAAATACTCATACACAGTCATTAGGGAAATAAGGTGCAATAGTCAATAGGTAATATTAAGATAATTTATGATATGTAACTTGTTGAAAAAAACAAGTCATAAAAGGGTTACTTTTACCATAAGGGTTTAGGGAATTGGAATTGTTTAATTGATAAAAGAAAACGTGATTAATTAATTAGACACCGTAAATTCATTCTTGTCTATGAATTTACGGTGTTCTTACTTTTAAGGCTAGGCACCTTACAGCTTAAAGTTGTATTATAAAATACGTAAAGGGGGATGTTCTTGTGATGGGAGAAAAAATAATAGACATTATAGGGGAAGATTATCAGTTAACATTAGAAATTGAAGTATTGAAAGAACGTGGTACAACTATTTTAGCTCGTTTTTAGTGATTATCGATAATTTGCGGTAATTACTTTTTGTTAGGACAAAATATTGGCCTTTTCATCCCTAAAGTTGTATTATAAAAACGTAAGTTCGCTAATTGATAAACTAGGCTTTTTTGCGTCGATGCGTTAAAATAAAGGGAACTAACCTAGTAAATTCATGAGAGGGAATATGTATGTCGAAAGTAAAAGAAGGATTAATCTTCTTAGGCGTTGTGCTAGTATTGGTTGGGGCATTTTTTTCTATTATGAGGCTAACTAGTAGCAAGACCCATCAAGAAGTCAGTCCGACTGTAAGTAAGAAGCAAGCCCAGGTTAAAGCTAAAAAAGTTCCTAGCATTTCACTATATGCACTAGGTGACTCTTTAACCCACGGCGTTGGTGATACGAGTAACCGTGGTGGCTACGTTTACTTGGTTAAGCAAAAGCTTGAACACCAAAACCAAGTCAAAGTGACTAGCCATAACTACGGCAAGACCGGCGACAGGAGCGACCAAATTCAAGCGCGCCTAGAAAAGTCAAAGCAGATGCAAGCTGAGCTAAAGCAGGCAGATGTCATCACCCTAACCGTTGGCGGTAACGATATGATGAAAGTTTTACAGGATAACTTCCTATTACTGGCTAATAATAAGTTAGCGGGAGCGATGCCTAAGGCTAAGGAGGACTACCGCTTAAAACTCATCTCCTTATTTAAAACGATTAGACGCTATAATGAAGATGCGCCTATCTTTTTGATTAGTATCTATAATCCGTTTTACGTTTACTTTCCAACCTTAACTGACTTGCAAAAATACACGAACCAGTGGAATGTATTAGCAAAACAGGTAGCTAAGCGGGATGGAAATACTTACTTCGTGGACGTAAACCAGCAGTTATCAGAGGGCCAATACTTAGGCCAGGATAAAAAGCGGCTGATTAAAGAGAGTAAGCTCAACTTAAATTCGGTTTCGTCTACTAAGTTAGAGGATATTTTAAGTGACCAAAAAGAAAAAAATAACTACTTGTCTGACGCCGATCATTTCCACCCTAATGATAAGGGGTATTGCTATATGACTAAAGAGTTATATCAAGTAATGATGGCTCATAAAGATAAGTGGTTAAAGGAGGACAAATAAGGTGGCTGAAAAAAGAGCGCAGGCTAAGCAAATCAACTACTGGAAGTGGGCCTTTGCAATTTTACTAGCCCTAGTAATTGCGACGGTCCTATTTATCGGACACAAGCTGACTACTCCAAGCGTTGACCAAACCCGGATTAGCCAACAAACTAAGCAGGTAGATAGGAACGTTGACTTAGATGTGTCTATGAATAAACAACAACTAAGCGCAATGATCAATTACTACTTGCGTAAAAGTCAAAAGAAAAGCAAGATTAAGTATCGCTTTATTTTGGATAAGTCAGCGATTTTGATGGGAACAACTAAGGTTTTAGGTAGCAACGTGTCCTTCACCTTGTACGCTAAACCTAGTTTAGATGCGAAGGGCAACATTGTTTTAGACGCTAAGTCCGTCAGTGTGGGTTCTTTGAATGTCCCTGCTAACTTTGTCTTACGGTATGTAAAAAATAATTATGATTTAGGTAAATTTGCAACGATTGATTACAAAAAGAGTAGAATTATCTTAAATCTTGCCCAGGTTTCGGCCAAGCAGGGCATCAAGGTTAACGGGCAAAAATTTGACTTGAAGCAAAACGAATTCTTGTTTAACGTTGCCTTACCATTAAAATAAGAGAGGATGATGTCTGTGCGCCAAAGTTTTTACCGTTATTTGATGACCTTGAGAAATCCCAATAGTCAAGACGAACTCGCTCAATTTGCCAATAATGCCTTTTATGACCAAGCTTTTCCTAAGCAAGCTAGCGATTATGACGAGGTCTCACAATACTTAGAATTAAACGGCTCTTACCTTCCTAGCATGACAATTTTTGATCAAGCCTGGGAAGCTTATTTAGAAAAAATGGCTTAAGAAAGAAGGAATTTTAGGTGGCAAAAGAAAGTAAACCTAAAAAGCAAGCAAAAAAAGTTAGTCTGTGGACTTTAATCTTAACGGGCGTTATTAGTCTGTTAATCGGGGCTGGGGGAACCTATGCCTTCATGTATAAAACTGTTAGGGATGCGCAAACGGTCAACGCCTCGATGGCGAAAATCCAAGCTGTTTATCAAACCCTGTATTACAACTACTATCGTAAAGTTGATGCTACTAAGTTAGAAAAGGGAGCGATTGACGGGATGCTTAAAGCCTTAAACGATCCGTTCTCTGAGTACATGACCAAATCCGAAGCTAATAGTTTGAACAACACCATTTCTAGTAGTTTTGTTGGGATTGGAATTGAGGTGCAAAAGGATGGCGACTATATCAAGGTCATTGCGCCAATCAGTAAGACTCCGGCAGCTAAGGCAGGTTTAAAGGCTAAAGACGTTATTACCGCAATCGATGGTAAATCCATCAAGGGCTTAGCACTAGAAAAGGTTATTGCCAAGATTCGGGGAAAGAAGGGGACAAGTGTTACCCTAACCGTTAAACGCGGCCAAACTAGTTTTACTAAGACGGTTAAGCGGGCAAGCATCCCCGTTGCAACCGTTTATGGTAACCTTGATGCTAAGGATAAGACCGTGGGCTATCTGCGGGTGACAACTTTCTCAACCAACACCGCTAAAGAATTTAAACAAGAAGTCAAGCGGCTACGCCAAAAAGGGGCTAAGTCATTTATCGTCGATGTGCGCGATAACCCAGGTGGGTTAATGACAACGGCCTTACAAATGGCATCTATGTTTGTTAAAAACGGAAAAAATATTATGCAGGTTCAAGGGCGCGATGGTCAGGTCGAACCTTATAAGTCTAGCAAGGACTATAGCAAGGGCTTTAAGATTACTGAACCGACTGTGGTCTTAGTTAACGGCGGGTCTGCTTCCGCTTCAGAAATCTTCGCTTCCGCTTTGAATGAATCAGCTAATATTAAATTAGTGGGAACAACCACTTACGGTAAGGGAACCGTACAAACTACCCAAGAATTTAAGGATGGAACGGAACTTAAATTAACGATTGATAAGTGGCTTACTGCCAATGGTAAGTGGATCAATAAGACTGGCATTAAGCCAACTATTAAGGCTGATTACCCGGCAGTTGCAAGTCTAGCCGCCATCAATACTAAGAAAACCTACCAAGAAGGCCAGGTTTCTAACCAAATTAAGAGCCTGCAAAAAATGCTGGCTTATCTAGGTTACTTCAAGGGCCAAGCTAACGGTTACTACGGAGCAGATACCAAGGAAGCAGTTACTAACTTCCAAAGTGCTAATGGGTTGGCTACTAGTGGTCAAGCTGATAAGCAAACGGTAGTCAAGCTTGAAACCCAAGTTGCTACGAAAGTGACTGAACATGATAATGCCTATGAAGCCGGCCTTAAGGCACTGGGTGAATAAGAAAAACAACTAAAGAAGCATCACCGTTGGTTACGTTTTATGGCGTAATTGACGGTGATGTTTTTATTTGGACAAACAAGAAGCACTTGAAGCTTACGAACGTACCATGACTGTAGCTTAGACCAAAAATTAAATCTGACCCTCCGTGGGCCCCAGTTAAAGCCGAAATACTTTAACTGGGGCTTGTTTACATTTACCTCACGTTAAAAATGGTCTAAAATGAAAGAGATTGGAAATTTTATTTCAGAAAGGACTGTTTTTTCATGACAACAATCCAATGGTTCCCAGGGCACATGGCTAAGGCCCTCAGACAAGTTAAAGAAAATTTGAAATTAGTTGACATCGTCCTTGAGTTGGTGGATGCACGTTTGCCAGAATCTTCGCGTAACCCCCAATTAAAGGAATTGTTGGCTAATAAACCTAGTATTTTAGTGTTAACTAAAATGGATTTAGCCGACCCTAAGCAAACTACTGGCTGGCTTAAGTATTACGAAGAAATGGGGCAGCCCGCGGTTGCTGTAAATAGCACCCAGGGTAGCTTGAAAGTTATTGAAAAAAAGATTAAGGAGGTTTTAGCGGATAAATTAGCGGCCAAGGAAGCTAAGGGGATTATGAACCAACGAATCCGGGTAATGTGCATTGGCATCCCTAATGTTGGTAAATCAACCCTGTTAAACCACTTAGTAAAGAAAAACGTGGCTCAAGTTGGTAATAAACCAGGGGTAACCAAGTCGCAACAGTGGCTAAAGGCCGGAAGCAGTCTGCAATTACTGGACACCCCAGGGATTTTATGGCCGAAGTTTGAAGACCCACTGGTTGGTAAAAAATTAGCTTTAACGGGGGCGATTAAGGACACCCTTTATAATAAAGATGACGTGGCCTTATATGCTTTGGAACATTTTAATGATACTAACCCCCAAGCCTTAATGGAACGTTACAAGTTAACGCAAGCTAACTTGGACGATACCACGGTTGAATTGCTTTTGGAGCTGACACGGAAGATGGGCTTTAAGGATGACTACGACCGTGCTAGCGAACGGTTGATTTTTGAAATTAGGCGGGGCAAGCTGGGAAGATATACGCTTGATTTTGTTCCGGTTAGTGCCGCGGAGGTTAAAAATGACTGAAAAACTAACCATTAAAGCAATTAAGGACCGCCTAGCAAGTGCGGATTTAACCGCAGCTGAGCTAGCTAGCTTTCGTCAAGATGATCGTAAGGGGGTTATTAGTGCGCTCAATAGCTACGATAAGAAGCAAGCCCGCCTAGCGCAAAAGCAACTTGAATTTGAAAAACGGTTGGAAATCGAACGCTCTTTTTGGAGACAAGGTATCGCTTATATTGCTGGGATTGATGAAGTTGGCCGGGGCCCATTAGCAGGGCCGGTAGTATCAGCGGCCGTAATCTTACCGACTGATTTTGCCTTAAGCGAAGTTAACGATTCTAAGCAGCTGAGTCCTAAAAAGCGAGAAGAACTTTACGGTAAAATTCTTGAGCAAGCCCTAGCAGTGGGAATAGGTGTGGCCTCTAATAAGGTAATTGATGAAGTTAACATTTACCAAGCCAGTCGTTTGGCCATGAAGGAAGCGGTGGCTAACTTACAAATTCAACCCCAACAACTAATTATTGACGCAATGACGATTGACAGTACCATCCCCCAGTTAAAGTTAATCAAGGCCGATGCTAAATCCGCTTCGGTGGCCGCTGCTAGTATCGTAGCTAAGGTTTACCGTGACCACCTAATGCAATTTTATGAGCGGGTTTATCCTGGCTATGGTTTTGTCCAAAACGATGGTTACGGAACAAAACAGCATTTAGCTGGCCTGGCCAAGTTAGGTCCTAGCCCCATTCACCGCCATAGTTTTGAACCAGTAAAAAAAGCCTTACAAAAATAAATTAATTCCTCCTATTTTTGCGTATCTTAATATAGGGACAGCAAAAATTAGGAGGTTTTTTTATGGACTTACGAACATTTTTAATGCTACTCCATCTGTGTGAAGGGATTGGCAATGCCAACGAGTTGCGGGTTGCCGCCTTCTTACGTATCTATCAGCGGCTGCCGACTAAAAATGAGTTAACTCAAGTCTTGAAGCTTACACCCGCAAAAAGTCACAAGCTGATAGCACAGCTAGAGTGCGCAGAGTTAGTTGAGCAATTACGGGCTAACTTACAGGTCAGTCAGGTTGTAACCATCCTCGACCAAGACTATCCCCTTAAGTTAAGGGAGAGTTTTCGCCCCCCAACCGTCTTATTTTATCAAGGTAAGCTCGCCTTACTAAAAAAACCTTGCTTAGCAATTGTTGGTGCTAGGCAAGCAGATGCATACGCACTAGAAGCATTAACGAAGCTCTTAAAACCTGTCTTGGCTAAGGGAATTGTTACTATCAGTGGCCTGGCTAAGGGGGTGGATGCCTTGTGTCACCAACTAACCTTAGCTGCTAATCAAGCTACCATTGGTGTAATTGGTACGGGGCTAGATAGTGCTTACCCTAGGCAAAATCGTAATTTGCAAGCTAGGGTTGCAAAAGCCGGGCTCTTATTAAGCGAATACCCCCTTGGCGCCCAACCACTGCGCCATCATTTTCCTGAACGCAATCGGATTATTGCGGGATTATGTGACAGCATCTTGGTTGTAGAGGCCCGACATCATAGTGGGAGTTTA